>ERZ1031954.294-NODE-294-length-21339-cov-9.528096_pt1 | contig 21339 bp, 19 predicted proteins | sample MGYA00516701_ERZ1031954 | MGnify/ENA primary metagenome ERZ1031954 (study PRJEB33719, sample SAMN04261284) | wastewater metagenome | biome: rural village; feature: human; material: feces | host: Homo sapiens | place: El Salvador | collected 2013-01-07 ...
CAAAGAAGTCGAAGACGGCACCGATGGTACCTACGTGACAATGGATGTTCAACTCATTCCAATGAGAGTACGTCCACTTCTCCTGCTTTGGCGCCGTCATGCCAATCCAGAGCAGATCAGGGTTGGCAGCATTGATGGCATCAATGATAGCCTTGTTGTCCTCATCCGAGAACTCAGGCTTATACGGAGGCGAATAAATTGGGATTCCCGAATCTACTTCATGAACTTCGCTTGAATGAACTGCGGCACTTTCCATGCCATTTTCATCAGCTTCGTCAATGTCACGGGCTTGAAGCCATATCCGGTATATACCCTGATATCCTCATCCCACATTTTCTTGCGCTTGGCAGAATCAGTACTCATGCCACCCATTCTCATTCTCGTTACGAACTCAGGGAGATACGCTACCTTCAGATGGCAGTTATACAGATAGTTCACCAGGAGATTGGTATCAGCAGCAATCTTATAGCTCTCATCATAGAGACCACATTTCATCTTTACTTCAGCCCCTTCCTATCATTATCCTCAAACCAGTCAGCAAGCGCTTCCTCGAAGCTCCACTTAAACTGATAACCGCAGTTCTTTAACTTCTCACCACAGATATTAGTAGAAATCTGGAGCTTCTTCACTCTTGCAGGACAGATACCCATTGGCGAGCCAAGAAGCATGGCAGCCCTTGCCATAGGCATGATAACCCAGTTAGGAATATCAGGCACAAACTGAGTCAATCCAGTAACCTTCTTCGACTCCTCGGCAGCAAAGTTGAAGATGACATCATCCTCTGTAGGAGCAAACGGCAAGTTCTCGATAGGCTTGCGGATATCATACTCGATGAAAGAAGACTGCAACTTCTGACCATCACACAAAGCTGGCTTGTAATCCTTTACTACCGGATTAGGAGTACCAGGCTTAACGATGTCGAGGTTATATACTTGGGCGTTAGGATAATGACGATAGCGGTGTATCGGTACTACACGTAGCTTTGCAATTGATAGCCTTGCTATGTAAGTTCTTCCGAAGAAAGTAATCCTATTTTTTTCGGAAAGGATCCTTGTATATTCCCAAGAGCTGCTTACCGAAGTAATAGAAGAACTGCATGTCATCCACGAAATAACGCTTGAAGAGACGCTTTGGTTCCTTCATGCAACGATACAACCACTCCATACCGATTTTCTGCCAAATCTTAGGCGCACGTTTCAATGTTCCTGCCTCGAAGTCGATGGTAGCCCCCAGAGCCATGAACACCTTTACTCCCGGCATCTTATCACGACACTTCATAATCCACTTCTCCTGCTTAGGCGCACCCACACCAACAAGCAGCACATTAGCACCACTCTCGTTCACGATGCGAACCAACTCCTCGCATTCATCCTCATGCTTCTCGAAACCAAAGGAAGGAGAATGAGCACCGACCACCATCTGGCGACCAACCTTCTCATTGATACGTTCCATAGCCTTGGCAGCAATACCCTCCTTGGCACCAAGCAAGAAGATCTTGCAGTCTGCATCATCCTTATGATACATATAATAAGAGGTGAAGAAGCTGGAACCCGGAATCGCTTCCTTGATTGGAGTCTTCAACAACTTACCGAATAGGTAGAGGATTTTACTGTCACACACCACCCATTCCGACTTCTGATACACGTCATAAAACTCCTTGTCCTTCTAAAGCTTAATCAGATAATCAAGATTAGGAGTCACAAGCCCCCCTCCTTCAGGTTCTTTAAAAGTTCCTGACGAGTAATGTTCAGAATATCTATATTTAATACTTTTTTACAGCTTTCATTTTTAACGCTTTCGAAAAATATTATCTAGTAGGAAACTATGCTTTTTTTATTGATTCTTTAGTCAATAATTCCTGATAAACTAATTGAAAATTTACCTCTAAAGAGCTATGGTCAATGGCAAAATCAAACATTCTATTTTCTCTTATCGGAAGAATTTCTCCCATTGGTGCCAAAACATCTATGTCTTTGGACATCAAAGCAGCTCTTACCTTCATAGAGAATTCATGATTTCTGCGTAATATCTGAGTTTTTTGCTGAAGGTGATGCTCTGTATCAAATGGACAATAAACAAGAATTTTATTGGAGTTCAGTAAAGCTTTTCCAATATAATGCCACCAATCTGCATCTGTCTTACCCAAAGATACTCCGAATAATAAAATGACATCTGCATCATTAATCATCTTACGACATTTTGCATCAATACCATCATCAAACTCTCTATTAACAAAGGGCTTAACAATAGTAGACTTTACTGGATAACTAGACTGAAAATATCTATTTGCAATTTGACTTTCATCGTTTACCCCCATTAGCAAGCCATCTTTTAGAGTCATATGTATATGTTCAATATTTTTAATTAAAGACACATTACCCCCTAAATCACTAACAGCCATACTTAATATCTTCTCCAAAGATGATGTATAATTGAAAGTCATAATATCATATTCCCACTTTTTTGTATCGACCTGTCTAGATTCTCCAAAACGACTCCACAAATGTTGCTGTTTCAAATCAAAATACCCCTCAAAACTTTCTATATCATGGAAAAATTTCATTACCATATTAGGATTTGGTTCAAACCTTTTATCTATTTCAGACAGATAGACAGTTAAAGCTTGAGAAACGTTTTCAACAGCATCAATATAATTATCAGAATCGTCAAATTGTGAAGAAGCCTCACCTGATCATAGCTTCGTTTTCAGTAAAGTTCTGGCATAAGCATTCTCGCAAGTCCTTATCACTAATTTGCTTTTTAAATCTATGCCGAAAGATACCCGCTAGTCTAGTAACCAAATCGTGCCCATTCGTCAATTGAGCAGAATTAGGATTAGTATGTTTATTTTTAAACTTTTGGAATGTCTTTATTGGAAAACACGAAAATTATTTTTGGAGGGTTTAAAGTACTGCAATGCTAGAGCTTCTGATATTGGTTTTCCTGGACATAAATTTATAAGATCCAATTTTTCAAATACAAAAGATAATTTTCGATACATATTAAACCATTTTATCAGCGAAACATGATATAATTCATCTTTTGCTTGTTTTCTAAAATCGACAAAGTCAGAAGAAGGTTGTACGTACTTAAAAACTTTTCTCCATACATTGTTGTTTTCAATGAGCATCAACTCAGATGAGCAGGGAAGAAGCAAGTTTGGTCTTTGTACCCGTTTTCCTCAATGCCAAAGAGAATATGGTCGTAAACATGATGCTCTCTTCTAGATACAGGGCGAAGGTTTCTTTCATCCTTCTATCTCCTGCACAATCTCACTTCCTCCATTCTCATCCACTACATGAAGCTTCACTTTTGCAATACCGCCAAGGTCATTGCACACATTCCTTGTCGTACCCTGCATCTTATCTCTATCATCTTGACAGCAGAAAGCGAATTGGCATAGAGCAGTTTCGTTCTGCAACTGAAAATCATAATTGTTGTTGCTCCCATGATGTGGAATTTGAAACAAGCCGACAGGATAGTGAACATACTTACCCAATACTCTCTTCAATGCAGAATAATACCTAAACGGCAAGCTTCCATTGGTGAAGTCTTTCAAATAGGCATCACCAGTATATACCGCAGTCGCAGCATCTACGACATACTTACGCAGTGCTATAGTTGTATAGCAACTATCCACATCTCCTGCAGGCATAGATACCACTATCAAGGAATTACTGTTTATATTGAAACTTCTTGCATTCTTCTTTCCCATCAGTTGATAAATGCCCCTGATTATATCCGCATTCTGCTCCAGATCCATAGGCGACATTTCGTTGATATCCATCCCCAGCTGTCTTTTCACCTCGTCCTCGAATCTATCTACAAAGTTCTTGGAGTCGTTTAGGTTGAAAGGAATATAAATCCATTTCGGAGATAGGGAAATTCTGCTACCGCTTGAAATACTGCTCCTTAGCTGTTCAAAGGAAACATCACCAGCATAGGGTCTATCATGATAGCGACCATATTCATCCTCGAAAGGATTCAGCTCCTCGACTTCCACAATCGTAGCCCCTGTGCTTCTCAATATCAACATACACTGCTCATAATAAGCATACAAGAACGGATTGAGCATCACAAAATAGGATGGATAATGGAAAGGCATCACCACTTTGGTACTGCTATTGAGGAGATTCCTTCTCACCAGTTCCTTCAGTCCACTCACATGATCTCTGTCAAAATGAGAGATAAACAATAGGTCAACAGACGGCTTTCTGTTAAAAGCCTTGTTGATTTCTCGCTCCAGCAACATGGCACCATTACGAGAACCACAATCATAAACCACGTTGTAGCACTCGTTTCCCTCACTGAGTTCTTCCGTAAAGAAGCCTCCATGACCTACAGGGTGTATCGTTCTGATTACTGTCATTTTGCTATCCAGTCAATCCACAGTTTTCCCGATATACTTCCAGAATACCTTCATTTTCTCAGGAGTTTCCGTCAAAGCCAAGTTCTTGGTAATCACGAAATAGATGAAGCGGAACTTATATACCGTCCAATACAGCACCAAAGCCAGTGCCAACTTTCCAAACATTGAGAACAGCAGGAAATAGAAGTTGAGCCTTTCCAAACGATGGGATGCTGTTACATCCAAAACTGGCGAAGACACCACGACATCAAAGATGCGATAATTCGTATCTTTACCCGTCACCTCACAGGGCAGTGTCGCTACCACAAAGCCATCCTTGACGCTATCCCATCCACTCGCTATCAGTTCCAATGGCGCAAATACTTGCGCTATGGCGAATATATACACAAAGATACTCAGCAGAATCGGTATTTGCAGGTAATAGCTATTCAGCTTTCCCAATACCAGTACAAAGGTAAAAGTGGAGAACAGCCCGAGAGCCAGACTAACCTGGAGCATCGGTGCAAATGCCTCTTTCATCGTAGGGATGGATGCCGCATGGATAAACAACGCTAATATCGCAATGATACAAAGAGACAGGAATATTGCCCCCAACCTAAAGTCTGCCGAACTATAATCCGGCCGGTATTCCTTGGATATGGTCACATTGTTCAGTACCAGATAGATGTAAAACAGGATGATACTACCCATCATCTCCATGATGCACCTGAACACGAAGATATTGTAAGCATAAGACGCAGAGCCTATCTTTCCTCCTGTCACACCCATGACAAGCATCACTCCATTGTAGAATAACCATACCAACCATAGAGCCATCCATCCCTGATAGAAACGAGCCACAGAATGCCTGATGGCAGCAAACCGTTCCTCTATCGGAAAGTCCTCTTCGTCCGTAATATGACACTCCCTTTTGAAATAAGTCTCTATCAAGTCCTCCTTTTGCAGCAACCTCCTTACTATCTTGTCCTTATGCCCCCAGATATAGAAGAAGACGATGCCCATGAAAAGAGTCTGGAAAGCATACAGCAAATTCGTAAACTCCTCCAACCCCCAGTTTGGGGACAGGAGCTTGAAGTCCTTGAAATATCCCAACACGGTAAACGATGTGGCTATTATCGGACATAACACGGTTAGCACCAAAGCCCACGTCTCGTCTTGCCACCACTGCTTGTAGCTACTGCCATTCATATCTTTCATACGCCTTGTCAATCTAAATTATAAAATGTCTTCTCTTCCATATCCTCCAATTCCACGATATTGGACTGAAACTCAAACTTGTTGAATCCGTTGCTGTCATAGTTCTCCACACATCTGAACAGCTTGCTCACGTTCTTCACCTTGCCACAATACATCTTACTCGGAGTATTGGTGTAGCCGGCAAACTTCTCCACGAAGATTAGAGGATGCCCGTCTTTCTCGTCCTTATCCGTGATAATCACATTGTCAGCCAAGGCACGCAGCGTAGGAAGCATCGACCCGGCCCTGTCACACAATATATATAAGATGATGTCATGTTGACGGCAAAGTTCAGCCAATGCTGCCAGGAACAAGTCATCCTTCAATCTTGGGAAACAGAAATCCAATATCTGCAAGTCATCTATCACGATTCTTCTGATATGCTTTTGACTGTCGCCATCGTATGGCACCTCTATCTGCTTTTCCAGATAATACAGGAACTCAGCCGGTGTGATATTACCCATGCAAAAGTTCATGAAGTGGATATAGTGATAGCAATTAAGGCATGCCTTGTTCTTCTCCTTGCTCTTCTCATTGTTTTTCTCCCAGTCCCCACATGATGGTCGGGCAGGGCAAACCAATCGTCTTCTCGTAACCGTCTCCTCCTTGTTCATCATGATGATGAGCGTGTGGTCTTTGGCGCAAGCCGATCCGAAGATACCACCAAAGGTAAGGAAACGTTTGTAAGTATTAGCCCTGCCTACTACGGCAGTCACAAATCCTGCGTTTCCATACATATACTCATTCTCAATGAAGTCATCTTCCTCCTTCGATTTGTGGATAAGATGTCGCAATGGATTGATTGGCATAAACACCCTGTTCAGCAGGTCGATGGACATCTGCTCCATGTAATTCTTGGGATAGATGGCATAGAAAGGCTTGTGGCCCCCCGAGGCTAGTTCCGCCTCATAGTCCTCGTATGTCGTGGTAGGCGTATCGTAATAATACTTCTGCAATTTCATGTATTGCTGGTAAGTATCCGTCAAGGCATCGGCATGAGTATATACCAAGGCACGCTGCAGGTATCTACGCTCATGCAGATACGATTCCTTGCGAGGATAAACCTCGATGCCGAAGTCACGCTTTTTGTACTGGTGCTGTCCCTGATAGAACTCCTGACTGTCGCTCTTGATGACTTGAAGATACTTCAGGACAAATCTATGACTCAACTCCTTGGACAATTCGACTATCATATTCACTCGATTCTCAGGGACATCAGCGGTAGAGTCAACGCAAAGAATTGCTATTTTGGCAGATTGCAATCCATCAAGGATATTATTAACCACTTCTCTTGTGAGTTTCATTTGGTCAGAGACATCCACCGCTACCAAAGAGTGTTGAGGACTTATCCTTTTTGCAACATCTTCTGCTGTCGTATTGTTCTCCATCACGAATGGCAAGAAGTGCAACCCTGTATATTGATAGAACAAGTCATCCTTCGGTTTGCCATAAGCATCCTTGCTATACTCATTGACAGAGCCATGCCTTCTTCGGTACACTTGGTTGTATTGGTTGTCATCAGCAGCCAAGTCAGCCTTCACATGTAGCGAGTTGGTCCGCCTGTTGTAATAGATGATGCCATCTCCCATCATCGCATCCGTCTTGGTGGCAATGGCAGAATAAGGAATGTTGGCATTTCTAGAAATACCTTGGCACAATATCTGCGAACTATCGAATAGTATATCCGTAAAGATATTCGAGCTGAGGTTGACAGAGGTATCTTTTGAAGCCTTCTTTCTCAATATCTCTTGCAGAGAGGAAGAAATGAAGAAGTCCAAGAACAAGTCATCCAACTTATGCGCTTGGTAATAGGTGGAATACATGATAGGCTCATTGTTCCAATCCTTACCGAATATTTGATACTGCGATTTGATATTCTCGATAGACAGGGCAATACTATAGAGCATCTGCATGGCAAGCATACACTTGTCATTGTCATCCTCGTTTCCTCGGATAACGATAACCAGAGGTGTTCTCTCTATAGACTGTTCTTTTATGTATAAAGGATTGAGGACATTTGCGTCAATTCCTCCATACAGCACTTTGTCAAGCCCCCGTATGCCAGTTGGTAACTTTGGCAAACATTTTGGCATCTGCTGTTCACTTGCTTTTTCTTCCATTGTTGGTCGTTTTAAAAAGGTTAAAAGGGCTACCAGGCTCCATCACCACAAAGTAGTTCTTAATAAAAAGAGGAGAGGGAATCATTACCCATATCTTTGTTATTTCTTATTCTTCAGTCTCCAAAAGAAATGCCATGTCCTATAGATTGGCTCGCATAGAGCCTCGGCAGGAAAATACTTCACGAGTCTCATGTCTCTATACACCCTTTGGAGATTATGCCCCAGCTGTGACTTCCCCAAGCGATTCCTTTTATCATGCTTTCCAAAGTTCCCAGCTTCCAGCACTTCATTCAATACGAATTTCCCATACTTCTCATTCGGAGGAACGATAAGCCGAAAGGCAGACATGCCGAACACCACCTGCATGATATACATAATGGCCAATATCACCAGGAGTCCGGGAATAAGGATGCAGAATCTTAGGAAATCAAAGAATATCTGATGTTGCTTCTCCACCCTATTCCTTCGTCATGTTCCAGAGGAACAAAGTATTACCGATGATATATCTTCTCCACATACGCTTAGGCTCCTTGATCAATCTATAGAGCCATTCCAGACCATGCTCCTGCCACCAGATAGGGGCACGCTCCACGGTACCAGCGAAGAAGTCGAAGACAGCACCGATGGTACCTACGTGACAATGGATGTTCAACTCATTCCAATGAGAGTACGTCCACTTCTCCTGCTTTGGCGCCGTCATGCCAATCCAGAGCAGATCAGGGTTGGCAGCATTGATGGCATCAATGATTGCCTTGTTGTCCTCATCCGAGAACTCAGGCTTATACGGAGGCGAATAAGTCACCACCTTCAGGTATGATTATCTTCCGTCAGTTTCATCGCCACATGCTTACCGTATGTAGGCGAACCCTTTCGGATATCCACGGCAACATCCAGCACTCTACCCTTCACACATCTCACCAGCTTGCTCTGTGTAAACGGAGATCTCTGGAGATGCAAGCCACGCATAACACCACAAGAACTCATACTATCGTCACTTCAAGGTAGAAGGTATTACCTTAGCAGAACCAATGCAGAATCGCAAGAAATCAAAAAAATCTTTTGTTGTTTCAGCATAAAGTTGTACTTTTGCACACATGAAAGAGAAATTTCAAAGAGCCATCGGTCATGTTATACCGACACTCCTATTCATTATATTACTTCCCATATCGGTAGTCTTCACCCCTATTCATTGGCTTTATAAGACCATCCGAAGATTTTTTCTGCGATAAATCTTGTAGGAAACAGCAAGCCTGCCATCACATAACGCTTACGGGTATGCGGTTCCTTCCACATTCTATATAGAAAGCGGAGATTAGTCTTATCCACCCATGCAGGATAATAATCAATCTCATTCTTCGAAGTCTGATGGATGAAGCCACCACAGGTAAAACCGATACCCTGATAGCCGGCATCCTTCACCTTCAGCAGGAACTTCTCCTGCATCAAGGCTCCCATTCCTACTATCAGGAAGTCGGGATTCAACTCTGCAATATGCTTAGCCTCCACTTCCATTTCATTTTCCGATGCAAAGTAACCATTACGATAACCTGCAAACTTCACCTTCGGATACCGCTCACGGAATATCTCCACGGCCTTCACCACCTGCTCCTGCTTGGAAGCCACGATATAGATGGTCTTTCCATACTCCTCTGCATAAGAGAACAACTCCGGAGCCATCGAAGTCATATCAAAGCTTCTTCTTGTCACCTGTTTGCCATACGCCATCTTGATGGCTTTCACCAACAAGCCACCATCGGCAAATATACCATCCATCTTACCAAACAGTTCCTTATTATCCAGAGCTGTGAGATAAGATACAGGATTGAGGTAAGTATAAACCTTACCCTTTGTGGCAAATATCTGATTGACGGAATACTTTTCCGTTGATAATATTTTATCTACTAATACTGACATATTCTTACAATTTACCCCCAACCATATTTTTTCCAATCATAGAAGCAGATTAATCTTCTCATAAAAGTCGTGTGACCATTTCTTTTGTATAGAAAATCACTAAAGTTCTTTTCTATAAAATTGCAAAGATTTGGCAGATCCTCTTCATTTATATCTAAGTAAGGTATAAGCGCTACAGCCTTCCAGACATCTTCACCACTATATTTATCAATTACTTCTTGCAGACTGCATGTTTTCTCCTCATCAGAGAAATTATAAGATTGAAAATCCTTCCCTTTTCTTAAGGCATAATTCACACCTAATTTATTTCCTCTATAATTATCGTTACTGTTTATTCCTACTTGTGACAAGTATTTATATATTGGAATAAATGCTTTAGGAGAAGTCTTTGTAAGTTGGGGATAAGCTGCAGTCAACACTTGTTCTGCATTCAAATCAGTATTATCTGACAACACATCCTTTAATAATTCAACAGCCTTTATACCTCTATAACCAACTGCCGAACGAAATTGATTAATAGCTCCAAATCCATACACAAATTGTATTGTCCTATCTTTATCTACTTCCGTAGAAGGCAAAACATATATTTGCTTCTCAGGTTTTTCAGACTGAACTATTTCAAAAAATTGCTTTTTGTATTCTCTCAACATATTGGCAGGAATAGAACGTTCATAATATTGAAGAAGTTCATAAACTTCTTTAAAACTATGTGTCTTAATCTTGACAACAGGCAAATTCACTTTATTCGCCATCATAATATCTTGGCGTTCTATAGTCATAGCATAGTTCTCATCTTCTATCCATTCTATAAAAATGAGATTATCCTGCAATTTCTGGATATTCTTATTATCTAAACAAACTACAATAGATTGCAATATCTCTTGAATATTTGAATCAGAAATAGAATAGCCAAGAAAAACGACAGGATGCTCTATAAAGATAGTTATAAGTTTAGCCGCCAAATATGGATTCTTTTTACTAAAATCAGCATAATCATTTTCAGTAAGTACTAAACTTTTAGGATCTCTATAACTGCCATGTATTTTATATATTTCTCCAATACTATACGTAGAAGAAAAAATCAATTGTTCCTGTCCTATATATGGAGTAAATTCGGGAAAAAGTCTCTCCGCCGTATCATCCCAATTTGTTGTAATAATACCATCAATACTTAATCTTTCCAAGATATGTATTTCTTCTTCATATTCTTTAGGGAATTCTCGCAAAGACTGCTCCTTGAGATAGTTTGATATCTTAATTTTAAGAACAGAACTAGCATCTATAATTTGATCTTGAACGGCTTCTCTAAACTCATCATTTTCATCCAAGTTCCAAAACTCCTCAGTAACATCCTTTGCTATCTCCGTACCTACCTTAATTAGAGATGTTGTATTCAGTTTAGAATAGTACTGAGCTAACTTGTGAGGAGCAAACATCTGTAATATTCCATCCCATTGCGGAGTATTTAAGTAATGTCTAGAAAAACCGGAACCAAGAAACAAAAAAGGTGCCCCATTCTTGTTTTTCAGTATAGTTTTAAATTCTTCTTGAGTCATATTCAATTATATTAATACGCATACCTAAGCTTTCCGAAGCCCTTCACTTTAATACAGCAGTAACTTGTCGAATGTCCTCATCCATTCTTGATATATTCTTTCTAAAGAATATGCCTTGCTTTTCTCAATGGCAGCATGAGCCATCATATCACGCAAAGAATCGTTCTGCATAACCAGTGCAAGCATACCTGCCGCCTTGTCCGCATCATACCCATTCTTCTCGTAAGGCATCACAATACCATCCTTGCCATCATCAATAATATCTCTGACGGCAGAATAGCTATCATATACCACAGGAATAACACCAAAGCTCATACACTCTGCAAGAACCAAAGGGAAACCTTCATATTCCGAAGTAAGAAGCAAGATAGAAGCTCGCTCATAATAAGGCTTAGGTTGCTGGAAGCCTTCAAATGACACACGTTTCAAGTCATAGTCAGCCACCTGCTTCTCCACATTCTTGCGCTCCACGCCATCACCAACTATCGTGAGCTTCCAATCAGGGAACTTCTTCTCTAACATCGCCCAAGTATCTATCACACGATATACACGCTTTTGGTTATAGTCGATTCTTCCCAAATAAATAATCTCCTTTTGCTTTTTTGGGAAAGAATATACAAAATCAGAGGAATCCAAAGTAACAGGATTAGTCTGCACCATCAGATGATCGGGATGCTTGATGCCAGTAAACTTGGAGAACAAAGGGACATAGCTTGAAGATAAAACTTGATATAAGTCGGTATGGCAATACACATACGCCATACTCCGACTAGTAACCAATTTGAAAGCTGCTTTTTTAACTTCTAGCAAACAACGCTTCAGAGGATTATGGCAACTTTCCAAAGCTATTTCCACGTCCTTGACACGAGCATTTGTATCTATCTGGTTATGATAAACAGCAATGGTCTTAATGTTCAACCCCTTCTTAGCTTTATTCAAAGTTCGACAAGGCACAAGGGGGAGCCCCCATTGATTAATGACTATTTGAATATGATGCTTTTTCAAAATGTTCCGCAATGTAGCAACATTTTTATCAGAACATTTATAGTCTCCCAGAGTATATATCTTCACTCTACCGTCCGTTCTTCCAACTGTCAAAGCTTCAGGAGAACTATAGGTTGCTATCACAACATTATGTCCATGTCGAACGAAGCAACTAGAAAGAGTAGCAGCCACAACCTCTATACCCCCTACACCATATAGTTTCATCAAAAAAAGTATATTCATAAAACTATTCTTTAGACTATTTATACACCCTTACATAATCCACAACCATAGCTGTTCCATCTATTTTGCTTGTTATATTTCCACCCCATTTCATTACAGCGGTACTCAAAGCAATATTAGCATAATCATAACAAAAAAGATTCTTTTCTGTTCGAACTAAGACACCATCAACATAGAATTCAATTTTATCTTTTTGCCAATTTAACCCATAAATATGGTACTTATCATACAAATTCTTTGTCTTTAGATGAATAATCTTAGCATTCTGCTTTAAATATTTGCTCTCTTTAGTTCCCCGATCATGAATATTTGTTTGCATCCAATTTGGATAATGAGCTTCAACAACATCAATTTCGAAAGCATGGCCTTCTGTCGGATTCCACTGATAAAACCAAAAAGCATTATTAAGTCCTGAAGCCTTGGATATTTTCATTTTACACTCAAAATATCCATACTTAAAAGTCTTAGAACATCTTACACTACCAGTTGTCCATTCTTTTCCTGCACGCTGTTCTTTTTTATTCAACAGCATTAGCTTTCCTTTTTTTATACACACATTTTCGAACCACCGACTACTCAAAATATGAGAAGGCGTTGCATTTTCAGGTATCCAACAATTTTCTATACTGTTAGATGCCCGAAACTCATCATGCCACACCAAATTCCAAGTCTTTACTGAAGCTGGTTGAAGAGGCTTAAGGTATGGCTGTTGAGCGAACGCAGAAATAACCATCAACCCCAAAATAGCTGTTAAAAAGGATTTCATCTCAAAATTTCTTTTAAAAATTCGATTTGTTTGTCCTGCATTACTTTTAATTTTTCAGGATTCAAAGAAACTGGATGTTTTTTCATTTCCTCAACATCTATACCGACATTCTCAAACAAAGCAATACGAGGACTATCAGAATATAACTGAGCCTTATTCCCAAATGACAGCGTAGGTATACATGCATGTACTCTATCAGAATGAGTTTCTGTTACATTGCGATACAAGAAAAGATAGTCCAATGGATAATCAGAACACATTATATTTTTCTTCGCTAACTTACTTACTTTGATATAAGGATAAGGCTTATGATCAGTATATACAATATTCTGCTTCGAAAATTTATGTTCAAGTTCTCGTTTATAAACATTATGCTTTGGAATATCAAAGTTCAAAACTACATATGGATCAATTGTGGTCTCAACCTTAGGAAGATTTAAACGATTCACAAAGAAAACATTATCAATGCCATTATATACATTAGCAGAATAATCTTTATAATGGCTATAAGCTACACTATCTCTAAACATAATAGCATAAGGTTTAAGCTTCTTCAACCATAGACTTACAATGCTCACCTCTTTTTCTGTATAATAATTACCACTCGCCCCCAAGAAGATGAACTTGCATCCTTGCAGCATCTTCTCCTCCAGAAACTTGCCATAAATTGTGAAAAAAGCATCTGTCAGGATACATCCAGGCAAAATCAGATAGTCAAACTTAGCAATCTTTGCTGGACTAAAAACGTCAAGCGTACTGATTGCATTGTAAGTTCTATCATGAATTTGCTTTTCAAAATGCTGCACAAAGTGCTCCCACAACCATCTAACAAACATATTCTCCTTAACCATAAATGATAAGCCCAATGATGCTGCAAAATTAGCACATTGACTCAATTTTATGATTTCAGATCCTTCAGGCATTGCAGCCTTCAATGTAGCCTCTGCGCCTAAATCAATAAAACCATTTCCTATATTGTTAAAATAAACCGAAGTAAAAAGCCCTATTTTCATTTTTTATTTATTTAAATTACGTTTGATTTATAATGAACTTTCTGAGAATAATCTATCCATTATGCTTCGTCAGTACTTTAGCAGGAATACCTCCAAAGACGCTATTATCAGGAACATCCTTTGTTACCACAGCATCAGCTGCAAACGTTATATTCTTACCTATATTAATTGGAGCCAAAATTGCGAAACCAGTAGATAGATTGCAATATTCAATTCAAATAATTATTTTCATTTTTTATCTCCTTACAAAGGCACACTTACTATGCTAGATGTCGATAATTGTTTCTTGGAGCCTGTAAATCAACTTCTTGTAACTGTCAGTTATATGGAGATTATGCTTATCTATTATTATTTTCTGTACCTCTACAGGAATCACCTTGATATAACCCATCACTTTCTTTGCCTCTTCCAAATTTGTAGCAATAAAATGATTACACTCCAAGCCATAAAGAGACAACAGATTCTGAGTTTTGGAGAATCCATCCTTGGAAAATCTTCTACAGTTCCAGTCTATTGCCACAACAGGCTTTCCACTACGTAAGGTAAATACAGAATCATGGAAGCGCTCAGTTACCGTCAAATCAACATATCTGAACATTGCTGCCCAACCAAATGGAGACAAAGACATCAGATTACAATCAGCCCATTCATTATACAATGTAGAAACAGTATAGTAACCCTGCTGTTGTAAGAACTCCGTCATCTCTTTCTTAAAAGGACAACCAGTAACGCTAAAATTCACCAAAGCTATTTTCTGATGTTTACGAATACCTTCCAGTTTCTTCCTTATGAAATACGGTAGAGAAAACTCAGACTCCGGAATGAGATAAGTAGGATCATACTGAGTATAAACATGATCACCTATTCCTATCTCATCTCGAAGCAAATGCTCTGTTACTCTATCACGAACCCCAAAAAACTTAAATGTAGAGAAAGAATTATATAAAACTTTCTTTTGCTGTTCGTTCAACTCGAAGTTAGCAGTAGCTGCACTTGCTGCAAAAAGTATTTTCTGTGTCTCAATGCCACGAAGCCACATCAAACCATAATGTCCATTCTTCTCTAAATTAATGAGAATGGTATCACTTCCTACTATAATCAAGTCATACCCTTCTGCAAAAGCTTTAAATTCAACATCATCATATTCAAAGAAATCAAACTCTTGATCTGTAAGATGAAACTTGGTACGATATGCCAACTCATACTTCAAACGTCGGGGGATTGCTCGTGCCTTAGCTTTGAAAAATGACAGTTTACTCTCATTAGTAGCGGTAGCATTTTTCTTTTCCGCAGCAATAGAGTACATCCGCTTATGCTTTATTAAGTCAATCTGAGCATTAGGATAAAGCTGGCGAAACGCATATTGTACACCGTAAGCCTGAAGAAAAGTACCAGGGTTTACCTCCCTGCTATATGTTATGATTAATATTTTCATAAATTAATGGAATGTTGTAAACGAATCGACTTCATTGCGATAGGACAAAGATACTTCAGCCTTATCCGGGTAATTACCTATGGCTATCAAAATGACAGGAACTTCATTAGCTGGTATATTCAACTGTTGATGAATGTCATTGAGTACATGCAGTTTTCTTCCCATCGTAAGAGGTATAGATGCCACACCTAAAGATGTTAGTGCATAAATTAACGACATCGCAAACAACGCTCCATCAACATATGGCAAATGCATCTCCGTTGTATAATAACGGTTCAAATCACCAGTAATCAGTATAGCTTTATTTGCTTCTTTATAAAAGCTATTAGCACCTCCTTGCAATTTCAGGATAACATCCTTATCATCACCCGAAAACACATGGACTCTATAAGATTGGCGATTACAAGCAGATGGAGATTTCTTTGCTATATCCAATGCCTTTTTAATAACTTCATCAGACACCTCTTCCTGAGAAAAATGACGGAATGAATATCTATTATTGGCCAGTTTGGCAAAATCAACATTCGTTAACTCTATCATCTGTCCCCTTGACTTTGCTAAAAATCCTGCCTCCTTAAACACTTCATTAGAAATTTGGTACTGGTCAATGATATCATTCAAAATTCTAGATACTTTATCTAAAGCTTTGTCCTTAAATCCATCATTTTTCTGAAATTCCAGGTAGCTTCTTACAAGTGCTACAGAAACATTCAATTTATCCGAGTACCCATATTTTTTTATATACTTCTGAATGTTGTTAGTCAAAGAAACAATTTTCTTAACTCCAAACCCTTTACGCTTGTTATCTAGCGAAAACGCTTTCTCCACGGCATGAGTTGTCATAAGAATATCCGTTAACAACTTATTTGAATTCTTCGACATTCCACATCTTGCTACATGTTTGGCAAAATTCCAATACTCATGCAACATATATGGAGTCATCTTCAAGAAGAGCAAGAGATGCTGCTCACTCAATTTATCTTTTAATTTCATTACTACGCATTAATAGAATTAAACATTTTGATGTATTTTGCAACCACAGCACTTACCTTCAGATTATCATCTACAAATTGCTTCTGCTTTTCTTTAAGTTGCAGATACATTTTTGGATGATTTTCTATAACTTTCAGCATAAGTTGCGCGAGACTTTCCGTATCTTCGGTCTTGAACATCATTCCGGTAATATTTTCCACTACACTTTCCCTAAATCCTTCCAAGCCAGAGGTTATTACAGGAGTATTATATCCATACGCTATCCGCAAAGGTCCGCTTTGTGTAACAGATTTGTATGGAAGAATTAAATAATGAGAACTACAGAACAAATTAGGAATATCAGAATCAGGAACTGATTCTATCTGCAGGTCGAAAATTTCCGGATACTTTATCAAAGGCTGATACAGCGTATTCCAAGCTCTGCAATGTCCCACAATCTTCACCTTAAAAGGTATATTACATCTTTCTCTTAATAAACAAGCTGCCTTAATAAGCAAACCAATATTCTTGGTCTCTATGATATGTCCAAAAGACAAGAATTGAACATATTCTTTGGAAGGGTGTACTGAAGCCTGACCAAAATCATTCAGAGCAAGAGGTATCATAAAACGATGGGATTGATTACCCGTAAAATATTGGGCCTGAGTATCAGAAAAATACTGAAACCAGAATTTCTGCTTACACAAATATTTCAAATAATACTTATATAGATGTCTCAGCTGCATACCATTATGAATCCTGCCATGATGCATAGCCATAATCACCTTCTCTGACGGCAAATACTTCTTTATTGCAAATATCAGATAAGGGAATGCGATAATATCAAAGTAATATAAGTCATAATTCATTTTTTCCAAATGCTCTACTAACTTAGCATACTCAAAATAGGTTGTAGGAAGATAACGATGATGATGCAAACTGAAGAACTCCACATCAATATTATTATGCTGAGCATATTCTTTCGCATGCTGCCACTGATCTGATTTTTCAGAAGCAACAACTATCCACTTTATTTTATAGACCTTGTTTAGCTGGTCCAAAATGGGGAGATCCACTTGCAGCAGATACCCTGAAGTTACCCAAACTATCGATTTCATATATTTAATCTTAAATTAATTTTCAATTACACCTAACACAGGCCTGTCCCCAATCTGCAAAAACGGATTGCCAAACAGATGAAGACAAGCATAAACCACTGGAGAAATATATTTCTCCTTAACAGCCATATTTGCCTTAAATACGGCATCAATCACAAACTCACCCTGATGAACAGACTTCATAAACACTTCCAACCACACTGGAAGAATCTCTGTATTCAGAGACCACATAGGGGCTATCACAGAGCTATACCCCATACGAATATATCTCTTGATAAGCGTATGCATCGCATTATCATAATCAGGTCTAGAGATTGTACCAGAATGACAAACAAATAGAATCAACAATTTTCCCTTACCAATAATTTTATCCGTCTCAACTATAGGCTTATCATCTGCATAAAACCATGAAGTATCACTAATGTCTGCTCCTCCATGAGCACAAGCAATATTGATTTCTGAATTTATAGGTCGAAGCGGAGCTGTTTGATCGTTGCAAACAAAGTGATACCTATTCAACGTTTCCTCTAGATGCCCTTTTATCATCGCAAAGGTAAACTCTTGACTATCAAAAGGAGACCAATAGGCACAAGTGAAATCCTTGTGAAGAGGCTCTTCAAAATTAGTTTTAATAAAAACCTCCGTAGATATTATATTGCAGGATGGTAGCTGGCAACCTACAAATTTATCACCATTTGCATCTAAAAATAATTGGTGTGGATAAGCAGCCACATCCATATCCTTAGCTATCAATAAGCGTTCTGCGCCTTCTTCAACAGGTATTTTGCAAGCAGCAAGTTTTTGCTTTAAAGCTTCTGCTTCCTGCTCTAACTCCACATTATCTTTTGAATATATTGGTTGACCTGGCTTCTTAACATCTCGTTCGTAAGTTAAGTTTCTTATTATGCCAGATTGCAACGCAGCGATATCCAGGCCACTCCATGAATCTAAAGTCCCAAAAGAAAATTCCCCTTTAAGCAGTAACATAGAATATAAGTTACGTTGACCTTTGCCTATCCAAAGCACTTCGTTATCTTCACCTTGCTGCATTAAGTCTTCCAACACCTTGGTATCTTCTATAGGAAGATGATATTCCTTACCATTCACATCTATAAACTCCGCTCTTCCATATAATCCATTCTGTCTTATACTTTGACGGACAAATGTAAAGTCTGCCCTTACATGCATTCCTAAAAGATAATAACTATGATTTTTATACAAAAACGCTTTATCGAGCAAAGACTTTGCATATAACATCGCAAGAGTGTTATCATGAGAATAGTCCGCTACGTTTCGTGTAGTATTCAATCTAACCATTAGCTCTTTCAAGTGTTCAGCCTCATTTTCATGACTAAACAAATCTAAATACAAAGCATTACTCTTATAATCGACAACAGATTTAGCAGCCTCTATGTATAGATAAAAACGAGAAGTATCTGCACTTGGACAATTCATTTTTACTGTTGCAACTAAAGTAATCCAAGGCATTGCACTATGTTCTAAGTTTTTAAAGAACACTTCTCTATGTGAATCCAAGAAATCAGCTATATCATCCAACACCCTATCTTGCTTAGCAAAAAACAAAACCGAGAAATAAGTATGATAGAATGACAAGATATCATAAGGAAGAGGATTCAAAGTATCAAACGCTCTTTTTATTGGTGCCAAATACTTCACCGAACAGAACCGAATGCCACGAGCCATTTTCAAAACCATCCATAGGATTTCAAAAGACTCCTTATATGGGATAGGACTCTTTTGTTGCAACTTTTTTCTCATTGCCATTTCCATATATAGCAATCCTGCTAAAGGCTGATTCAGGATGGTATAAGTTCGAGCTGCACACAAATAAGCTTCAGTCTCCATTTTCTCTTGATATCCTATCATCAACAAGCTTTCAGCAATATCCCTTGCAGGTTGGTACAGTTGGGATGTAGCAAGGCGGTCAACGAAATTTTCTGCAAAATGGAAAAGCCAGTCCATTTGATTATCAACCTTACAGAAAGAATAAAGGATTCTTAAATACAAAATATGATTCTCTATGGTATCCTTATCCCACTGTGAATGTACTCCATAATGCTGGATTGAATCAATGATAAAACTTGCCATTTGCCGACGCTCTTCAACAGAAAGACTATTAGCCATTTCAGGTTGGGGAGAAGCAATATTGTTTTCTCCCTTCAGATAAGGTGCCATTCTATGCAAGATACACCTAACATTATCTTCTTCCCACTCAACCTTTATATAATCATCATAACCATCTATCGGCTTTTCAAATCGATCAACCAACAGATTGATCCTACTTAGCAATTTAGACATCAAAATTGAAACAGCATCATCATTTATCCTATGCAGCTGGCTTATAGCCAACTGCATAATTTCTCGGCTATTATCATAGTTTTGAAGTACATAGGGACAGAGAGCATCCAATAAGGTATTTAAGTTTGTTTCTATCTCATGGATATCCTTACCAATGCAGGAATCTATTCGTTCTTTGATGTCAATATCTAAATCTAACATTTTTCAATATTTCTTGTACTATAATATACCATAATATACCATTCTCGCCTTTCTTCTTTACGATGGAAGAGTTTGCCGGTAAATTACATTATTTTTTCATAACAACTATTTTCATTCCCTATTTACTAGAACGGAAAAATCCTCTATATTTTTTGTTAGCTTTAATCATTTTTTTCAATATTCCACCCCAAACTCTAAATCTCATATAGTAATGATAGCAACATACATTTAACCAAAATGTTCTAGCCATACCTAATTCTTGAAAAATCTGATAAACATTATTGTCTTTAAATGCTTTTATTAAAGTTCTTATACCTACATGACCTGTAAAACAAGATTTGTAGAAGTTCTGAATAAGCCAATGTTTGAAATAAGGTGTCATATTGATTCCTTTAAGAAAATAATAGTCAAAACACAAAGCATGTGAATAGTCTAAAACATTTCGTAAAGCCACCTTAGTCATAATTGAACCTGGACGATTCTGTCGATAATAATATAACGGAGTATTTATATACCCCACTTTTTCAGCACAAATACATAAAGGAATAGTATAAGATAAATCTTCATGTAAGCGCCCTTCCAAAAAGTTTAGCCCAATCTTTTGGAGAAAAGTTCTTTTATAAAATTTGCTCCATGCTGTCATTTTAAATGTGCTGTTTTCAAAAAAGAGCTCTCCAGAACAAATTGTTTCTTTAGAATTATAGGAGATGAGTTTCTTGTCGTTTCCTGAATAATATGCATAATAATCAAAGCATATCATATCAACCAGACCATATTTAGCCATGAATCTATCTGCCTCAGCTAGAGCCTCAACATTAATCCAATCATCTCCATCAACATAAAGTATATAATCACCTGTTGCTGATTTCAAACCTTCATTACGTGCAGAAGACAATCCTCCATTGGGTTTATCAACTACAACTATACGAGAATCTTTCTTTTCCCATTTTTTTATTATTTCCAAACTATTATCTTTAGATCCATCATTTACAAGAATTATTTCAAAATCTACCTCTTTCATTTTATCTGCAGTTTTTACAATTTCATCATAAAAATATGGCAATGCCTGTTCTTCATTAAAACAAGACACAAT
>ERZ1031954.307-NODE-307-length-20920-cov-6.632543_pt1 | contig 20920 bp, 10 predicted proteins | sample MGYA00516701_ERZ1031954 | MGnify/ENA primary metagenome ERZ1031954 (study PRJEB33719, sample SAMN04261284) | wastewater metagenome | biome: rural village; feature: human; material: feces | host: Homo sapiens | place: El Salvador | collected 2013-01-07 ...
AGTAGTTAAAGGAGTTAAGAAGTTAAGCCAAATGCTTTTAAAGCTATAAATTAAGCAAAAAAACTAATGGCTTAACTCCTTAGCGACCGTAGGGAGCGACAACTCCTTAACTTCTTAACTACTTTCGCTTGCGAAACTAAGAAAATAAGAAATGAACAACCCTATACTCCAACTACAACAGCAGCGCCTCCTTCTCGAGATTGAATACAATCACGAGAAGGAGGAATTTCGTAAACAGACTCAGTCAATGGGCATCGAACGCAAGACACGGCGGGGCGATGCATGGTTTCCCGTGAGCATAGGGCGCAACTATTACAACTCACTCAACCAGATGGTCGTGGAGGTGACACGACAGCCGGGATCGGACATCGAGCACAACTTCGAACCCGGAAGGCCCGTATGCTTCTTCACGATGAAGCGCGACGCCGACGGACACGATGCCATACACTACATGTCGTTCACCGCTACGGTGAGCTATGCCGAGCAGGACCGCATGGTGGTGGCGCTGCCCGACTCGGGCCGCATTGTCGACCTGCAACGCCAGGAGGCTCTGGGCATACAGCTGTTTTTCGACGAGACGTCCTACCGATTGATGTTTGACGCTCTCGACCGCGTGATACGTGCCAAGACGGGACGCCTGGCAGCGCTGCGCGACATATTCTATACCAAGGCTCCAGCATCACATTTCACATTCGACGTGCCCGTTCTGCCGTGGCTCAACGCCTCACAGCAGCACGCCGTGGGCGAAGTGATGCGCGCAAAGGACGTGGCTATAGTACACGGTCCTCCCGGAACTGGCAAGACGACGACGCTTGTCGAGGCTATATACGAAACGCTGCGACGCGAGAGCCAGGTGCTGGTGTGCGCACAGAGCAACATGGCGGTCGACTGGATTTCGGAGAAACTCGTCGACCGTGGCGTTGCCGTGCTGCGCATAGGCAACCCTACGCGCGTCAACGACAAGATGCTGTCGTTCACCTACGAACGGCGCTTCGAGGCGCATCCAGACTATCCGCAGCTGTGGAGCATACGCAAGGCAATACGCGAACTGCGCCAGCAGCGACGCGGACGCACCGAGTCGTGGCACCAGAAGATGGACCGTCTGAAGAGCCGCGCCACCGAACTGGAGCTGCGCATACGCTCGTCGCTCTTCGGCGAGGCACGTGTCATAGCCTGCACACTCACCGGTTGCGCCAACCGTGTGCTCGAAGGCGAACACTACTCCACCTTATTTATAGACGAGGCAGCCCAGGCTCTTGAGGCGGCATGCTGGATTGGCATACGCAAGGCGGGCCGTGTGATTCTGGCAGGCGACCATTGTCAGCTGCCGCCTACCGTAAAGAGCATCATGGCTCTGAAGGGCGGACTGGGCAAAACCCTCATGGAGCGCATCGCCGAGCAGAAGCCCGAGGTGGTGACGCTGCTCGAAGTGCAATATCGCATGAACGAGCAGATAATGCGATTCTCAAGCGACTACTTCTACAACTCACGCGTACAGTCGGCTCCCGAGGTACGCGGACGTGGCATTCTCGACTACGACCGCCCCATGATGTGGGTTGACACCACCGATGTTGACGGCCGCGAGGAGTTCGTAGGCGAAAACTTCGGTCGCATCAACCGTGCCGAAGCCGACCTTACGCTCGCCACCCTTGCCGACTATTTCGACAAGATTGGCCGTCAGCGCGTGCTCGACGAGTCGATCGATGTGGGCATTATCTCGCCCTATCGTGCACAGGTGCAGCTGCTACGCAAGATGATACGCCAGAGCGAGCGACTTCGTCCCTACCGCCGCCTCATCACCGTCAACACTGTCGACGGATTTCAGGGTCAGGAGCGCGACATCGTGCTCATATCGCTGGTGCGCGACAACGACGGCGGCGACATAGGATTCCTGCGCGACCTTCGCCGCATGAACGTTGCCATAACACGCGCCCGCATGAAGCTCATCATCCTCGGCTCAGCCGCCACAATGACCCGCCATCCGTTCTACAAGCAGCTCTACGAGTACGTGGAGAGTCTGTAATAGCAATAGAACAACGCACGAAAAAGCTAACAGTAGGAGGCTATGGCGTCCCCGCCATAGCCTGAGCAAGCGAACAAAACCGACAATAACACAAAGATTTTGCTATTATATTCAAATGCCCAAGTTATGGCGAGGACGCCATAACCTCCTAAAAGATACCACAAAACAGAAAAAACATAAACAACAACCATACAAGAAAAAGCATACAATAGGAGGCTATGGCGTCCCCGCCATAGCCTAAGCAAGCTGACAAAGCAAACAATTAAACATATTAAATCAATCTATAATTTTCAAACAACTAACACCTATGAGTTCAAATTCAGACACAAACATACCACACGACATAGTTCAGTTTCTTGAAAAGAAGAAAAATGTGGCAATATGGGGAAGCAAACTGCCTCATTGGTTTCAAGAGCACAAGACAATGTTCATTACATTTCGACTTGCAGACTCACTTCCTGACGAAGCTATTGAGAGCCTGCGAGTTGACAACCTATTTTATAAAAATGATTTTATTGTATCAGACTATAGGAATAAGGAACAATACCGAATAGCATTGATGCGTAAAATAGAGCAATGGTTGAGCAACGGACATGGTAAGTGTATTCTTAAACATGAGAATGTTAGGAAATATGTTGTAGAGGCATTAAATTATTATGATGGGACAGAGTACATTATTCATGCATTTGTTGTTATGCCCAACCATGTTCATTTATTATTATCACCCCTGGGGAAACTACCAATCAATACGATAATAGGTCAAGTAAAAAGTTATTCTGGACATAAGATTAAAAAACTGTTGAACTGCAAAGACAACATTTGGCAAAGCAATATGTTTGATAGAATTGTGAGAAATGGTGATGATTTCGAAAAGATAATGAAGTACATAGAAGACAACCCTAAAGGATTACTTAAAGAACATTATACGTTATATATCAGGGAATATCAATAAAGCGGTAGAAAAAGCATACAATAGGAGGCTATGGCGTCCCCGCCATAGCTTGAGCAAGCGGACAAAACCGACAATAACACAAAGATTTTGCTCTTATATTTAACTGCCCAGGTTATGGCGGGGACGCCATAACCTCCTAAAAGATACCACAAAACAGAAAAAACATAAACAAGAACCATACAAGAAAAAGCTAACTGTAGGAGGCTATGGCGTCCCCGCCATAGCCTGAGCAAGCGAACAAAGTAAATAATACCCCTACAACATTTTGCAGAAAGAATACTGCCCAGGTTATGGCGAGGACGCCATAACCTCCTACAGTATGCGTCAAACAATCACAGCAAGAACAAAATCCATAGCTTCAATAATTTTGCAAAAACACGCACAGAAAATACAATTTGTCAATTTTAGGTTAAAAAACGACAAACATTATTGACAAAGCGTAGGCTTTTTAGTACCTTTGCATATACTTAAAAGCCAAATTAACCGCAATGACAATGGACTTATATTCGCTAATCGCATACGTTTTCAACTGCGCCGTATGCGCCACAATTGGAACACTCTTCCTGCTCACACCTTTAAGAAAGGACAAGGAGGGGAAGATAGACTCATACATTAAGACACGATTGTGCCTTGCTGCGTCGGCCTTTATCGAGGGACTGGCAAGTCTGCTGTACACCGTGCGCATTGTCAACGAGGTGCCTCATCTGGCGCTCGACCACTTCACCGGACCGCTGTTCATGTACTTCTCGATATGCATCGACATGACAGCCATCATATATCTGCTGCACGGCAAGCAGCCCAAGCTGCGTACAGCCATACTCTTTATCTCGCCCGTACTGCTCGTGTGGCTTATACATATATTATTGTTCATCCCCGACTACGGCTTCACTTTCTCCGCCAGGGCATACAACGAATTCATCACAACTACGCCCGCCGCCATCACGTGCTATGCGCTTTATGCGGTGTTCGTGGTCGAATTCATTTACATTCTTAAGTCGGTCAACCAGCAGATAATACGCTTCAAGGAGCATATCGACAACTATTGCTCGGGCAAAAGCCGCAGCCAGAGCCGCTGGCTCATAGCCGTTGTCATCTCAATGGTTACATATTATATAATAGATATTGTGGACATGTGCATTTCCACGCCCATGATGGATTCCATCGTGCTTTGGCTTCTCTCGCTGATTGTTATCGCCAACAGCATGGCTTTCATCATGTGCCGCGAAATCTATTGGAATATCAGTCCGGCATTTGCCACCGACAAGATTCCACTACAGCGCGCCATTACCGCCGAAGACCCCTACCCCGAGGCAGAAATCCAAGCACAAGTAGCAAAAGTACTGCGTTACCACGAACGGGGCATACCCTATTACGCTATAAGCCAGATAGGAAAGAACGACGAGACAGACACCCAGCAACCCAAGTCCGACCCCAACTCTATCGACAATATCGTGAAAGAGTGGACCCTACGCGACGACAAGCCCTATCTGAAGGAGAGCATCACCATTACGCAGGTGGCTGAAGAGATGGGGCTCAACGCCCGTCTGCTGTCCAACTACATCAACAATGTGAAGGGACGCAACTTCAACGCATGGATAAACTATCTGAAAGTGCAGGAGACCAAGGTTGTGCTGCTCGCCGACCGCACACTCCCGCTCAGCGATATAGCCTATCGTATGGGCTTTGCCGACCTCGCCTCGATGTCGAGAATATTCAAGCAGATGGAGGGTATGCCCCCTTCGGTCTACCGACAGAGAAATTGACATTATTATATATATACACCCCTACATAATTTATATGCGCCCCTTCATACGATAAAAATCCTTTTTTACGATATTGAAATCAGGTGACGAAATACGAAAAATGCTGTCTTATTCCTATGTAGCATTAATAAAATGTACAGAAAAATGCAGATTTGCACATTTAGGACGCTAAATTGACAAGCGAAAATTACAATTTATCTCTAAATTTGCAATCGTATAACAGTACAAGGGTAAAATCACAACACAGAACTAAACAGACTTAATTAAGGTTTAAACAAACCTCTTTTAAAAAACTAACAGACCTCTTTTAAAAAAACTAACAGACTTTGACTAAAAGACACCCCACCTTTGACAATAAGTTTTAACACAATAACATCACAAAACTAGAACACTTAAAAAGAAAGTAATATGGCTAAACACGTAACATACAGATTGAGGCTGCTCATAGTAGCTCTGCTCGTGGCTGTATCGGCTAACGCCCAGCAACTGGGACTAAAGACCAATTTGCTCTATTGGGCCACTACTACCCCAAACATCGGACTGGAACTACAGACCGGTCGTAAACACACTATCCAGGCATTCTACGGCATCAACCCCTGGAAATTCAAGGACAATAAGAGCATACGCCATTGGGTAATCCAGCCTGAATACCGCTACTGGTTCTGCCAGACGTTCAACGGCTGGTTTCTCGGCATGCATGCTATGGGCGGACAATTCAATGCCGGAGGCATCAAGATGCCGTTCGGAATGCTCAAAGAGTTTAAGAATCACAGATACGAAGGATGGTTTGCAGGTGGCGGACTCACAGCCGGCTACCAGTGGCCACTGTCCAAACACTGGAATCTGGAGACTTCGCTCGGTGTAGGCTACGACTACATCCACTACAAGAAGTTTGAATGCAAGACGTGCGGCAACAAGAAAGGCGAGGCACACAAGAACTATGTGGGTCCCACAAAGGCTGCCATCGAATTAATCTACATGTTCTAAACCGACTACAGACTCTATTAACTTACACAAAGACTCCTATATATGAAACACTACATTATATTATTAGCAGCCCTCGTCTTAAGTGCCGCCAACGCGACGGCACAGACGAAGCGGTCGGCCAAGATTCTCAACCGTCAGGTGGCGGTGGAGAATATCAAGGCTACAAGAGCTGACAACCAATTCTTCGTAGGAATGGACTTCTGCCTCGACGAGCTGAATATGCCTGCCAACCGTCGCGTGGTTCTGACGCCGACTATCGAGTCGGGCGACAACAGCGTGGCTCTGCAGCCCATCGTCATCAACGGAACCAGGCAGAAGGTGATGTACGAACGACGCGACTACCGCAAGTATCCCGACGCAATGGCGGTGACTCGCAAGAACGGCAAGGCTCAAAGCTTCTCCTATCAGGCGCAGACCGAATATGCCGACTGGATGCGCAATGCCGACATTGTAATGAAAGAAGACCTCTGCGGATGCGGAAAGGTGGACGAGCAGGAGAGCGAACAGATCAAGAAGATGCGCCAGCCGAAGGTGGCTTACATCGCTCCGGTGGCTGTAGAGCAGAAAACGTACTCTATGTCGGGCCGTGCTTATGTCGATTTCCCCGTCGATCGCACCGAACTTCATCCCAATTACCGCAACAACCCGCGCGAACTTGCCAAGATTGTCGACACTATCAACATCATAAAGAAGGATGCCAACATGACAATCACAAGCATCGAGATTCACGGATACGCATCGCCCGAGGCTCCATACAAGCACAACGAGTATCTCGCTGCCAACCGTGCGGCTACGCTCAAGAACTATGTCAGACAGCTCGTAAAGCTCGACGACCGTCTGTTCACAGTAAAGTCGACTGCCGAGGATTGGCAAGGACTATGCAAATACATCCGCGAGAGCAATCTCAACAACCGCAACGCCATTCTGAAGATTGCCGAGGACAATGCAACGGAACCCGACCGACGCGAGTGGCTCATCAAGTCGCAATACCCAGAGGAGTACCGCACAATGCTCGCTACATGGTATCCGGCTCTGCGCCATTCCGATTATGTCATCACGTGCAACGTGCGTCCGTTCTCGGTAGAAGAGGCCAAGCAGCTCATCAAGACCAAGCCTCAGCTGCTGTCGCAGAACGAGATGTACATGGTAGCACAGACTTACGAGCCGGGGTCGAAGGAGTTTAACGAGGTATTCGCCATCGCCGCCCTCATGTATCCTGACGATCCTACAGCCAATCTCAATGCAGCCTGCGCCGACATCAATGCCGACAAATGGGCTGACGCTCTACGCAAGCTCGACAAGGCAGGCGACTCTGCCGAGGCAGACAATGCAAGAGGCGTCTGCTACTGGCAGATAGGCAACGAGGCTAAGGCTATAGAAAGCTTCAAGAAGGCTGCCGACAAGGGATGCGACACAGCCCGAAAGAATCTCGAAGACATCCAATAGACACAATACACATACACCGACACAATGCTAAACTGGACTTGACCGGCAAACCAGAACAGACAGACTAAACTCAGACTGAACGCAATCAGACTAAAAAAAAGACTTTTATTCAAACACAAAAATTAATAACCACTTAAACTTTATTGTTATGAACAAGTTTAAATTATTCCCTCTTGCACTGGCTGCAATAGCATTTAGTGCTTGTACATCCGAAGAGGTTGCCGAGAACAACCCTACCACTGGTGAAGGAACAACAAGCTATGTAGCTGTCAATATCAATAGCGTTGGAACCAGCGGTTCGCGTGCTGACGGCGACTATGTTGACGGTTTGGCCAACGAGAACAAGATCAAGGCAGTACGCTTCTACTTCTTCACAGCCAATGGCGATGCCTACAAGATGACGAATGGACAGAGCTACGTTGAGAAGAATGATGTTACTGGTACAGGAAAGAATGACCCTAACGTAGAGAAGATTACTGATGCTATGCTCGTGATTGAGGGCGCAACCAAGACCGCTCCTCACTCTATGATAGCTATTGTCAACCCCGCTACGATTGAGCAAGGCGTTCTTCAAGCCATGATGACAAAGGCAGAAGTTGAGGCTGCCGTTGCTGAACAGAACTTCAAGGAGCAAGGTGATGCCGCTAAGAGTTTCGTAATGTCAAGCTCGGTGTACGCTGACGCAGGAAAGAAGGTTTGGGTTGCCGACATTGCCGGACACGTTGCTACAGACCAGGCTACTGCCGTAAGCAATCCGGTTGACATCTATGTAGAGCGCGTAGCTGCCAAGCTCACTTCTACAGCAACTGGTGCTGATGGAAACGGCAAGTACCTTGTAGGCGAAACTACCAACGGCAAGAACGTATATGCAGTAATCAAGGGTTGGGGACTCGCCAAGGAGACAACTGACGCCAACCTCATCAAGAAGATTGACGCTACATGGACTGACACAGGTCTGGGCTTCACTCAGTGGAATCATCCTGCTTACTTCCGCTGCTACTGGGAGACCTCAAGAAGCAATATGGGTCCGGGCAAGTCGTACAACGCCTACACTTCTCAGATTGGCGATGTTTACTACACCAATCCTAACACCTCTGCCAACAACAAGCCGCAATACGTAGCTACCGTAGAGTTGCAGTATGAAGACGGTACAAAAGCCGAAATCTGCAAGTACAAGGGCGTTGAGTATCTCTCGGAAGAGGCTGTGAAGAAGGCCATCTTGGCTGAGAATAAGGATTACAAGAAGCATACCACAACTGCGGCTGGTACCGAAATCACTGGTCTTACAGTCAATGACATCCACTTCGTAGCGACAGGTTATCAGGTTAAGGCACAGCTCAACAATGGCGTTACAGTATATAAGGGTGAAGTAGATGCTACAGCTGAGTGCAACAATAATATGGGCAAGTCGCTTGCTGAAATCCGTAAGGAGGGTAAAGCTTACTACTACACCGACGTAACACACCTCGGCACAGCTAAGGGTATTGTACGCAACCACTACTATCAGATTGAAGTCAACTCTATCAAGGGCTTCGGTACTCCGGTATACGATCCCGATAGCGAGTTCGTTCCTGTAGTTCCAGAAGATACACAGACTTATCTCGCAGCTCGTATCAACGTTCTCTCATGGAAAATCGTTAAGCAGACTGTCGACCTTGGCAAATAATCAGCTAAGCCGAACGATACAAAACTCTATTAATAGAGAAGAGAAATACTACGTACTGAAATGTAAAGTTCAAGGCAAAGCGAACTTAATCTCTACGTACTAAAGACGTAAACCAATCGTAGGTGGGTATGACTCTACCGCCATACCCACCTACCCTACCCCACACAAACACCCGGCGACTCCGCCACCGGAACAACAAGGACGGAGGTATCGCGCCGCCAGATACCAAGAGGATGACGGCAATATGAGGCCACACAAGCGGCTCTCATCAACCGACGCAGACTATACACATTATTAATATATACTCTCACATTATTAATATATTACTCTCACATACTTCACGAAACAAAAACTAAACGATATGAAACACAACAAGCGCCAAATAATTAGTGGCCTCAAGGCCCTCGCAGCTGTGATGGCTATGATGTTCACCATGACCTCGTGTGGAATGATGGAGGACGATCAGTCGAACTGCCCGAAGGAGTTGCGCGTCAACTTCAAGTACGACATGAACATGAAGTTTGCCGACGCCTTCCCCAACGAGGTGAAGACCGTTACGCTTTACGCCTTCGACAAGGACGGAAAACTCGCCCTGCAGAAGAAGGAAAGCGTGAAGGACATTGAAAATCGTGGCGGATATATGTCGGTCAACGAGCTTAAGCCCGGACACTACACACTCAAGGTGTGGGCGGAAGGTGAAGAACGATATGCCGATTCTTACATCTACGGCGAGCCCAACAGCCAGGACATCAGTTCGCTCACATGCCGTATCAACCGCTCTGAATGCATCGTCGACCACGACCTCACCCCGCTCTATCACGGACTATTGAAGGATGCCGACCTCAATCTTGAAGGTTTCGGAGTGAAGACGGCCACTGTCGACCTGATGAAGAACACCAACGTGGTGCGCGTAGTGCTGCAGAACACGTCGGGCGAAGCTCTCAACGCTGCCGACTTCGACTTCTTCATCGACGACGGCAATGCATTCCTTGCCTACAACAACGAGCCGATCACACGCTCAACGGCACCTGCCGGTTCAGGCGATGCGCTGCCCGAGGACGACATTACGTATGTGGCATGGTCGAAGTACGACGGCATCATCAACGGCACACGATCGGAACTGATACCCGACATCGACGGAAGCGTAACGCCGACATCGGCTGTCGTGGCTGAGTTGACGGTCAACCGACTCTTCGAAAACAAGAATCCGCAACTCTGCATCTACAGCAAGGAGACACAGGAGAAGATTCTTCAGATTCCGCTCATCGACTATGTTCTACTCGTGAAGGGCAACTACAACAAGGCAATGTCCAATCAGGAGTATCTGGATCGACAAGACGAGTACAACTTTGTATTCTTCATTGACGACAACCACAACTGGCTCGCCGCTCAAATCTACATCAATTCGTGGAGAGTGGTGCTCAACAACACAGACTTCAAATAACCCTTAAAGAAACTGACTATGCTTAGAATAAACCGCTATAAATCAACGCTGACAGTTTCGCTCATGTTCTGTCTGCTGTCCACAATGTCGTGCGGCTTCGACGACGGCTACGGCAATGAGGACCAAAACGACAATGCGGTGATGGTGGCTTTCCGTATGTCGTACGCCAACGGCAATACAAGAGCAGCCAACGAGGGATGGGACGACTACGATCCGAAGGACGACGGAACTGCATACGAGAATGCCATCAATACCGAACAGTTGCAGATTAAGGTGTGCGACGAGAACGGAACAATCATCGGTGACGTTGAAAACGTCATTGCAATAAACAACGGTACCGACACCAATCCTGACTATTCCATCACTGGAACGTGGGAAAACGCCGCCGACAAGCTATCCAAAGCCAAGAAGATTATGGTGTTTGCCAACTGCGGAACGAGCATTGTTACGCCTGGCAACATCCAGAATCTCGCCTTCACAAGGGCATCCACAACGCAATACATACCAATGTGGGGCGTCACAACGCTAACCAACGAGCTGGTGGTGGGCAAGAGCAACAACCTCGGAACTATCGATATGCTGCGCTCGCTTGCCAAAGTGAAGGTAAGACTTGCCGACGGCATGAAGGCACGCAATTACTCGCTGGGCGCAATGCAGCTCAACAACTACAACACTTCGGGCTATTCGCTGCCGCTGACATACAACACCGCTGCCAGCACAGCTGCCATTCGGTTCGGCAACTCGCTTCATGCCAACAGCTCATGGGCTCAGTCAATAGCAATGACAGGCGATGGCGACGAGAGCATCATGCTCTACATACCCGAATACGACAACATCAATGCCGCCACAGACCGTAAGGCTACCATAAGCTTACAGCTGATGCGCGACGGCGAAGAGGAAGGCAACTACACGCTGCACTTCTGCAACTACACCCCCGAAGGAGCTCCCGACGCAGCCTCAACCTACAACATACAGCGCAACCACTACTACGAATACACCGTAGGACGTACCGACGACCAGGTGAAGATAGTGCTGAATGTGAAGAAATGGAATCTACGCCAACATGGCGAGATTATTATGTAAAACGACTGACTTAACAAATACAAAAACCATAAAGCGATGACTCACGCCAAGAACATATTCACATACATGCTCGCGCTGTTCTCGACGCTTGCCTTTACCGGCTGTTTCGAGGATAGTAACGACGACTGCCAAGGCCAGGCGGAGAGCAGCAAGACGCAGGTGGAGCTAAGGCTCGCCGCTTCTGCCAGTTCGCCAACTCGCGCCAGTGGCAACATCAACGGCGTTACAAGAGCGACATGGGTAGACCCCAACGCTGCCCCTGAAGGAGAGATGATGCACAATTGTTTCGTTGTCATCGTCCAGAACGGCAAGATACAGAACATTATCGAGCGCGACTTCTCTACCGACGGCGAGAAGGAATCAACCGTAATGAAGACGGTAGTGGCTAAGGGTGCCGCTACCTTCTACTCGTTTGCCAACATCAGCCGTGCCGACATAGGTCTCGAAGGCATCAATTCGTTCCCTGCCGAATTGCCTGCCGGATTCGACAACATGTATTATAAGGTAGAGGGCAACACTTCTTCCATTAGCGGCAACGGCATCCCGATGAGCAACAAGCAGACCGCTACCATCGACGACAACACCCGAACCGTAAGCCTGGAGGTGATACGTATGATGGCAAAGGTACAACTACAGTTCACCAACGACACCGGATACGACCTCAACGTAAAGAGCGTTACGCTGACCGACATTACCGAAAACGCCGCTGACAACATCGGTCTGCTGCCCAAGATGGAAGCCAACGAGGTAGTGCCCAACATCAATGCCGCTGCCACTTACGCCGATTTCACTCTGACTATGGGCGGAACCAACGGCAAGGAGGTGAAGAACGGAGCCGCACTTAACACCACATTCTACGTCAACGAGAGCGTTGCCCACACTCCGAAATACTTCGTTCTGAGCATCAACACCAATAAAGGTACCGTGACCAAGCGCATAGCAATGACCAAATGGAACCGAATTGCACGCAACGACTACCTGATTATACCCGTAAAACTGGTAGACTACCGCATCGAGATTGAACCGCAAGTGTTCACGGGCATCGGTGTCAAACCCGAATTGAATTACAGCGACGACCGCATCACAGCCACATTCAAGTCGTACGGCGAGTTCCATCTTAAGCTGCACGTGTACAAGCGCAGCAACAACGAGGAACTTACAGCATGGAGAGTTACTGGCGTTACGACGCTCGAAGCCAATCCTGCCGAAGCCGAAGACGTCTGGATATACGACGACGAACCAACCTACGACAGTCGTACCAAGACGATTGAGGGATACATAAGTCCACGCAAGGGATACGCTATCCACGAAATCAACGTCCAGATAGACGGCGTAGGCTACGTCATTCCGTATCGCTTGCAGATAATCAAGGATTAGAAGATATAGGTGGGTATGGCATTCCTGCCATACCCATTTTTCATTTAAACTATCACGAACATAACACCTTACGACTATGAAGATTCGCAATAACAACATAAACCGACCCGCAAAGTCCAGAAGACTGCTACTGCAGCTCTTTGCGATGATGGCACTTACCGCAGCGCCAAGCAGTGTGTATGCGCAGAGCTTAGGCTTCCACAAGAAGGGCCAAAGTGGATTGCCGCTTGACAGCCGCGGCATGCAGCAGACTGCAGAATGGCATTACTATTATTATCTGCCGACAAATAGCAACACAATGGAGCTTGAGTTGCCTTTTGATGGATGGGGGAAAAGTTCAACCAATGACCTTGAGCCTTACGGATGGATTCGTTGGTATGACTATACTACAGACCTAAAGTCGGATAGACTGACAGTATATAATTCAAGTTCTACAAGTTTGTATAATTCGAAGGACAACACCAGCAATAAGGATATAGGACTTATTGCCGGTACTCTCAGAAATTCTGCAAGAGATTATGCAGGAGTCAAATACAATAAACCGACGGGAGCAGATGCAGAAGATTGGGCTGGAGAAACTATCGCTTGTGACGTAAGCCGATACAATGATTATAATCTTACTAAACGAGAGTATTATCCTAAATATACAAATTATGTTGAACATGAGCCAACCCTCTCCATCCGATACATCTTCCACATCAAGTCTGCAGCATATCTGGCAAAGCGAATCAAGAATGCTTTATGTGATCACAGCAGGGCTGCTGACCTGACTCTTGAGGACAACAAGCGTATCGTGTTCGGTGCAAAGGACGAACGCGCAAATATGACGCTGCGTACAAATATGAAGAATTCGGGCGGACAAAGCTATTGGTTCTATCCTTTGAGTACTACCGTAGGTAAGACGGTTTATCCAACTACAGAGGCTCAAAAGATAACGGCAGCAGACTTCAATACCACTATGATGCAGGCTACCAATATAGTGTGGACGGTCTACAATGAGGATAAGACAAAGTTTTGCCAACTTTCATCCACTACTCAGTTCTGTGACTTGACTATAAATGCACTCAAGAACGCGACTTGGTATAATGTATCTAATGACGCTACAACTACAAAACCTACAGATATAGGCTTCGAACAGACTGTATATGTAGTGGCTTGGGCTGCAAATGGCGATTATATGTGTCCCGTTGCTAACTTTGAGGTGTTCATCCATAAGGGATATCCTAAGACAAAGGACGAGATAACCGCTGACAACAACACTGACCGTACGCTCTCTTATCTTGAGGACGAAGACAGATATGAGAAGAAGATGGACATCTCGTTCGATGACGACAATCCTGATCTGACATTGGATGCGCCGACAACGCCATTGAACAACATGAGTCTTAAGCCGTCCGACTTCAAATCACGTGCATACGGATTCACCTATGCGGAACTTGAAAGTTATGATTATTATTATAATGGTAGCACACCACACCACAGTAAGTCACCTATCCACGGTGATTATGGTCTCTATAAATCGGGTAACCTACCTGGTATTTCGTATGATAATCAAAACGGATACCAATGGTGGGCAGCCGGTTCTCCTACTATCTACGATCGTACCCACGCAAAAACCAGCGGCAAGCAGTACGGACACTTCCTGTATGTGGACGCTTCGAACGAGAGCCGTCAGATTGCATCTGCCGACTTTAAGGCTAACCTCTGTACAGGTTCACAGCTGATTTTTAGTGGAGCCGTTGCCGAGTATACCGCAGCATACAACGCAACTGCACCGCAGGTGATGTTCCGCCTTTATGGTATCAATAAGGACGAAAACGGCAACGTGACCGACCAGAAGCTTATCCAGTCGTTCTCATCTGGAGACTTTGCTACAAACACAAAGTCTCACGAATACGGTAAATGGTATCAGATTTACAGTAAGCAGGTGCTTCAGAAGTCTGCGGGTGCCGACAACTACACCGACTTCCGCATTGTGCTTGACAATATGTGTCAGAATACAAAGGGTGCCGACTACTGTATTGACGACCTCTGCCTCTACACCCAGACATCCAAGCTGGACGTGCTGCAGAACAAGCCGCTCTGTCCTAATGAGACAGGTTATGAGACAGCTCCCGAGGATATTACACTTAAGCTCCGCGGCATCTACGAGACTTTCCAGGCGATGGTGAACCAGAAGGAGTCGAAACTCTTCTATCGTATCTGCGACGCCACAGGAAAACCGGTGGACAACATCGACTATGACGGCGACGGACAGCCCGACGCTTACGGCATAGCAAGCATTCCTGCGTCTTACAATGCAGGATTAGTTCTTCCTCCGGCAGCAGCTGACGGCAAGAATAACGTAGCGATGTTCGAGAACGACAACAGCGGCAACCGATGCTTGGTAATCGCCAACCGCAACTTCAACATCGTACCTGGCAAGGACTATTACTTCTCCATCGCTTATCCGAGCGACGACAACCCTGACGTACCGGGCGTATGGGGTAAGAGCACAGACGTCTGCTCTACGTATAGTGGAATATTCCAGGTGGTGGAGCAGAACATCAAGCTGACCGACAAGAACAGTAACGTGCTCACAGCTCTGAGAGTGGACTGTAACTCCAAAACTCCGACCGTGGAGGTGATAGCAAAGATAGAGACGGCTGACCCAGTGAACGGCGGTAAGGTGACCATCGACAATGTCAAGTTCGACTGGTTCCTCTCAAAGCCTAACGCAGAGAACGAGCTTTACTCTACACAAGGTCTGTTGGAGGCAATACACGCTTATCGTAAAGCGTATCCGGAATACAATGGATTGAGTACAGGATTTAGAAGTGTAAACTATAATCAGTACGATCTCTTGAAGAAGTACGTGGACAGCAAGCAGCTGATTCTGAACGCCAGCAACTCAATGGGCAACCGTAAGTTTGAAGCCAACGAGATGGGTCTTTATAAGATTGCTGTAATCCCAGTGCAAGCCAAAGCTACCATCAACGGTCAGGTATACGACATCTGTGCAGACCCGATGTTAGTGGATCTGCGCGTGGTGACCGACGGACCGAACATCAACTTCGGCTTCCCTGGCGTCATCTATCCGAACGACGCACGAACAGTACGTGTCGGTCTGCCGCAGATAAAGGCGATAGCCGCAAAGAACGGCGCTCTGAATCTGCCGATGACAGGCATTGAGGGAGCCAAAAGCGTAAAGATGATAGACGAAGCTCAGGTGTCTATCTCTAACACCAACGACCCGGACTTCAACTCCACAAAGCAGATGATCGGCGTGGTGACAGCAAACACCATCTACGAAACCGATAATACTGTAGGCATCCGCTTCAACAGCAATGCCGTCACAACCCTGAAGGAAGGCTACTGGTATGAGATAAACTTCAGATATGCCAACGCATCCGCTTCTACGGCAAGCTGTCCGGGCGAGACATTCATCAAGATGTGCATCGTGCCCGAGTATGCCACATGGAACTCGTCGCCAAGAACTGCCAGCACAAACTGGAACGACGACAACAACTGGCTGCGCTCTACGAAGGCTGAGATTTTCAAGGACTCATACGCTGACTATAACACCACAACGGCATTCATGCCGATGAAGTTCACGAAGGTGACCGTGGCTAATCAGAAGGACAAGGGCAAGGTTTATCCTAACCTCGACGAGATAAGCTACAGAAGCAACGGCATCGCTTCCTCAAAGAAGATGCAGAGCTTTGCTTACGACTTCGTGGCGAAGTGGAGCAACACAGCTGACGGTTCGGACAACGGCTACGGCACTTTCTCTTGCGAGAAATGGGCAGGCAACTTCTGCGACCAGATCTACTTCAAGCCTGAGGCAGAGCTTCTCTACGCCAACTACCTGACATACAACAAGGCTTACGTGGAGAAGGAGTTGACGCCTAATACGTGGAGCATAATGTCTTCACCGCTGCAGCAGACCTACGCCGGCGACCTCTACGTTCCGAAGAACAACGGACAGGAGCAGTCGGAGGCATTCCAGCCTATAACATATCAGGAGGGAGTGAACGACCGCAGCGCTTATCCCGTTTATCAGCGCAGCTGGGACGGCGACGCTCAAGAGGTGATAGACAACGTCACCAATTACAGCGCCAACCACGACGGCACAGTGAACGTAACCACAGACAACGAACTGTCAATCAACTCTGGCTACTGGTCGCACGTATATAACAAGGTGGACGAGCAGTACACTAAGGGACAGGCGTTCGCAGTAAAGGCGGGCGACAAGTACACAGCAGGTGCGCAGGATGCCAACGCTAAGGCCGTAGTCCGTCTGCCGAAGGCTGACACCCAGTTCAACTACTACGACAGCGAGAGCCAGAAGCCGGTTAATGTAACTGTTAACCGCGACGCTAATAGCTACCGCATGCTGCAGGGCGACGTTGCCGGCGACAAGACAATGACAATGACTCAGCCGCTGAAGGAGAACCTGCACCGCGACAACCGTTACCATCTTGTGGGCAATCCTTACACCTCATCGTTGAGTATGTATCGCTTCCTCAAGGCTAACACAGCCTTCGAGAACAGCATCTGGACTCTCGACAACGGCGTTATGAAGACCCACAGCGTACCAGTGGATCTGGACTACGACAAGAAGACAGACGTAATAGTGAATCCCACTCAGGCGTTCTTTGTAAAGGTGAAGGAGGGCGAGACCGCTCCTGCTAACGTAACATTCAATGCAATGATGCTCATCAACAAGGATGTTACTCCAGGCGAGAAGGCTCTCATCATCCGTCCGACCGTAACGCTGACCACCGTCAACGGCACACGCAGCAGCCAGTCGAAGCTGATAGTAAGCGATGAGGCAAGCCGCGACTACGTAGAAGGCGAGGATGTGGAGATGCTCGGCGAGGGCAACATTGCCGAAATAGCCCAAGCTTACTCTGTAGCAGGCTCGCAGGCAGTAGCCCTTAACGCCACCGACGACATCGACTGGATGCCTATAGGCATTGTGGCAGGCAAGAGCCGTAGCACCGATGTCACCGTAAACCTCAACAGCAAGATGCTGCGCAAGATGCAGGACGAGGGCGGCAAGCTCTTCATATACGACGCAACAACCAAGAAGTTCAGCGAGATTGCCGACGGCATGAAGGTGCAGATGATGGCAAACGACCACGGTCGCTACTACATCACCACCAACAACTGGGTAGTTCCGACCGGCATCAACGCCATCCGCTGCTTCTCACCAGCCCAAGGCACCATCATCGTGGCAGTACTTAACGGTGAGGTGAAGCAGGCTAAGGTTTACGATACAGCAGGAGCGCTCGTCACGAGCAGCCAAAGCACAGCCGGCGAGCGTTGCCAGCTCAGCGTACAGCAGCCCGGTGTGTACATCGTCAAGGCTACAACCATGGACGACAAGACCGAAACATTCAAGATTGTTGTAAAGTAGCAGGCGACATCACAGATACGGTTCGTGACGAATCAGACACAATACGCAACGGTTAAGATATAGTCAATAACCTCTCAGATACGTTTAACAATGCAAAGCCCGTTGAAGGACAAGTTCCTTCAGCGGGCTTTTTTCGTTTGGGGATGTACGAGGTTTGGGGTGATACAATTGTTCCAATAAAGGTCAAACCGTAGGAGGGTATGGCGTCCTCGCCATACCCTGAGCAAGCAGCGATGTAAAAAATACATATAATAATATATTGATTGACTACACCCTCCTACTACTATTTGAAATCAGAGGAAATTCACCACAAAATCTAAAGGACTCCTTTTGCCTTCCAATAGTTGTCCTTTTGCCCTTCAAAAGGACCCCTTTTGCTCACCAAAAGGACTCGTTTTGCAACCCAAAAGGACTCCTTTTCAAAACGACATCGAAACATAGAGCAATCTGTAGGAGAACTGTTACTTATAATAATACTTTCGTATTTGATTTGGCACGATATTGGTTTTTATTCTTTTTTCGATTTTAGTTAAAATCTCTGCTATATTCTTTGCTTCTTGTCGGGACATTTTGTATATTTGCAAAACGATAAAGCCAATGAAAAGCGATATCAAATGTAGCGACGTGAGCAGATACATTTTCTGATGCAGAAATAACTAAAACCTAAAAGAGAACCGAAAAAGCAAAAGAAAAAAAGTTTAATTTTGTTCAACGAACATACAAAAACGTACTAAAAACAAAGAAAAAGCACTTTTTGTACCCAAAAAGAACTTATATGTATTATACTAAACCCACACGCGACATTACTATATTAAATTTGCAGACGAGAACCCGAACAAACAACAATTAATATAATCTTTAAACCTTCAAGAAATGAAAATTAGAGTAAAAATCCAAACAATCAAGACTCTGGTATTCTTGCTTATGATGATTTTCGCTACATCGCTCACTGCAATGGCGCAGGAAAAGGTGTCGGGAATTGTCAAGGACGATACCGGCGAAACTATGCCGGGAGTTAGCATCAAGGTGAAGGGCAACAACAATGTTGGAGCCGTTACCGACATCGACGGTGCATTCACCATCAACGTGAAGCGCGGCACCGTGCTGCAGTTCTCTTTCCTCGGATACAACACCAAGGAAGAAAAGGCCACACCGGGTAAGATAATGCAGATCGTACTGGAAGAAGACAAGAAGACTCTTGGTGAAATCGTAGTTGTGGGCTATCAGCCGGTTCGTCAGCGCGACCTTACGGGTTCGGTTGCCAAGGCTGACGTAAGCCAGCTCACCAACACTCCGGTGTCATCAATCGACCAGACTCTTGGTGGACGTATTGCCGGTGTCAACGTATCTTCAGGCGAAGGTATGCCGGGTGGACAGATGAACATCACCATCCGTGGTAACAACTCACTGACACAGGCCAACACCCCTCTCTATGTCATCGACGGATTCCCAGTTGAGAATGCTTCGGTAGCAGCCAGCATCAACCCTAACGATATCAAGTCGCTCAACATTCTTAAGGATGCTTCGGCATCGGCTATCTACGGTGCACGTGGTGCCAACGGTGTTGTCATCATCACCACTAAGAGCGGTCAGACCGGTAAGGCTAAAATTACTTACGACGGCAGCTACGGCTGGCAGACAGTATCAAACAAGATGGAAATGATGGACGCTTACGAGTTTGTTAAGCTCCAGAACGAAATTAATCCCGACGCTGCTGCTACTACATTCCTTAAGGAATATGAGGGCAAACAGTGGACTCTCGACGACTATCGTAACATTGCTCAGTACAACTGGCAGGATATGATTTTCCACTCGGCTCCTATCCAAAGCCACAACGTTAGCGTAACTGGTGGTAGCCAGGACATCCGCTACAACGCTTCATTGTCGTATTTCGACCAGGATGGTGTTGTAATCAACTCAAACTACAACCGCGTTCAGGGTCGTATGGGCACAAACATCAAGAAGAACAAGCTGCGCATCAACCTCAATGTCAACTACTCTCGTACAAACCAGGAGGGTGCTTCGCCTTCGCAGAGTGCCAGCTCTGGTATGAACAACTTGTTCTATAGCGTATGGGGCTATCGTCCGGTAACACAGCCTGGTACTCCGCTGTCAACCCTTCTTAACAATGGTGTCGACGATATGGTAAACACAACTAACGACTACCGTTTCAACCCATACATGGACCTCCAGAACGCTTATAACCATACTCTGAACACATACGTTCAGTTCAACGGCTTCTTGGAGTATGACCTTATGAAGGGTCTGAAGCTGAAGATTTCGGGCGGTTATACCGACACTGGCTACAACAACGACAACTTCAACAACTCTAAGACCCGTTACGGTGGTCCGATTTCGAATGATAAGGTGAACGCTCGCGTTACACGCTCTTCGCGCTCTACATGGCTCAACGAGAACACCCTTACCTATCAGACCAACATCAAGAAGAAGCACTTCTTCAACACATTGCTCGGTTTCTCATTGCAGAACTCTGACTACGACTACTATTCGTACAAGACCATCAACATCCCTAACGAAAATCTCGGTATGTCGGGTATGGACCAGGGTACTCCTACCGGCGCTTCTTCACTGAAGAGCTCATGGTCGATGATGTCTTACTTCGGACGCTTCAACTACAACTACAAGTCGTGCTACTACGCTACATTCACAATGCGTGCCGACGGTTCGTCTAAGTTCAGCAAGGGCAATCGCTTCGGCTACTTCCCTTCAGGTTCATTGGCTTGGAACGTGGCTGAGGAAGGCTTCATGAAGCCATAT
>ERZ1031954.315-NODE-315-length-20771-cov-6.168614_pt1 | contig 20771 bp, 32 predicted proteins | sample MGYA00516701_ERZ1031954 | MGnify/ENA primary metagenome ERZ1031954 (study PRJEB33719, sample SAMN04261284) | wastewater metagenome | biome: rural village; feature: human; material: feces | host: Homo sapiens | place: El Salvador | collected 2013-01-07 ...
CGGTGTAAATGGACGGGGCTTTCGACAGCTTCGAAAAGAAGTTCTGCACGGTGGACAGCGGCACGCCGGAAGCGTCGGAAATGTCATGGTAGGTCAATTTCAGTTCTTCTTTACGGATTCTACACAGCTCTTGAATGTTCATTTACATCACCTTAACTTTTCCGGTTTCCGCCTGTTTTGGGTGCCAAAAGTGGGTCTGTCGAACGCGGTCGAATGCCGTCATGTTGCAAAGTCTTGTTATTGAAGTAGCAAGGTAAAGCGCGATAAGGTTAAAGCAAGCAGCGGCGACCGCTCCCCGCTGCTGCTGAAAAGCCCTCGCCGTTGTTGCAGAGGCGGCGAGGGCTTTACTTAAATATCCGGGAAATAATCTTTCGACACTTCATCGGTGCTCATATTCCCGTTGGATACTTTATAGAGAGTTAGCGTCCACCCGTAAACCATTTCGTCATCTGCGGTGAATTCAAACGTTTCGTTGCATTTGAAATACTCGGTGCTTTCTCCAAACTTATACTCTTTTCCGTACCAGTCCGGACCATACGCGTAATAGATCGCGTATGTGCCGAGCGGCACATCTACTTCGGCACTTCTTGCCGACACGAGGAAAGACATTGCCCCGTTGGATCTTGCCTCTCCGTCGATCGGTTTTAACACGATATAGAAATTGGAATCCCCAGCAGTTTGCACTGTCAAAGGTGCGACCTGATCGCCGGACGGGTATGTGACAACCTGCCCATTGTAAAAGCTCACAGGTTGCAGTGGGACGAGCCTGCCGCCTCCATCACTAACCGTTTCAGCCGGGGGCTTTACTGGCGGCGAATCATTCATGTCGGACTCGTTCAATGGCCCTGAACTTTCAATCGAAACCCAGATGATCCCGCAGATGACGGCTGCAAAACACAGCGGCTTTAATACTGCCAACAGGAGATCAACTTCCGGAGAGCGCTGCTTTCTGCTGGTCTGTTTCCGCCTATTTCTTTTGGCTTCGTTTTCTAAAACCATCTGCCGATAGACGCGGTATTGCTCGACGGTCATCCCCATCATGAATGCGTCGTATTCTTCCTGCGTCATTTGCGTTAGGTCGGTGACCTCTTGACACTCTTCAGCGGCTGGCTGCTTAACCGGCTCAGGGGCGGTTGCTTGATTTTCGTTGTCAGTGCCTTTGCGCTTGACCGAGACTGCCTTCACGACCTTCTTTATTTTCCGCTGCTGGTATTGCGTTTGCTTTGCAAAATAATTCGGGTCGGTATAAAGCCCCACAATAATTCCCTCCCATGATCGGTGGCCGTGGTGAAATGAACCGCGGCGCGGTATATGATAATTGAAACTATTTACATACGGAGGATAAAAGAGATGAATGAAAAGCAGAGAGCCGCTTACCTCAAGATGACAGAAGAAGAGAAGAAAGAATTCCTTCGGGGAGAGGTGAAGCGGATCGCCGCGCTGCCGGAAAACGAACACGACGCGGCCTTTGACGCGCTGCGCGAGGCCGTCATGCCGAAAATTACCGATCTTCCGGTGAAGGGGAGCGATCTGAGCTACGGGGAATATTGCCAAAAGAAAGGTCTCGATTGGCGGACAGGGGAACCCAGCCGCGCATAAGGTCGCCGTATGGCACGCAGAAAGCGGCGGCGACGCGGCGCAGCTGCTCATCAGTTGGCACTTCCAGCCCAAGCGCGATATTCCCCGCCATGTTAAAGTCACAGCCGATGATCTGCTGCAATGTGGACGTCGGGACCTTATACTGCGCGGCCAGAATCGCGACAGGGTGCGGTGACCAGATGCGCGCGGTATCCATATCTACATACGGGCGCTCGTCCTCTTTGGGGGCGGGCGCTTTTTCTGCGCCTTTTTCCGGCAGAGCGGGAAGCTCGTCGCCATCCAGCTCGGCAAGGGTGATGCCGAAATGGTCGGCGATCTTCTGGCGGGTCTTTGGATGCGGAATGGCTACGCCGTTTTTCCAGTTAGAAACGCTTTGTAAGTTTACACCAAGTATTTTAGCAAATCGATACGAAGAGTATCTTGCGCTATCCATGCAATAATTAAAATTTGTAGCAAATCCCATAAAAATCACAGTCTAACTTAGGCTATTTTAACGGTCTAATTTTGGTTGACTAATGGTCTAACTTCTACTATAATTAGATTCGTGGACAGGTAATGAAAAACCAGACCACCCCGGCAAATCGAGCTGGCGCGAATCAATGTTTGTAGCAAAACTTAGAGTAGCACCATTGCTCCAATTTGTCAAGAACTCAATCAAAGTTGGAGGTATAGAAAAGTGAGCTTACCGGAGAATCTTGCTCGACTGCAAGCCGAGCGCGGCGAGACGAATTACCGCCTCGCCAAAGAGATTGACGTGTCGCAGACGTCGATCAAGAGCTGGAAAGAGGGCGCATGCCGCCCGCACCCGCGCCACCAGCAGAGAATTGCCAAGCATTACGGCGTGACGGTGGCAGAGCTGAACCGCTGAACGGTGGTAAGGAGGAACAAAGATGAAGACGATCGCAACGATGGACTTAAACGAGTGTGCGGCGTATCTGAGAGAACACGGACTGAGCATTTCGAACGAATCGCTGGCAGCCGGCCTTGAGCAGCGGGTTTACCCCTTCGGCGTGTGCATCTGCGGCGGCAAGCGCAGAATCTTCCAAATCTACACTCGACTGGTGAACGAGTGGATCGCGGAACGCGAGGTGGAGGCATGACGACGGCTTTTATTATCCTCGGCGTTGGAACGCTGAGCTGGTGGGTCACAAAGCTGCTGGTCGCGCTGGACGGTGGCAGAAGATGAAGCGATGCGACAAGCGAACGCGCGAGCAGCGCAAAGCGGACGAATCCGCATTGATCGCGGCTGCGTGCCTCGGGGCGGCAATTGTGCTGGTGGCTGTGGCGCTGCTGCTGACCAGCGCAGACGCAAGCGAGCCGCCGGACGCAGAGCCGGAAGAACCAGTCGTTGAAGTGTATGACCCAGCGTGGGACAAGCCTGCGACGGAATACGCGTACTGCGATGATGTGTTTCTTGGCGAATTTATGCTCACGGCCTATTGCCCCGATAGCTGCTGCTGCGGTGTGTGGGCGAACGACTACACGGCGACCGGCACGCTGGCCACGGAAGGGCGCACGATCGCGGTTGACCCGAAGGTAATTCCCTACGGTTCGCACGTCCTGCTGATCTGGCCGGACGGCACGCAGCACAGCTACATCGCCGAGGACTGCGGCGGCGGCGTGAACGGCAACCACATCGACGTGTTTCTCAACGACCACCAGGCGGCGCGCGTCTTCGGCGTGCAGAGCGCGATGGTGTATTTGGAGGTGACGGAATGATCTACCGCTGCATGTGCTGCCACCTCATTTTCGACGAGCCGGACGTTATGCGGCGGCGCGAGAACCTTGACGGGGAGCGCGGCGTGGAGACGCAAACGATACTATGCTGCCCTTTCTGTGGGGCGGAAGACATCGAGGTAATGAAAGATGAAGATGCAGAAGATATCGACGCGCGGGATGAGCCGCGAGGAGTGGCTTAAAGAGCGCAAGAAGAGCCTCGGCGGCAGCGACATGGGCGCGGTGCTGGGGCTGAATAAATACCGCTCGCCCTATACGGTGTGGGCGGAGAAGACCGGCAGGATCGGCGAAGAGCCGGAAAACGAGGCGATGCGAATCGGGAGAGACCTCGAGGGCTACGTCGCAACTCGATTCGAGATAAAAACAGGGCTGCGTGTCCGCAAGGTGAACTACATCCTGCGTAACGATGAGGCTCCGTGCCTACATGCGAACATTGACCGTATGGTGTTACCGGCTGGTTGGCACGCGGGGCTTGAATGCAAAACCGCGAATGCACTGAACATGAAGCGCTACGCAGTTGGTGAATTTCCCGAGAGCTATTACGCGCAGTGCGTGACATATCTCGCCGTAACGGGCTGGGAACGCTGGTTCTTGGCGGCGCTGGTGCTGGGCAAGGGATTCTATTGCTACCAGATCACGACCGTCCCCGACGACTATGTTCCCGGATGGTGCGAGAGCAGCGTGTATGTCAGCCCCGAGGAGATCGAAGCGCTGAAACGCTGCGCGGCGGACTTCTGGCACGATTACGTGGAGACGGACAGCCCGCCGCCGATGGACGGCACGGACAGCACGACGGAGACCATCACGCGCCTTTACGAGGGCGGCGGCGGGGATGTCGAGCTATTCGGACGCGAGAGACTTGTCGAGCAGTACCAATACCTGATGAGCCGCAAGCAGGCCATCGAGAAGAGCGCGGACAGCATCAAGCAGCAGCTCATGTCTGACCTCGGCGACAATGAGCGCGGCTACTGCGGGCGCTTCACGGTCGACTGGAAGGCGCAGAACCGCCAGACTTTCGACGCAAAGGCGTTTGCAAAGGATCACCCCGAAATGGATTTGAGCAGTTACTACAAAACGACGACATTCCGCAAATTTGCGGTGAAGGAGGAAAAGGAAAGATGAAGGAAGGATTGATTCAGAACGCGCAGGGTGCACAGGCCGTAAAGAAAGGCAATCCCACGATGCAGCAGTACATCAAGCAGATGGAGGGTGAGATCGCAAAGGCGCTGCCGAGCGTCATCACGCCGGAGCGCTTCACGCGCATCACGCTTTCCGCGTTGAGTGCAAACAAACAGCTCGCGCAGACCACGCCGCAGAGTTTCCTCGGCGCGATGATGACGGCAGCACAGCTCGGCATGGAGCCGAACACACCGCTTGGGCAGGCGTACCTGATCCCGTACCGCAACCACGGTCAACTGGAATGCCAATTCCAACTGGGGTACAAGGGGCTTATTGACCTTGCGTACCGCAGCGGTGAGGTCAGCATCATTCAGGCGCAGGTCGTTTATGAGAACGACGAGTTTGAGTATTCCTTCGGCCTTGAGCCGAAGCTCAACCACAAGCCCGCTTGCGGCGAGCGCGGCGAGCCGAAATTCATCTACGCAATGTTCCGCACGAAAGACGGAGGATTCGGCTACGATGTGATGAGCGTCGAGGACGTTCGCAACCACGCAAAGCGCTTTTCCAAGGCATACAGCAACGGCCCGTGGCAGACGAATTTCGAGGAAATGGCAAAGAAGACTGTGCTCAAGCGCGTGCTCAAGTATGCGCCGCTCAAGAGCGACTTTGTCCGCGCGGTGGCGCAGGACGAGACCATCAAGACGAAGATCAGCGAGGACATGTATTCCGTGAGCGATGACACGGTCATCGAGGCAGAGAACTTTACCGTGGACGAGACGACCGGCGAGGTCATCGAAAGCGACGGTGACGCGCAGTGAGCCTAAATCGAATCTGTCTGATGGGCCGCATCGGGCGTGAGCTGGAGCTCAAGAAAACAAACAGCGGCGTATCCGTTGTGAGTTTCCCCCTTGCCGTTGACCGCAACGGCAAGGATGCCGGGACGGACTGGATCGACGTTGTGGTGTGGCGCGGTACGGCGGAGGTGCTCTGCAACTACGCCGATAAGGGTCGCATGATCGTCGTCGAGGGGCGCTTGCAGATGCGCGACTGGACGGACAAGAACGGCAACAAGCGCAGGAGCTACGAGGTGCAGGCTGACAACGTGTATTTCGCAGACAACAGGCGCTCGGAGGGTAATGATACTTCCGTGCCGCAATACGCCACAGAGAGCGCCGCAGGCGGCTTTGCAGAGGTCAGCGAGGACGACGGCGAGCTGCCGTTTTAAGGGAGTAGTCTATGGCAAAGAGCGGGATCGATTACTTTCCGCTTGATGTCACATTGAACGCAAAGTTTGAACTGATAGAGGCAGAATTTGGCTTGACAGGATTTGGTGTAGTCGTTCACTTGCTGCAAGAGATTTACGGCAAGGCGGGTTACTACATTGAATGGACAGAGGAGGTTGCGCTTTTGTTCGCCCGCAAGGTCGGGTTGGGTGGGAGCGTCGTTTCCGAAATAATAGAGGCTTCTATCAGACGAGGGATGTTCGACAAAGAGAAGTATGACAAGTACCACGTATTGACCTCTAAAGGCATACAGGAAAGGTACTTCGAGGCAGTCAGCCGCCGTAAAACTCTCGAAGTCGATTACAACATCCTTCTGGTTGATGTTGCCCGAATTTTGCCTAATGTTGACATTCAAGCGAAAAATGTAAACATTCTTTCGAAAAATGCTGACATTGAGAGACAAAGTAAAGTAGAGGAAAGTAGAGAAGAGGAGAGTAAAGAAGAGTATGGTTGCGCGGAGCCGCAAGCGGCTCACACGCCGCCAATCGTATCTCTCGTGCTTAACGATGGCTCTTTCTTCGATGTCTTATCTCCCGACGTATCGAAATGGGAAACGCTATACCCCAATGTCGATGTTAAGCAACAACTTAGACACATGGCAGGGTGGTGCGATGCAAACCCTACCAAGCGAAAGACGCGCGGAGGGGTTAAGCGTTTCATTACTAATTGGCTCGCCGAAGAGCAGAACAAGGGCGGCAAAGCGCCGCAGAATAAGCCGTTTGTCTACGACTACGGCAACACGGAGGGAAGCCTATGAACGTTGACGCATTGATCGACAGCATCGCGAAAAGGGCCGAGCCTGTTCGCGATTTGGTCGACTACGAGAAAGACGGGCTGTTGTACTGCGGCCATTGCAACACGCCGAAGCAGTGCCGGATCCCCATCGGCGGGGGCGTCCGCCTTGTCGGGTGCCAGTGCGCTTGCGCGGCGCGAGAGTACGAGGCCGAGAAAAAAGCTCGTGCAGATCGCGAAAAGCGACTGCGCATCGAAACGCTGCGTGCTGACGGAATCCGCGACAAGAGCCTGACGGCGTGCCGGTTCGGCACGGCAACGATGAGTGACGAGATCGTCAAATGCAAGCGCTATGCCGACGCGTGGGACGATATGCGGCGCGAGAACAATGGGCTTCTGCTGTGGGGCAACACCGGCAACGGCAAGACCTTCGCGGCGGCGTGCATCGCCAACGAGCTGATTGATCGCGGCATTCCGGCGATGATTACGAGTTTCCCGCGGATCCTCAACGCAGGATACGACAAGCAGGAGATCATCGAGCAGGTGCACTTTTACCCGCTGATGGTGATCGATGATCTCGGCGCAGAGCGCAGCAGTGAGTATGCGATGGAAACCATCTACACGGTCATTGACGAGCGGTACAAGGCCAAAAAGCCGCTGATCGTCACCACAAACCTGACGCTTGACGAGCTGTGCAGGCCGAAAGACATGGCCTATCAGCGCATCTATGACCGCATCCTCGAGATGTGCACGCCACTGGTATTCAAGGGCGATAGCATGAGACGCGACAAGGCAAATCAGCGCATGAGGCACGTCAAATCGGTGTTGGCGGGCGGTGCGCCGTGAGCGGGTATCGAGGGGGCATTTTCAAGTGCCCGTTTTACTCGCGGGACTACCGCGACTATCTCAACTGCGAGGGTGCACAAGTCAAGCTGCCGAAAGAAGAGCTGGACGAATATACGCGGCGCTACTGCGCCAGCGAAGAATGGCGGCGCTGCCCCATTGCGCGGGCGCTGACGCTGCACTACGAAAGGACGGAGAACCGATGAGCGAAAGAAACAGAGACAAAGTGAAGAAGCTCGAGCACGAGCTTTGCAGATACCAGAAGAAGGTCGGCGAGCTGATGAAAGCGAATGCAAAACTGCGCGAGGATATGGAAGGGCTGAACCAGCTGCGCATGGCGTTCGACGCTTGGATTATCCAGATCGCGATTGCCTACGGCGAGACGGTGAAAGACCCCGACACGGGCGAGGATATCCCGCGCATGAAGGCGCTCCACCTCGAAAGGCCAAAGGTGAACCCGCTGCTTGGGCAATACGAGATTCACCAGCGCGTCGATGAGAATAACGTGATGCATATTGCGGTCGGTTTGCGGGATGATCCCGCGGACAGCAAGGCGGAGGCACACAATGGCGCTGACATCAGCTGACCTTGCACGGCTGGGCCCTAAAGCGCAGAAGCAGGTGCTTGACAAACTGGTTGGCGAACAGAAGCCGAAGAAAAGCAAGTATGGCAACCGCAAGGTCGTGCGCGACGGCATCAAGTTTGATTCCGAGCGCGAGGCAGCGCGGTTCGGCGAGCTGAAAGTGCTGCGAGCGATGGGCAAGATTCGCGACCTGCGGCTGCAAGCCAATTTCACACTCGTGGAGGGGTACAAGACCATCGAGGGCAAACGCATCAAGCCGATGGTCTACCGTGCGGATTTCACCTACGAGAGGGCAGCCGAGCCGGACCGCAACGGCACGGTACACTGGCTGCGCGAGGTCGAGGACGCAAAGGGCACGAAAACGAAAGACTATATGCTGAAAAAGAAACTGATGCAGGACAAGTACGGCATCACGATCCGCGAGGTGTGAGATGGGGACATTTGAGCACTGCCGCTTTTGCGAGCCGCCTGTGAGGCACCCGGGCTGTCAAAGCCATTGCCCTTACTACGCGGCAGACAAAGCCAAATGCGAGGAGAGACGCAAGGTGCAGAAAGAAGCATATCGAGCGGGAGACGATTTCCGCACGGTGCGCAGTTTTAAACAAAAGCGGCTGAAAAATCTGAAATGACAAAATGAGGGAGCGAAAAGATGTTGACAAAAAACAAGAAGCACGTGCCGTTTAAGACGGTCGTATACCCACAGCTAAAAGAAGCTTTGCAGTCATCGGGCATGACCCCGCCGGAGTTGAGCAAGAAGATCGGCGTTTCCCCGCTCTGCGTGTGGCGATGGACAACGGGGAAGAACGAATTCAGCATCGGCGTTATCAAGGCAATTCTTGCGGTGACGGGGCTGACATTTGAAGAGGCTTTCGGGGAGGTGCACGCATGAGCAAGATCATGAGACCGAAAACGCCATTTGAGTTCTGCGTCTATCCGGCACTGAAAGAAGCGCTGGAAAAGACGAACTACAATCAAACAGAACTGGCGCAATCCCTCGGCACGTCGCAGTTTACGGTGTCGGCGTGGGCGCGCGGCGACAGAGATGTGACGGTGCAGCTGTTGCTGGCGCTGGAAGACTTGACGGGCATGACGTTTCGGGAGCTGTTCGGGGAATGCGAGGGGAGAAGATGAAGGTTTTAGAGCTTTTCGCGGGGACGCGAAGCATCGGCAAGGCGTTTGAAGCCCACGGTCACGAAGTGTTTTCTGTCGAGTGGGACAAGCACTTTGAAAACATTGACTTGTATGCCGACATCATGACGGTCAAGGCTGATGACATCATTCAGCGGTTCGGCAGACCGGATGTTATATGGGCAAGCCCGGACTGCACGACATTCAGCATTGCGGCAATCAGCCATCACAGGCGCAAGAACTCCGTTACCGGCAATCTTGATCCTGTCAGCGATTATGCAAGATTCTGCGATGCAGTCGATCAGCATGTTTTACAGCTTATCCGTGAGCTGAAACCGAAGTTTTACTTCATCGAAAATCCCCGTGGTGGCATGAGAAAGATGACCTGGATGCAGGGGCTTCCCCGTTACACGGTTACATACTGCCAGTATGGGGACACAAGAATGAAGCCAACTGACATCTGGACAAACCACCCTGACCCGCAGTTTAAGCCGATTTGCAAAAACGGTGATCCATGCCACGAAAGAAGCCCAAGAGGGGCAACCATCAGGAAGGCAAAGCAAATGGGTATCATCCTTCCCCGTGGTGGAACAAGTGCGCTGAAGAACAGTATGGAAAGGTCAAAGATCCCTCCCGCCCTGTGCCAGCACATTGTAGAAATCTGTGAGGAGGCGGAGTGATGGAACGACTGACACAACGACTTAGGACCGGAGAGGTCCTTATGGCATCAGAGTACGAGGAGAAATACACGGAGCAAGAGTGGATTAGCGTGCTGCAAGACCGTCTCGCCGCCTACGAGGACACGGGGCTGACGCCGGAACGCTGTGCCGAATTTGCGCGAGCAGACGCGGAAGGACGGTACATCGTAATGCGTGATGCGGAGCAGGAGGGCGTTGCCCGCCTGCGCGAGCTGGCCGAAGCCGACAGGGACGGTCGCGCGGTGGTGCTTCCATTTGCCCGTGGGCGCACTTTGCTATGCGAGGAAAACATCGACAGTCTGCGACTTATGAAGGATGTAGAGCTTGCAATTCGCTATTGCAGCAGTTGCGGAATTGTGTTTTACATGGGTTACAATGTGTTCTGTGATCTGGTGAAACATGGGAGAATTACTGCGGTAAGCGATGAGACGGAGAAGATGCTGGAGGCGAAGAAGGATGGATGAATTAAAACCGTGCCCGTTCTGCGGGGGCAGAGCTGAAATTTTCCGAGGAACAACCTATGGGTTTCACTATCTGTATGAGCCACGGTGTATAAAATGCGAGTGTGCGTTAGGCGTATACGACACGGAAGAACAAGCCGCCGAGGCGTGGAACAGGAGGGCGGGCAATGGCTAACATTAAGACAAAACTGAATGTTGGAGATACCGTTTGGTGGGTACATTGTTCAAACAAAATATACAAGGGTACAGTCGAAGAAATTTCATGCTGTGACTATCAAGGGGCACTGTACTGCCAAATTTGTAGCCCGTCTTTTAGGCGAAATCCGTATCCGACCGTGCATTATTCTAACGTTTTCAAGTCTAAGGACGACGCAAAAGAATTTGCAGAGTATCAAAAAGCAAACCCTGACGATGTGCTCCCCAAGTGTATGGGGTGTCACTACAATGCGCTCAAGGAGGGTTGATAATGACACTGACAGAGATGTTTACAATTTGTGATTCGTGCGTATATGCGCCATGTCTTTGTGGGAATGACCCTGAGAACTGCGTGGCGTATGTGATGAGGACTTCTGACAATGGATAAATATATTAAGCTCGAAGCGGCGGTTGCAATAATTGAAGAAAAGCAAAAAGAATTATGCCCTGTCGGACGATATGGCAGAGGTTATGTTTATGGCTCAGACAGGGAGAAGTATGACGCTTGGGATGAGATTATTGATGCTTTAGAAAATATACCAAGCGCTGACGTTGCGCCGGTGGTGCGGTGCAAGGACTGTAAACACAAAGGTTGGGTGCAAGAGCCGTGCCACGGTAAGAGCGTTGATTATTGCAGAGTTTGGGACTGCACTTTGCGAAATCTGGAATCGACGTTTTGCAGCTACGGCGAGCCGAAGGAGGAGCCACATGCTGACGATCACGATTAAAGCCAACGTCCCCGCCGCTGACGCGCAGGGCATTAAGGAGAGAATCGCCATGGACATTGAGCGATACGGCGACTGCAAGGTCGTGAGCATCGTGAGCGACCGGGGGCAGGAAGAACAGCTACGAATGAAAGGAGCCAAATTATGAGCATCAATGTGAAGAAGTACACCAAAGATCAGATGGCAAAAATGGTGGAGGACGCGCAGGCGGAAGTGCAGGAGTTGAGGCGAGTAAACGCCGCCCTTACTGAGCAGATCAGCCAGATGAACGGCGAGGCCATCACCCGCGAGAATGTGATTGCGAATCTGAAAGCAGATGCGGATATTCTGCGCATGAAGCTCAAGGATACCGAAACCGCGCTTGGCAGGTCGGCAAACGAAGCGTCCAGACTGGTAAGCGAGTTGCAGGATGTGAAGCTTCGTTTGCTTGACGCCGAATATGAAGCAGACCTTGCGCATGAATGCCCGTGGCGAAACCTGTGGGCGTGGGTCAAGAGAAAGGTGGCGCGCCATGAGTAAACCTCGCTATAGCTGGTGGGGCTATGTAAAAGCCATTATCCGCCACTACGACCCCGACCGAGAGCAGGAGCTGAACAGAGTGTCTTTGTTAGAAAATATCGCTGTGCGAAAAGCGGTGAATGAAACAAGGGCAATGCAAGACGGCGAAGAGCGCTTGAAATTTATCCGCCTTGTGTTTTGGGATAAGACACACACGCTTGAAGGCGCAGCGATGGCGGTCAACTGTTCCGACCGGACGGCGAGACGCTGGCATACCGATTTTATCAAGTGCGTCGCACGGAACTACGGGCTGCTCGATGATTAAAAGTTGGCCTTAAAAAGCCATTTGCTTATGAGATAATAGAATCGCAGAGGTGTAAAAGCCTTTGCGGTTCTCTCATTTATGGCGCTTACCTCCTGCGCCATAGCGGGGCGCGGTGCTTTTCATCTTTTCACACCGTCCCCCGCGATATGCCGCACGCGCGATGCAGCCCACGATCAGGGCCGAGAGGTCACATCTCTCATGCGGCACAGGACCCCGCGCACCTCTCAACGATGTGTCCCAGCGGGGACATTTAGGGGCGAATGTTCCAAGGCTGGCGAGGCGGTCTCCAAAACCGCTTGGGTGGGTTCGATTCCCAACCGTCCCTGCCAACTCTAAACGGAGTCACCAACGGAGTATAAACAAGTGGGGTAACCGTGGGAACCGGAGATATACGGCATAGGTGCCCCGTAAGGGGAGACCACAGCGAGTGACGGGGACTTTCCCTGAAGCGCTAAAGCAGGGCAGGACTGCAATGCCGTACCAGATGTATGCTACCGCATTGCGGCACCGCGGAAGGGTAAGACCGCTACAAGGGGCTTGCCTGTGCGCTGTATGAAAGCGGCAGGCCGAATAATAATTATTTGGCTGGCTCCGGCCTATGAATGAAGAAACGGATGCGACCGACATACCGGCGCAGGGCTGAAAAGTTCCGTGGGATACCGGCATTGCTGCACTCTGCGCGAGTGCCGAGGCGTACAATGGATGTGGTGTGGTGGCGGCAATCGTATGATTAGGCCGCTGTGTAAGCAATTCAAACAGAGCGCAATGCCGGGACCTGTGAAAAGACTAACGCCCAATGTGGGCGGCGTTGTAGCCCCTTGGGGCGGGTAAAGTCTGCTATGTAAGGCCGAGGGCTGGGGGCTTGCAGCATAAAAAAGAAAGGCGGTGGCGGCATGGCGAAGGCAGGGCATCCCCCAAAATACGCGACGGTCGAAGAGATGCAGGCCGTCATTGACCAATACTTTGAAGACTGCAAGGGCGAGCCGATCATCGGGGACGACGGGATGCCGATTCTCGACAAATTCGGGCAGCCGTTTATCATTCATCAGCGCCCACCGACGGTGACTGGGCTCGCGATTGCGCTGGGATTTACGAGCAGGCAAGCGCTGCTGAACTATCAGGCAAAGAAAGAATTCGTTGACACGGTTACGCGCGCGAAGGCCCGCATCGAGGCTTATGCCGAGGAACGGCTCTTCGACCGAGACGGTCAGCGGGGCGCGGAATTCAGCCTGCGATACAACTTCCGCTGGGCAAATGACGAGAAAAAGGACGACGGCGGAGAGAGCGTGTGCGGTGTGGCAGAGCTGCCCGCCGTGATGCCTGTTCCGCAGGGAACGGGAGGTGATGCGAATGGCGAAGCGTAGCGTGGTATGGAAGCCGCAGCCAAAGCAGGCGCTCTTTATGAGCCGCTGGGAGGACGAGGCCCTATACGGCGGCGCAGCCGGTTAGGCGGGGGAAAATCCGACGCGCTGGTCATCGAAGCATTGCGCCAGGTGAATATCCCGTATTACAAGGCGATCATCCTGCGAAAAACGTTCCCGCAGCTTGCCGAGCTCATTGACAAGACGCTGAACTACTACCCGCGCATCTATCCGGGCGCGCGCTATAACGGCAGCAGCCACACGTGGACATTTCCGAGCGGGGCGAAAATCCTCTTCGGCTCGATGCAGTATGCAAAGGACAAAATCAAGTATCAAGGCCAGGCGTATGACTTTATCGCATTCGACGAGCTGACCCACTTCACGTGGGAGGAATACAGTTACCTCTTTTCCCGCAACCGACCGAACGGGCCGGGGACGCGTGTATACATCCGCAGCACGGCGAACCCAGGCGGTGTGGGGCACGGATGGGTCAAGGAACGTTTCATCACGGCAGCGCCGCCGATGAGGACCATCCGAGAGGACGCGGTCGTGCGCTTCCCCGATGGGCATGAAGAGCATCGGCAGAAGAGCCGCATCTTCGTGCCGAGTACGGTGTTCGATAACAAGATACTGCTCAAGAACGATGACAGCTATTTGACGCGCCTTGCGTCGATGCCGGAGGCGGAGAAGAATGCGCTGCTTTACGGCGACTGGGATACATTCTCCGGTCAGGTATTTACCGAGTGGCGCAACGACAGCGAGCATTACCGTGACCGCATCCATACGCACGTCATCGCACCGTTTCAGGTGCCGAAGGAGTGGCCGATCTGGTGCGCGATGGACTGGGGCTATTCAAGGCCATTCGCTATTGGCTGGTTTGCGGTCGACCACGACCGCAGGCTGTACCACATCCGCGAGTATTACGGCTGCACGGGCACGCCAAATGAGGGCGTGAAGATGGAGCCGACGGCGGTGGCGCGCGAGATGAAGCGCATCGAGGCCGAAGACCCGAACCTCAAGGGGCGGCATATCTTCCGTGTGGGCGACCCTGCCATCTGGGGCACGCAGGGCGCGGAGAGCATCGGTTCGCTCTTCGAGCGCGAGCGCGTCTACTTTGAGAAGGGGGACAACGCCCGTATCGACGGCAAGATGCAGCTGCACAACCGATTCGCATTCGACGAGAACGGCGTGCCGATGCTGTATATCTTCGATACGTGCAAGAATTTCATCCGCACGGTGCCGAACCTCGTCTACGACGAAAAGGATGTCGAGGACGTGAACACCGAGCAGGAGGATCATATCTACGACATGACACGCTATGTGTGCATGGAGAATCCCATTGCGGCGCGGGAGAACAAAGCGCCGAAGCTGGTCTTGTACGACCCGCTGGATATCAATACGCCGAGCTACGACAGATATGCGTGGTTTCAACACAACTGACAGGAGGGGAAGACATGGCAGGAATGAGAAAATTCCCGCAGACGCAGCAGCAGGCCGACGCGGCTGGCGCTGCTGCAATGCTGGATGCAAAGGCAGAGGCCCCGCTCGTGGGCGCATTCCGCGACAGCGACGCGGCGATGAGCGGCGGCGCAGCCATCGGCAGCAAGGAAATCGGTGACGCCGTAGAAACGCTGCAAAAGTATAAGCAGGGAAAGAGCAACTTCGAGAATCGCATCATCAGCGAGGAACGCTGGTGGAAGCTGAGGCACTGGGAGGACATTCGCCGCGGGACAAAAGATGCGGGAGAATCGCCTGAGCCCGCGAGTGCATGGCTGTTCAATTCGATCATGAATAAGCACGCCGACGCGATGGACAACTACCCCGAGCCCGTATGCCTGCCGCGTGAGCAAAGCGACGAGGAAAGCGCAAAGACGCTCTCGTCCGTGCTGCCGGTCATCATGGAATACAACGAATTTGACAGCACGTACAGCTTCGAGTGGTGGGAAAAGCTCAAACACGGCGTGGCGATCTACGGCGTGTTCTGGGACAAGGAGAAAGACAACGGGCTCGGCGATATCGCTATCGAGGGCATTGACCCGCTGAATATCTTCTGGGAGCCGGGTGTTGAAGACATCCAGAAGAGCCGCAACGTGTTCACGGTGGCGCTCATCGACCGTGACATTATCGAAGATGAATATCCGCAGTTTACGGATAAACTCAGCGGCAGCAGCATTGAGACGGCAAAATACGAGTACGACGACACGGTGGACACGAGCAACAAAGTCGCTGTCATCGACTGGTATTACCGCAAGAGGACCGCAGACGGGCGCACGGTGCTGCACTATGCGAAATTCATCGACGAGGAGCACATCATCTACGCCAGCGAGAACGACCCTGAATATGCGGAGAGCGGCTTCTATGAAGACGGCAAATATCCGTTCGTGTTCGACGTGCTGTTCCCCGAGAAGGGGACGCCCGCGGGCTTTGGCTATACGGCCATCGCAAAGGACCCACAGCTCTACATCGACAAGCTATGGGGCAACATCCTCGAAACGTCGATGATGGGCAGCAAACGCCGGTATTTCGCCAGCGAGAGCCTGAACGTCAACGAAGAAGAGTTTCTTGATTGGCGCAAGCCGATCATCCACGTGTCCGGCCAGATCGACGAGAGCAGGCTCCGCGAGGTAACGACGCGCCCGCTTGATTCCATCTACGCGAACATCGTGCAGATGAAGATCGACGAGATGAAGGAGACGAGCTCCAACCGCGATGTGTCGAACGGCGGCACGTCCAGCGGCGCGACGGCTGCGGCGGCTATTTCTGCATTGCAGGAGGCGGGCAACAAGGCGAGCCGCGACATGATCGCGGCGTGCTACCGCGCGCAGACGAAGATCGTGAAGCTGTGCATCGAGCGTATGCGGCAGTTCTACGACGTGGCGCGCACATTCCGCATCACGAATGAAATGCCATACGAGTATGCGCAGATCGGCATGAATGAACTCGGCGATCAGGTGACGGGCGTGGATAGCCTCGGCAATGACCTGTTCCGCAGGCCGGTCTTCGATATCAAGATCAAGGCGCAGAAGAAGAACCCGTTCTCCCGTGCGGAACAGAACGAGCGGGCGAAAGAGCTCTATTCGCTGGGCTTCTTCGCTCCCGATAGGGCGCAGGAAAGCATGATTGCGCTCGACATGATGGATTTCGAGGGCATCGACAAGATCAAGAGTCAGGTCAACGAGGGCGCAACGCTTTACAACGTCGTGCAGCAGCAGGGGCAGCAGCTTCAGAAGGCGCTTGCGGTCATCCAGCAGCTCACGGGTCAGGATATGGGACTTGGTATGACAGGCGGCACGCAAGGCGGCGGCTCACAAAGCGCTCCGAACGGGAGCAGCGGCGGAACGGAAAGCCGCAACGCCGACGCGCAGGGCGCACAGACGCCTTACATGCAGCAGCTCGCCGAGCGCAGCAAGCCCAACATGGACACGGGCAGCAGCGCGGCGATGCCGGGAATGTGAGGCGCAGGCCATGACGCAGGTGCACATTGAGCATGACATCGGGCGCTACATGATCTTGTGCGAGGGACATTCTGCCGATGCGGCGTGCTGCAATTACATCACGGGCGTGATGTACGCCTTCGGCGGTTATGTGAAGAACATGGAGGCCGAGGGCGACTGCGAGGTTTACGGCTTCGAGATCAACGACGATGCGCCGCGCTTCCTTGTCCATTGCGGCGGCGATGAGCGCATCGAGGCGGCATTCATCGCCGCGTGCATCGGGCTCAAGCAGCTCGAAGACACGAGACCGGACGCCATTACGGTCAGTTTCGCAGAAAATTAAAAAATTTTTCTCGCCCCGTGGTGAGACGGAGGAAGCCGCATGTTACGCTTTAGGCGTGCGAGTGGCTTCCTCCTATTCATACGCCCGCGAGGGAGGGACGGCGTTTTTTCTTCATCTTTTCGCCGCTCTCCCCTCCCCTGCGGACGATAGGAGCCCCTGCACGGCCTACACGGAGGGTTGAATATCCGCGATTTGACAAGCAGGAGGGATACCATGAACCTCAAAACCACGCTTCGCGTGATCCTGAGCCTCTTTGACGGCGGCGCTGCCGCTGCGGGAGCCGCTGCCGGTGCATCGGGCGGCGCTGAGGGAGGCGCGAGCGCACAGGGCGATACCACGAAGGCAGGCTCTTCTCCCACCCGGAAGGGCAAAACGGGCGAATACGCCAACGTCGTTTTTGGCAAGCAGGAGACACCTGACGATACGGGGACCTCTTCTGGCGAGCCGAAGGGCGAGGGCGCAAAGATGCAGCAGCGCGACGCCGGGGCTGCGGAAAAAGGCGGGGAAGACCTGAAGAAGGAGTTCCTTGACCTCGTAAACGGCAAGTACAAGGACGTGTACACTGCGGAGACGCAGCGCATCATCAACCGCAGATTCGGCGAGGAAAAGGCCAAAGACCAGAAGATCGCCGATTCGCAGCCTATTCTTGACACGCTGATGCGCCATTACGGCGTGACGGACGGTGATATGAATAAGCTGCGCGCGGCTTTTGAGGGCGATGCGGCGCTCAACAGCGTGCTTTACAACGCGGAAGCGGAGAGCATGGGCATGAGCGTGGAACAGTACCGCGAGTATGCACGGATGCAGCAGGAAAACGAAGCGCTCAAACGTCAGGAAGAAGACAGACAGCGCCAGCAGAAAGCCGACGAGACTTATAACGACTGGATCCGTCAGGCGAGCGAGCTGGTCGGCACGGCGGACACACCGGGCGAGTACCCTGACTTTGACCTCAAGCGCGAAGTCGCGGAGAATCCGCGCTTTATTGCGATGCTGCGTGCGGGTGTTCCCGTAAAAGACGCTTACGAGGTATCCCATTTAGGCGACATTCAGGCCCGCAACGCAGCGAAAGCTGCGGCGGAGATGGAAAAGCGCGTGATGGACAACGTGCGTGCGAAAGGAATGCGCCCGAACGAGAACGGAACCACTTCCCAGCCGGGGGTCATCGTTAAGAATGACCCGAGCAAATTTACGAAAGCCGACCGCGCAGAGATCGCAAGGCGCGTGAGGCGCGGCGAGCGCATCGTATTCTGATGCCCGCCTAATTTTACCGACTGTAAGAAGGGAGACAAAACTCTATGAAGAAGTTCAAAGACATTTTCATTCTGCCCGTCGTTCTGAACCTGTTTGAGGGTCAGACGAACGTGACGACCGACGCCGGCCTATCGGGCGAGATGAAGACCTACTACTGCGACACTCTGATCGATAACGCCGAGCCCGAGCTGGTGCATGACCGCTTCGCGCAGAAGCGAAACATCCCCAAGGGCAAGGGCAAGGAGATCGAGTTCCGCAAGTATGATCCGCTGCCCAAGGCGCTCACGCCCATCACCGAAGGCGTGACGCCCAAGGGCCGCAAGCTTTCCATGACCACGCTGACCGCGCAGGTCGACCAGTACGGCGACTTCGTCGAGATTTCCGATATCCTCGACCTGACCGCCATCGACAACAACCTTCAGGAGGCTACGGTGCTGCTCGGCTCTCAGGCGGGCCGCACGCTGGACACCATCACCCGCGAGGTCATCAACGGCGGTTCCAACGTCCAGTACGGTGAGGGCCAGGTGACGGGCCGCCATCTGCTCGTTGGCGGCGAGACCACGGGCAACCACTATTTCACGGTGCGCGCCGTCCGCAAGGCGGTTCGTTTCCTGAAAACCATGAACGCCCCGCGCTATGAGGGCTCCTATTGGGCCATTATTCACCCTGACTGCTCCTACGACATTCAGGATGACCCCGATTGGAAGCGCCCGCACGAGTACAAGGACACCAGCAACATCTACGACGACGAGATCGGCAAGATCGCGGGCGTCCGCTTCATCGAGACGACCGAAGCGAAGGTGTTCCACGCGGATGACCTGACCGAAGGCGCACGCGACCTGACCGTCAAGAGTGCATCCGGCAAGGTGCTGACCGTCAACGAGGTCATCACCACTGCCGATGCCGCAAAGCTGGCGGGCCGTGAGGTCGTCATCGGCGGCGCGCTCCTTGAGATCGAGAGTGCCGCGGCTGCGGCTGCTGGCAGCGCGACAATCACGCTGAAAGAAGCACCCGGCACTACCCCGACGGCGTCGACCGCCATCTATCCGGGTGAGGCTGGCGCGAAGGGCCGCAACGTCTACTCCACCCTCATCATGGGTGCGGAGGCTTACGGCACGACCGAGCTGACCGGCGGCGGCCTTGAGCACATCGTCAAGCCACTCGGCTCTGCCGGTACAGCTGACCCGCTGAACCAGCGCGCGACCGTCGGCTGGAAGGCCACCAAGGTTGCCGAGCGTCTGGTTGAGGCATATATGATCCGCGTGGAGACCACCTCCACGTTCGATGAAACCCCGCTGACCTAACCACCAAGGGGGGCGGCTGCGGATGCCGCCCCCGACACTGAAACGGAGGAAAGACCGATGAGCGAAACGAAAAACGTCGCTGCGGCTGCGGATGCCGCCCGCGCGGGCGAGGAGTACGTCAGTGTCCGCCTGTTCAAGGACAGCGGCAAGTACAAGGATGACCTGCTGGTGTGCGTGAACGGCGAAAGCTGCCTGATCCAGCGCGGCGTGACCGTGCAGGTCAAGAGAAAGTTCCTGTGGGCCATCCAGAATCAGATGAGACAGGACGCCTCAACCGCGAATCTCATCCAGACGATGAGCAGCGACTACGTTGAGAGCGCGAAGGCCCACAATGCGTAAGTAAATACGACCGCGAGACACGAAAAATGAGTTGCGACACGGCGCAGCAAGGGACGAAACAAGTCGCTCTTGCTGCGCCGTTTTCCATAAGAGAGGTGACAATATGGTGATTGAAAATGCCTACGCGCTCGAAGAGATCAAACTCGGGCGCAGGGGCGAGAATCAGGCGCGCAAGGTCGTCTTTGACGTGCTGGGCAAGTGGCGCGAGGGCTACGGTGAGGGCGTTGCGAGCCTGATCGTGCAGCGAAACGGCGATGCGCAGCCGTACCCCGTGACACTGACGGAAGAGGATGGCGCGCTCGTGTGGCTGGTATCGAGCGCCGATACGGCGGTCGCCGGTGAGGGCGCGGCAGAGCTGCGCTACACCGTGGGAGATACCATTGTGAAGAGCCAGATATATAAAACACGCGTGCGCGAAACGCTGGAAGACAGCGGAGAGACGCCGCCCCCTGCCTATCAAAGCTGGGTAGATGAGGTTTTGCAGGCGGCGGCGGATGCGGAGACGGCAGTTTCCAAGATGCCATACGTCGACAGCACAACCGGACACTGGTTTAAGTGGGACGCGGCGCAGAACGCTTTTGCCGACACGGGCGTTGCCGCGACCGGCCCGCAGGGCGAGGTCGGGCCCAAGGGAGATACCGGCGAGCAGGGTCCCAAGGGCGAGACTGGGGCAACCGGCCCCAAGGGCGACACGGGCGCAACCGGCGCACAGGGTCCCAAGGGAGAGACCGGCGCAACCGGTGCGACGGGGGCGCAAGCCCAACTCTCATGGTGTGACGGGCGGTGTGTACAAGGCCCGGGAACGTATTCACC
>ERZ1031954.316-NODE-316-length-20758-cov-9.539294_pt1 | contig 20758 bp, 13 predicted proteins | sample MGYA00516701_ERZ1031954 | MGnify/ENA primary metagenome ERZ1031954 (study PRJEB33719, sample SAMN04261284) | wastewater metagenome | biome: rural village; feature: human; material: feces | host: Homo sapiens | place: El Salvador | collected 2013-01-07 ...
ATAGCATGATAATTGTCTATATTAAAATTATACTTGCTCATTATTCAAACTATTTATATGCAAATATACGATGTTTTTACGTAACCTCCAAATTTTTCCACCATTTTTAAAAGTGTTCCCCCAAAAACTTCGTATTTTTTGCAGGGTATAAATACTTAGAAGAAGAAAGGATCAGGCTATGGTAAGAAAAATGAAAGTAGGTATCAACTTGGATTCTACGATAGGTAATATTGAGGATTGGGAAATCAAAGGAGAATAAAAGAAATCGCCCTGAAAAGGCTCAAGCATTTCATTTCCAAATAGAGATGAATGCTCAGCCTTTTCAGGGCGATTAATTATTTATAGAGGGATTAGGGGGTTATTCCCAGGAATCCCAATCGTCAATGCTACCCCAGTGCTCCTTGGCAGTATCTGTTCCTGGCTCTCCCATTTCCGGGATATCAGTTTTCGTTTCTCCAAGTTTGTTCCCACCATCAGTATGCGATAAACTTGCCAGTAAGTTTTCCATCGATAATGGAGCACAATTTATCTGTGGCTGTAAATATACTTTTTTATTCATAATTATAATCGTTCTTACTTAATATATTTCTTACCATTAATGATATAAATACCACTTGGCAATGACTGGAAGTTACTTGCATCCTCACTTACCAACTGACCATTGATATTATATACTCTGCTATTAGCAGGCATCAATTCACCATCAGCAGTGATAATCAAGTCTTCGATTCCTGTTGTTTCTCCATCGTTACCATCAGTAATACTACTGGTACTGATGCTCAACATCGTAGGCTTAGCACCTGCAGAATGATCAGCTTTCAGGAAGCCGCGGAAGCCTTTGACTGTTCCAGAATTTGCAGAATAAGCCTTGAACTTGCCATCAGAAGCACCGATGAAGTAATCGTTCTTAGCAATATTCATGGTGTTGTAACTTGATGTCCAAACATAACCATTACTCTTGCACCAGTCATTTGGTTCAATATTTTCAATGGTAACGTATTTATAGTCAGTAACATCTGCGGTATTGATGCTCTCAATATTCTTAGTTGGCTTGATAAGGAATGGCTTACCAGCAACGATTGTATTGTAAGCGTGACGTACGAAGTATGCCTTGTTGCCCTCAATATGGTCGAAGTAGAGAATCTGAGTACCTTCCTTCGCTGTTGCACTATAAGCAGGACCAAAGATAGCGTCCACCTGCTGTCTGTTGAGACTGAAAGGAAGAACGCAAGTCGTCCAACGATTAGCTACCATTTTACGTTCAATCTTCACCTGTGCCACATGACCCTCTGCAGTTTTCTCAACAACATTGTTTGCATTCGCATCGTCAGCATTGTAATTTACCGGATCAACAGTTGGCTTTGTTTCACCCTCATCGAATGAGAAGCCATAGAAGCCAATCTTCGAACCGAAGTTGTAGAGATAGTAGGTCTTACCTGCCTTTACATTAAAGGTATAGGTGACAGGTGAGTCTGCGAGAACAGACCAGCCCATAGAACCATTTCCCTTACCTGCAGCTGCATTTGGAACAATTTCTGTACTGAGGAGACTCTCATAAACATCATTTTTGAATGCATTAGCCGTCATATCAAATGTGTTAGGTATGCCATTGAAGTGACTTCTTACCTCCTCAATAGTAGGAGCAGTATCTTTACCCTTTGGATTCAAATCCCACTTGTAGCTTGAAATAGGCTGAATGCCACCAGTTGGCTTACCACTTGTAGTTTCGATATGAGCCTCAGATTCTACGAAATTGCCGGCCTCATCCATGACGAACACACGACGCTGAGGACGATAAACTCCACTATCAAATGCACCATTCTGGAAGATGTGTACAGTTACCTTTCCGTTTGTAGCAGGGTTGAACTCAAGGAATGAACCTGAACATGGTACATTAAACATATTATCCTTGATGGTTCCTGTATATGACTTGAAGTCTGCACTATAGATATTCGTTGTCTCAGGGAGAGCATTAGAACCATTCTCCTGACGTGCATTCTTGTTTTTATCACCAACTACATAGTAATCGAAGCCTGTAAGTTTCCATTTTGGCAAAGATGACAAATTTTTATCTGTTCCCCAATGAGAAGCTGCAGACAGTCCTTCTGCTGATGGACCTTGTTGTGGAGAACTTTCAGGGCCATTAGTCGCAACAGGATTAGGGAACAACCATCCACCAAGAACTACAGACAAGGTCTTGTCCTGGTTCCACATTCTTTTCTGGTTACCATAATCACCAGTTCCCCTTACACGATACATAGCAGGATCATCAACCAAGACATTCAAGAAAGCAGTAGTGCTCTCCATGTTGTCACCCCTTACAACAACTCGAATCTTACCATCACCTTCACTGACGGCCTCAATGTTGCCATTGGCATCTACCTTACAGATACCCGGAGTAAAGGTTGTCCAAGAAACTTTATAGTTACTCTCGTCGATGACGCTGTTATCCTTATAATTTGTGATCGTAACATCTGGAGCATCTTCTCTTGTTCCTGTGTACATGTTGACACTGACAGGATTGAGTTTCACTACAGGACGGATATAGGTTGCATTTACATTAAGAGTGAATGTGATGCTGGTAGGAGCTGCATACACATCAGTATAGTCCAACGTAGGATCTTTTTCGTTCTTTTTAACGGTTGCACTCACTTTGACTGTGTAAGTACCAGCATTCTTAGGATAGTAAGTCAGCATATTACCATTCACATTCTGCGTGTTTGCAGTTGAAGTAGATGTTATTTCGTAAGTATAGTCGAAATAGCTACTAACATCTTCTCCATCATAAATCAGAGGCACAGTGAAGGTATTGAAATTGTCCTTTTTACCTGTCTTTGTTGCTACCTTAACTGTTATACCATTAAAGTCGTCAAGGAACTTTGGTGTAATCAAGCCCTTGGTGACAGTATAGGTAAAGTCAACGCTTCCTTCCTTATACTTCTTGCTCAAACTTTCTGTTGGTGTGGCAGTCACAGTGATAGAAGAAACACCTACTGTCCAGTTGTATTTACTACCAGCTACAGTCAGTTTTCCGTCAGGGAATGATACAGGACCACCATTAGAAGCCGAATATGACAAAGTATAATCAGTACCCAACTTCAACAGCTGATCATTTTCGCCATAAACTTTCACAACTGGCTCTTTGATTTCAGCATCTGTGGTATTCATATCAATATCAGTTACTGAAATGTTCAGAGGAGTTGGATCTTGGATGAGAATCTGATAGTAAGCTTCCGTTCCCTCGTATTTTGTTGCATCCTTAGGAGTTACCTTTGCCGTAATAGTAACCAGTCCGGTCTTTCCTGATACGAAGTTCACCTGAGTACCATTCAAGGTTGCTATCTCGTTTGCATCAGACTCATAGCTTACAGAGTAATCGCTTGTTGCAGTAAGTTCTGTAGAACCTGCCTTAACGGTGAGGTTAGGAAGTGTAATGGACGTAGTACCTGTTACCACCTTGATATTATTGGTATCGAAGTTGGCAGAAAGACGCTGCTTTGCCGAAGCTGCAGGACGAACCACCTTCAGTTCGGTTACATTAGGAGTAGCTCCACCATAGCGACCGAAGAAGAGTGAGTCACAGTCTTCAGTAAGTGTATAGGTATAAGTCTTAAGTTCCTTATCATAATAAGGTGTGCTAAAGACTGCCTTGCCATCTCTTGTAGTATGGATTTCCATACCAATACCTGTTGTTTTAGGACCAGTATAAAGGCCAGTGATAGTGATAATATCGCCTACCTTAAAACCACCATTATACTTGTCCTTGATAGACATATAGGTATATCTTCTGACATCATAGTTACTACCGAAGTTTATACATGGTACAAGAGTTCCATTTATATTTTTTGTTCCATCTGTAACAGCGATATTCTCTTTCTGGCTACCGATAGTATTCCAGTTGTAAATGACCTCGCTTTCGGTTGGGGTAACTGGAGTTTGCTTTTTCTCTACCTTAACGGCAAATGTAGCAGAAGTCTCTTTATACTTATTTGTATCTGTAGGCTTGATGATAGCAACGATGTTTGTTTCACCTCCACTAACAAAGCTTACCTTACCATTCTCTACCTTTGCTACTGCATCATTGTCAGAAGCATAGGTTACGTTATAGTCGGTTGCTGTCAAAGTGGTCTCGCCTGCCTTGACTGTAAGAGTAGGAAGATTTTGTGCAATATCGCCTTCTGTTGCAGATATTATTGCAGGAGAGAAGGATGCAGTAAGAGCTACCTGTGTGTTGGCACGAGTAATACTAATCGACTTAACGTAAGTTGACTCGCCAGTTTTTCTATAAATATAGAATGTACTTAAACCATTCAGAATATCGCTTGCTTTGACAGTATAACTAATATCTTCACTCTTTTGAGTCATGTTGCCAAGACTTACAGAAGAAGAACCTGCGGTTGTACCAGTATATGCTACCAAACCACCGTTACCAGCTTTTGCTGAATATGCAGATATCTTTATAATATCACCTTCTTGCAACTTCGCCCCAGACAACGTTATTTTTATATATACTGATTTATCTTGATCAAAATCTTTGTCCAATTTATAACCATAACCTTTTTTGGTATCAACATTAGCAGCTCCTAATGTTACAGTTCCACCTTCTGCGGGATATGGAGTATTAGCAGTGGCCTCTGATGTTTTGATGATATAGGAGAAAATTTCTCCTGTTGTCGTTCCATTCTCACTACCACCATTATTATTATCTGTGCTACCATTATCAGTATTGGCAGTAGTAACAGTTGTAGTACTTGTCTGGATAGTATTGCTACCAGCACTTCTGCTATTAGTAGCAGATGTAGCTATGCAGTAATAACTTCCACTTTCTGTTGGAGTATAAGTAGCAGATGTGGCATTTGCGATGGCTTTCCCATCCTTATACCACTGATAAGAAACGGTACCATTACCATAAGCAGTAGCATCGAGGGTTCCTGCAGTAGTAGTGAAGTTATAGCTTGGAGCCAAGTCCTTGGCAAACAGAATCTGCTTGCAGTCCTGGTTCTGGTAAGCACGCTCGTACTCAGTAGCAGCCATGATAAAGCCACCGAGAACCTTGCCCTCGGTATAATAATATGGACTTGTCGGATCAGAAGAAGTAACGACTTTTGCATCTGTACCTGTCAGGTAATAATTATCATCTCCAGCACGCTTGTTGCTTCCTCCAAGACCAGCAGAAGTACAGCTATGAACCAACTGAATCGTACTGTTGTCTTTATTGTCATAAATCATGAATTGATTTACCAATCCTTCGTATGCCTTCTTTGCGATAGGCTCGTAAGTTGCTTTGTCGAGAAGTCCGAGACGGATAGCTTTGAGATAACCGGCTGTAAAGATAGAAGAACAAGAAGCCTCAAGATAATTGCCAGTAAGCGAAGCTGGAACCTTATCCATCACCTGATACCAGCAACCTGTACACTTATCTTGATAGTTTGCTATTCCTTTAGCAAGATTGGATAAATAACCTTTGAAGGTATTGTAGTAAGTATTGTTTGTTGGCATTACTTCGAGAATGTCAACCAATGCGAGGAAATACCAAGCGTTGGCACGACCCCAGAAAGATGCAGAGTGATAGACGTTGTCCTTGCTAATGCCAGCCCATGAAGAAGAAGCATTATCACCAGGATTAGCAGTAAAACCATGATAAAGCAAACCTGTAGTTTTGTCGTAGAGCTGCGCCCATGTAATAGAAAATTGATTAGCAATAATATCCCAGTCATTGTCAGAAATATTAGTTGTCTTGCCTGTATGCTTGATAATCTGAGCAAGCAAGGCTGGTCCCATATACTGACCATCACACCACATCTGGTCTGTATAGTCTGTAGATTTGTGGAACCATCCGCCAAACATCGACTTCTGAACATCGTTAGCATTAGTGTTGTTCAATGCGCTATTTTCACTACCTATAACGTATGTGGAATTATAAGTTTTCATGTCATTGATGACAGCATTTATCGCAGTATTAGCAACAGTTGTAGCCTCTGGAGATTTTAAATTTCCTGCAAGAATAGGAAAATACATCTTGGCAGCATTCATGTTGTCAAGAGTCATATTCTTATTAGCATAACGTGTACCAGTAGCATAACCTTGTGCAGCATAGAACCAAGGTTTTGACCACTCGAAATTCTCATAGAAATCGGCTGCTTCAAGAGAAGCTTTACCTACAAGACCAGCTACATAGTCGAAAGATCGATCTACTTTAGTCGTTCCATCAAGTTTGTACCAAGTAACGGTTTTGGTATTGGTTCCATTATTGTCATAATAATCGAAACCGAACTTTTTTTGATTTCCATAGAAATCGTGAAGTCGTGAATTAATCGCCCACTGCGAATAGCGGACGGCAGAATTGAATTTTACACTCTTATCAGTATCTGCAGCCTTGACTCCTATGGCACTAAAGCACAGGAGCATTAGGGAAAGATACAAATAAGTGAAACCGCCCCCCCATCTCGAGAGGTTACGGGACATACGAGTTAGGTGTCTCATTTACTTTTTGTATGGTTTTTATTGAATTATTGAGTTTATAACATCATCTTGATTATATCAATTATCATGATGGAAAAGCACATCCCTGTGCAATTCCGACTGCAAAATTACAAAAAAAACAGATTATAATATATTTCAAATACGTCAAAAGAATACGAAAACGTTTACGAAAACGCAACATTCACAAGATGAAATACTTACAAAAAAAAGGAATGACTGAAAAACAGCCATTCCCTATACTCTAAAATTCTACAATATTTTCTGATTATTCCACCATAATCCTCATTACTGCACCACGCTTTCCACGCATTATAATTCCACACTTTCCACGCGGAATTTGAGCAAGCCTGCAGGTACCTTCACTACTACTTCTTCGCCAGCCTTCTTACCCAAGAGAGCCTTGCCGATAGGAGACTTGATGGAGATTTTGCCATTATGAAGGTCCGCCTCATGAGGATTGACAATGCTATAGGTCATACTGCACTTGGTGGAAAGATTGGTAATCCTTACCTTGCTCAACAGACCTACTGTATCGCTCTTAAGACGGGACTTGTCGATGACACGGGCATTCTCCAAGACCTTCTGCTTGAAGCTGATCCGGCTCAACAGTTTACCCTGTTCACGCTTGGCAGCATGATATTCAAAGTTTTCACTGAGGTCACCCTTGTCACGAGCCTCAGCGATAGCATCACGCACGGCTGGCAACTCCACGTTCACCATGTGCTGAAGCTCGGCTACGAGTTCGTCATAGCCTTCTTGAGACATATATTCCATAATCTTCTAAACTTATATTTTTTCTATCGTTCTTATTGACTGATTATAATTCTGGGGTGCAAAGGTACGGGGAATAAATGGAAACACAAAGAAAAATTCCACAAATATTCGCATAAAAGACTTAAAAATGGGTAACTTTATTTGGTCAGCTTTGTTTTTATCCCTATTTTTGCACCCCATAAACAGTTTATCATCTTGCCATCATCTATCGCTGATACATGGCAAATAAAACAAGCAGACAATCATGAATATCAAAGAGAATTATCAGAAATACGCAAAACAATATGCTTCGGAGTTGACTGCCCTGAAGCGCAAGAACACGGGATTTATCACAGGCGAACTGTTGGCTTTCGGAGGCATCCTAAGTTTCCTGATCTGCTATTTTGCCTGCGATGGCGACACCCGTCATTTTCTGGTGGGAGCCGTTCTGTGCCTGGCTGTCTATTTCATCATCCGCCGCATCGACGACCGCCACAAGGAGAAGATAGAACAACTGGCAGCCCTGCTCAAGGTTTATCAGAATGAAATCAAGGCGTGGGAGGGTGACTTCTCTCCTTTTGAAACAGGCGGACAGTATCTGAACCCGCAGCATTCCTATGCCTTCGACCTCGATGTCTTCGGCAAGGATTCCCTCTTCAACCGCATCTGCCGTACCATCACATCGGGCGGTTCTGACAGATTAGCTGCCAACCTCACCCGTGAAACCCCTCTCTCCCTAAAGGAAATCAGAAAAAGAGCGGAACTGCAGAAGGAAATCGCAGACACCGACTGGCGCATCAACTTTTTAGCACTGGGTGAAAGAAACTGCAAGAAGATAGATTCTGCTGCCGTGACTGAGGCAATGCAGAAAGTTTCCCAGATGGAAGTACCGGGATGGTTTGGTTCCCCGATTTCACTCTTCCTCGGTTGGTTGGCGATTATCGGCATCGTCGGTTCAGTCGTCCTCTCTATCTGCTCCGTCATCTCCATCAACATCCCGCTGTGGTGGGTCATGCTGCAATACATGGTGGTCTTCTTCGTTTGCAAGCAGACGCTCGACAAGATAGACAGTAATGGCGGTAAGCTCCGTCATCAGCTCATTGCTTACTCGCAGATTCTCCGTCTCATTGCCCAGCGCAATTTCCAGAGCCAGTTGGGCAGGGAGATGCAGGAATCGCTCGCAGATGCGCTGCCTTCATTCGCCCAACTGGAAAAGATACTAAAGGGGTACGACCGACGTGGCAATTTCCTCGGACTGTTCTTCACCGATGCCTTCATGCTCAGCGACTTCTTCCTGGTTCGCAGTTTTCTGAAATGGAAGAATACCTATATGGTGAAGATGGAGGAATGGATGAACGTGATCAGCGAGATGGATGCAATGGTTTCGATGGCCGACTTCCGATACAATCATCCCGAAGCCAACGAACCGGAACTGCAAGATTTGCCAGAAATCATCTTCGAGGGAAAGAACCTTTATCATCCTTTCCTCGGTGCCAAGGCGGTGAAGAACGATTTCACGGTCAAGGACGGCAACTACTATATCATCACGGGAGCCAACATGGCGGGCAAGAGTACCTTCCTCCGTTCGTTGGGCGTGAATTATATCTTAGCGATGGCAGGAATGCCTGTCTTTGCCGATCATCTGAAGATTTCCCGCTTCAGAATGTTCTCCAGCATGAGAACCACAGACGACCTGACGCATGGCATCTCTTACTTCAATGCAGAGCTGATCCGACTGGAAGAACTGTTGAAATTCTGCAAGGGAAGTGCAAGCGGTGAGAGAAACGAGAGACTGAAAACCCTCATTATTCTCGATGAAATTCTGAAGGGCACCAATTCGCTGGACAAGTTGAACGGTTCCAGAAAATTCCTCGAAGCCATCTCCAAATTGCCTGTTAGCGGCATCATTGCCACCCACGACCTGGAATTATCCAAGATGGAGAATGATCCGTCGGGCAAGTTCCACAACTTCTGTTTTGAGATAGACTTAGGCACGGATGTCACCTATACTTATAAGATACAGCGAGGCGTGGCAAGAAACCAGAATGCCACCTTCCTGCTAAATAAGATTCTGGAGAAAAACTTCGGGGAATAAGCAGAAAGGTTTCCTGCCCATCTCACAGAATAAATACGGCGCAGGGCTTGAAATCATTATTTTTAGGTATTGTACGAATCGGGGGTTATCAGTACCTTTGCATCCCGAAATAAAAAAGATAATGAACAATAGAATGAACAAGCACTTTACATGGAAGAAATACCACCGCTGGTTCGGACTCGTACTGTCCGTATTCATGCTGGTATTCTGCGTTTCAGGCATTATCCTGAACCACCGCCAACTATTCGCAGACTGCGCTGTAAGCAGGAGTTTACTGCCTCCAGCCTATCATATCCGCAACTTCAACAATGGCATCATCAAAGGCTCTGTCAAGTCGCCTCTGGGCATCTTGGCGTATGGCTATGCAGGCGTATGGCTTACAGACAGCAAAATGCAAAACTGGGAGGATTTCAACAGAGGACTTCCGGAACAAATAGATGAGCGAAACATCCGTCATCTGGTCTGTACCAAAGATGGAAGAATCTGGTGCGCAGCCCTTCGGGACGTTTATTATTTCGAAGCAGACAAGACGAAGAGGAATGATGTTCATGGGAAGAATACCCTTGGAGGAAGATGGATCAAGTTCCCTCTCCCTGATCATCATGAAAGGATGGCAGACATCACACTTACTCCAGACAGCATGAATGTTATAGCCCTGACTCGCTCTGCCATTTACGAAATTACGACCCACAAAAAATCGGACAGTTTCGCAAAAATACAATCCGCACATTCTGAAAATAGTTTTTACACGAAAAGAAGCATCATAGCCCAACCAGATGGTTTTATTCCAACGGAATCATTATTCAAGACTGTCTGGGCTTTGCACAGCGGAGCCTTCTTCGGGCTTACGGGCAGACTGGTGGTAGATGCCATCGCCGTCGTACTCATCATCCTATCGCTAACGGGTATCGTCCTCTTTATTTTACCCTATCGCATCCGCAGACAAAAACGTTTGCTGACAAACGGACTGCAGGATAAGAAACTGAAGGAAAGCGAACTGAATCCTACAGAAATCAAGGAAAGGATGAAGGTTCTCGGCAAGCGGATGGTGTGGAATGCGAAATGGCACAACAAGATAGGTTATACCACCATCATTCTCACCCTCTGGCTGGCGATTACCGGTATGTGCCTGCGCCCACCACTGATGATTCCACTGGCTCTCAACAAGACTGAACAGAAGATAAAAGACGGCAATGTATGGCACGACAAGCTCCGTGCCATCCGATGGAATGCGGCTGAGAACAACTGGCTTGTATCTACCTCTGAGGGCTTTCTCTATGTAGATAAATCCTTCAGTCAGAAGCCACGATTGCTCGACAAAAACCAGACTCCAAAGGTGAGTCCGATGGGAGTAAACGTATTTGAAAGCGACGGCAAGGGCGGTTGGCTGATAGGTTCATTCAGCGGTTTGTTCCGCTGGTATCCGGAGCAGAAACTTATCCTGGACTACTTCACCGGGAAGCCTCATCATGACAAGTCGATGATTCCGATTTCCAGTACGCTGACAAGCGGTTTCTCCAAGGATTTCTTCGGTGGCAGAGCGGTAGTTTTCGATTACAGCAAGGGCGCAGACATTCCTGTTTCCACGCCTGAATTACTATCCCGCACTCCCCTTTCTCTCTGGAATGTAGCCCTCGAACTGCACGTGGGCAGATGCTATTCTCCCCTCTTGGGTCCGCTTTCCGACCTCTTCGTCTTTATCTCCGGACTGTTGATTTCCTTAGTATTAATCTCCGGATATATTATTTTACATCGAAGAAAGAAGAAAAAATCAAAAAACAAGGAATAATTTTATTCAAGCTTCGCAAGTTCAGAAGTTAAAGAAGTTAAAGGAGTTATCGCTCCCTACGGTCGCTGAGGAGTTAAGACAATAGTCTTTTTGGCATAATTTTTAAGCAGCAAAACATACGTCTTAACTCCTTAACTTCCTTAACTCCTTTAACTTCCTGATATGCGAAAGTTCAGTAATTCATATTTTTTGTGGAAGACCAGCAGGCAGACGGCTCCCATCAAAGCCATAGGTACACCGATAAGAGCAGGGAAATGATAACCCAATCCCATAGCCACAGGTATTCCTCCGAAGAAAGCACCAAGCGCATTTCCCAAATTGAATGCCGCCTGAATGCAGCAGCCTCCGAGCATCTCGCCACCCTCGCTATGCTTGACTATCAGAAACTGTTCTGGCGAACCGATTCCGAAAAGACAGGCACAGCAGATGAACATCATGGCTGCCGAAACCCATCCTATGTGGGAAAGGAAGAAAGTGGCAAGCAGGGCTGCAGCTGCCAAGAACTGGAGATAACAGGTAAAACGTCCAGGCTTAAACCTATCGGCAAGCAAGGCACTCACCTGATTGCCTACCACCATACCCAATCCTGCAAGAATCATCAGTGCAGAAATGCTGGCAGCACTGAACCCGCCGTTCCACTGCAATAAAGGCGAGATGTAACTGAACCAGCAGAGTATGCCGCCATTGCCTAAGAAAGTGGCTGCGATGATGAGCCAGGGAGCCAGATGGCGCATGAACTTGAACTGTGCTTTCATTCCCTTATTGGGCAAAGCCTCTACATTAGGTACCCAGCGATAGATCATATACAAAGTGAGCAGTCCCAATATCACAGACATCAGAAAAGGAACTCTCCAGGACATCGTATGACTGAGAAATGTACCGAGCGGAACACCCATCAGGTTGGCGAAAGGCATTCCGGCACACATCATTGCCACCGCCTTGGTTTCCTTGCCTTCCTTGGCCATTTTCACAGCCACGATCGTTGCCGTTCCGAAGTAAGCACCATGTGGCAAACCCTGGATAAAGCGGGCGCAGAGCAACAGCCAGTAGTTAGGGGCAACAGTGGCAATAATGGCTCCTATCACCACCAACGACGTAAGAAAAAGCAGGATATTCTTAGGGCGATACTTGTGCATCAGTATCAGGGAGAAGGCTCCTGCACAAACGCCCAGGGCATAAATGGAGATGAGATGACCCACTTGCGGGATGCTCACATTCATGTTGTGTGCCACATCTGTGAGAATTCCCTCGATAATAAATTCCGCCATTCCGAGGGTGAAAGTACCCAAGGCGAGTGCAAACAATCCTTTTTTCATTATTCTCTGTGTATTATCCTTTAAAAACTATCTTTTTTTTCGGGGTGCAAAATTACAAAAAGAAAATGAAAAGCAGGGAGGAACGGATTGTTTTTTTTTAACTAAAGTTTCGCAAGTGAAAATTCACAAGCGTGATTTAACGTAATTTTGGAATAAAATATGATTGTCCCGGAGGCTTTTTGGTTATCGTTACTGTCATGGCATATATCTATTAATCAAAACAAAAACTCCCTGATAATATGAACTGTAATTTTTAGTTGCACAAAACAGCCTTTTTCCGAAAAGAATCAGATAATCCACTAAAATTTTACATATATTCCACCATACTTAGCCTCTTTTGGCGTAATTTTGCCATCACCAAACGTATTTTCTGAAAAAGGAAAGCATTGAAAAGTCGATGCTTGATTACGGATTAGCAAGAGAATAAACAATTACAATTTCATATAAACCGAAAGTAACCAATGAAAAAGAATGTTTTAATGACGGCTGTTATACTGCTTGGCATCATGTCAGGTTGTACCGACAGCTTGGAGCAGCAACTAGCTCCTGCGGCAGAGGTTGAAACTGAGTTGGCAACAAGAGCTTCTTCAGGTCGCCTTAGTACTTACACTCCTCCATCGTATATTGATGATTATGCATCAATGGCAGGTTGGGACCAGCGTGGCAGTTGGAATTTAGCCAACGTGCATGACCCTACAGTCATGAAGGCTGATGACGGCTACTATTACATGTATCAGACTGATGCCTCTTATGGTAACAGTTTGGATGGACATGGCCATTTCTTCTGCCGTAAGAGCAAGGACTTGATCAACTGGACTTGGGTAGGCCCCACCATGAGAAGACAGCCTTCTTGGGTGGCAACCAAGGTGAATGAATATAGAGCAAAGGAGGGCCTTCCTGCTATCAAGCATTTTCGTTATGGATTTTGGGCGCCATGTGCTCGCAAGGTGAGAAATGGCTTGTACCGAATGTACTATTGCATCGTGGTTGATAATTACATCGGCAATGGCTTATATGCCGATGCAGCCAATTTTGACAACACCTGGACAGAAAGAGCTTTCATCGGCATGATGGAAACTTCCGATCCAGCAAGCAACCATTGGACAGACAAGGGCATGGTGGCTTGCTCTTCCACTGACCGTGGGTTCAACTGGGGAAGAAACGGTCAAGGTGACTGGAATGCATATTTCAAGTATAATGCCATCGATCCGTCATATATCATCTGCCCTGATGGCAAGCATTACCTCATCTACGGTTCATGGCATTCTGGTATTGTTGCCATGCGCCTGAACCCGAATACAGGTATGCCTTATGAGAATATCGGTGACCCATGGGGAGACATCAGCAAGTATGGCAAACGTATCTATACTCGCAATATCAATAGTCGCTGGCAGGCATCTGAAGCTCCGGAGATCATATATCACAATGGCTACTATTATCTTTTTCTGGCCTACGATGAACTTTCTGTGGCTTACAACACTCGTGTGTTGAGAGCCAAGAACATAGAAGGTCCCTACTATGGCAAGGATGGCAGAGACTGTACCAACAAGGGTGGAGAGGCATATCCAATTCTGACACATCCGTACAAGTTCAACAATAGTCCAGGTTGGGTAGGAATCTCTCATTGTGCTGTCTTTGATGATGGAGAAGGTAACTGGTATTTTTCATCACAAGGTCGTTTGCCGGCAGGAGTAAATGGCAATCCATATTCAAACGCCCTTATGATGGGACAAGTACGTTCCATTCGATGGACACAGGATGGCTGGCCAGTCATTATGCCTGAGAGATATGGTGATGTGCCACAGCTTACCATTCTCGAAAGTGAATTGAAGGGAACCTGGGAGAATATCACCCTGGAGTATAATTTTGGTCAGCAGTGCAGTTCTGAAAGCATGACATTGGGTAGTGGTCATAAGATTACTGCAGGTTTCCATGCTGGTGGCAAGTGGTCCTACGACAAGGCAAATGCCATTCTCTACATAGATGGCATACCTATGTATTTGCAGAGAGAATGTGATTGGGAATCCAATCCTAGAAAATATACTATTGTATATTCCGGACTCAGCAACTACAACAGTACAAGGAATCGCAAGTCATATTGGGGCAAGAAGAATTAAGACATGAGCCCACTTTAAAAAGTAAGGCCTGTTTAAAGTGGGCTCAGTTATCTAAAATAAGCAAATTGTTGATGGAAGGAGAAATAAATATCCATTTTTTTCGCAATGCCGATGGGTGACAGGGGTGACAGCCCCCTCCACAAAAAAGCCGAAAACTCGTGTCACTGGTGTCACCCTCCAAACTGGCTCCAATAAAAGGCTCGGCAGAAAACGGTGACAGGTGACACTTTTATATACTCTTTTTTTTATGACTTACCGCGCGAAAATAGATAAAAGATTGATAATCAGAGGGAGACATCCAAATTGGAGGGTAGTGTCTCCAATGCATAAAAAAAAGATGAAAAATAGGTGTCACCGTCACCTTTTGAAAATCTTGTAAAACTTTATGCTTTTCAGAAATAACTTATTTGCAGGAGCGAAATGACTTGTTTGCGGGTCCTAAATGACTTGTTTACTGGTGCCAAATGACTTGTTTGCGGGTCTTAAATGACTTGTTTGCGGGTCCTAAATGACTTGTTTACGGGTCTTAAATGACTTGTTTACTGGTGCTAAATGACTTGTTTACTGGTGCCAAATGACTTGTTTCCAAACACACTTCTTTGGGAGAAAAGCATCAAAAGGGATAGAAAGGGATAGAAAAGCATCAAAAGGGATAGAAAAGCATCAAAAGGGATAAGTAACTCGGAAAATATGTGTAACTTTGCGCCATCAATCGAAGGATTGGAAATATTAACTTTCAAAATGAACTCAGAATGAAGAAAACGAAAAAGAACATTTTATCGGCTGAAATATGTCTTCTACTCCTCCTGTTATCCTGCCTCTCACTGAAGGCTCAAAATCCGGGGGAAACCGTTTCTGCGGCAACCATCAGGAAACTGGGCGAGGCGCATTTCTTCTCCGTTTCTCCTATACCTGACAAAATATTCCAGTTGATGCAGGGAAAGACATACAAGAAGAATTGTAGCGTGGCAAGAAGTGAACTGCGATATTTGAGATGCCTCCATGTGGATAAGGACGGCAGAAACATCGTGGGAGAGATGGTGGTAAACAGAACGATAGCAGCTGATGTGCTCGACATTCTCCGCAAACTCTATGATGCCAAATATCCGATAGAACGGATGCGGCTCATCGACTATTGGGATGCTGATGACGAACGGGCGATGCGAGATAACAACTCCTCCAGTTTCAATTTCCGATTCATCTCACATACCCACACCGTTTCAAAGCACGGCAGGGGACTTGCCATCGACATCAACACGCTCTACAATCCTTACCACAAACGACTCAAAAACGGCAAGGAAGTGGTAGAACCTGCTACAGCCCGTTCCTATCTCGACCGCAGCAAGAAACATGTGTACATGATTCGGAAAGGCGACCTCTGCTACCGCCTCTTCAAGCAAAAAGGATTCAGATGGGGTGGCGACTGGAAATACAGCAAGGATTACCAGCACTTTGAGAAATAAAGAAATGGGGAAAGAGGAAGCGGAAGAAAGAAGCCTCAACAAATGAAAAAGCAGAAGGGGGAAAATAGGAAAAAGAAAAAGACTATGTATCAGTTGGTGCAAGTCTCAACTTCAACATAGTCTTTCTTTCAAATCTATTATCCTATCATTGATAATCCAATACTTTCTTACAAGTAAGCAGGGACCCACTTAGTTGTACCATATTGAATTATATTCTCTGCGCTCATCGTCCTCATTATAGACGTTCTCAAACTCAAGGTTGTTGGCCTCGAATGCTTCTAATGTTCGTTTCATAATCGGCCCTCCCATTTCATTAAGTTAATAATCTGTTCTACGTTTGCAAATTTACGAAAAAAACAAGCAAGTTATGTCAAGGATTCCGAATACTTTTGTAACTTTGCAGAAAAAAACAAAAATCAGCTACATGATACGACTCAACTCACTACATTTCAGCCGATTGAAGTGGCGCCACTGGATATTGCTGGTGTTGCTCTGCCTCATCACCCTTACGAAGTTGATTCCTTTATGGGGATTCATCTACACCACCCGTATCTATCCGATAATCGGCTCTCTTCTCTCTCCCATCTCCGGACTTTTCCCCTTTGCCGTTGGCGATATTTTCATCGCTCTCAGCATAGTCTGGGTCATTTTCTATCCCATCTACGAAATAAAATGGAGGAAACAACTGGCCAAGCGGTTCTTTTTTCTTGCAGCAAAGAGAGGCTGCTATCCCAAGAAGAAGGTAGTTTTCGGAAGAGTAGCCGAATATCTGCTGTGGGTATATGCCTGGTTTTATATGGCCTGGGGACTGAACTACTCGCAGCCGAATATCTACTGCAGAACGGGCATGAAGCCTGTGGAAGTATCTGAAGCCAAATTTAGGGAGTTCGCCTACAGATATGCTGACAGCATCAACTATTTAAGTGAAGAACGAAGAGTGAAGAGTAAAGAAACAGCGTTCGACGACCAAAGGGAAAGTCAATTCAATGGTATGGTGGATGATGGATTGAAGAATCGGGTGCGGGATGCAGTTCTGAAAGGTTACAACGAAATCGGAGCCAAGGAAGGAATCAATGCTCCCTTCAACCAGCATCCTCATGCCAAGACCATGATCTTCACTCCACTGAGTTCGATGTCGGGCGTAACAGGCAGCATGGGGCCATTCTTCTGCGAGTTCACCCTCAATGGCGACATCCGTCCCCACGACTATCCTGCCATCTATGCCCACGAGTTTGCCCACTTACTCGGTATTGCCAATGAAGGCGAGGCAAACTTCTACAGTTACATCGTATGCACAGCCTCATCCGACAAAGCTGTGAAGTTCAGCGGTTATTACCACATTTTCTTCCACGTACTCCGCAATGTCTTCGATATTTTAGGCGAGAAAGAAGGAGAGAAATTCCTGAAATACATCCGACCAGAAATCATCCAGTTGGCAAGAAGCGACCGCCAGTATTGGATCAGCAAGCGATGCAAGGCACTCGATGCAGCCCAGGACTTCATCTTCGATCTTTACCTGCGGGGCAATCATGTGGCGGAAGGAAGAAAGAGTTACTCGGGAGTCGTAGGACTGATACTGGCATGGGAAAGCCGTCATGCGAAACGACCATTCGACGGATGATGACATTGTCATTTATACTCATATTCGTTTATTTTCTTGAACGTTACGATTATTTGACCTTCAGAAAAGGGAAAAGTAAAAAAGAGGATACACTTTTTTATAAAAAGAACGCCTTAAAAAGCAAGAGATAGCAGAATGATGCTTTTATTTTGAGTTTCAAGTAGTTGTGGCAGTCCTCATAGTTTAATTTTGCACCGAACAAAAAAGTAAGAATTGTCCTCACCACGGTAGATAATAGATGCGTTCTTGTCACGCTTGATTTTCTTCTCCTTGATCAAGCGTTCTCTCTTGGCGAATCTTATCAAGCAAAACGCTTGCAGGTTCGTCATTAGGGTCTTGCGGTACAAGTTTTCCCTGTATCGCCCATTGTAATATGCTATTTTTTATTGCTTTCCGTTCATTGTTCTCTTTACACAGTTTAATTCGCCATCAAGTTGCTGACGAATTTGTGAGACGTGTCTCACAAATCTTTTTAACCTATATTGTTTTCCTCAAACTCTGCAATCCATTCCTTAACCTTGGCTTGCAACAAAGCCTTGTCTGGCAAATATAATTGGTAAGCAGAAGCATAGACATGCGAGTTTTTTGGCAAAGTTAACTCCACAAGTGCATCGTTCTTACTCTCACAGAGTAAAATGCCGATGGTTGGTTTCTCGAAGTCTTGCTTCACAAAGCGGTCATAATAGTTGACATACATCTGCATCTGTCCAAGGTCTTGATGAGAAAGCTTATCAGTTTTCAAATCAATAAGGACATAGCATTGCAGCAATCTATTATAGAAAACCAAATCCACATAATAGTTGTCTTCATCGAAAGTGAAACGTTTCTGTCGTGCCTCAAACAGAAAGCCTTTCCCTAATTCGAGCAAGAATTGCTGCATCTTACTGATAATGGCATTCTCCAACTTTGACTCTGAGTAAGTGGCATCTGACTTCAATCCTAAGAACTCTAAGGTCAAAGGACTTTTGATAACATCAGAAGGCTTCTCTATAGTTTGACCTTCCCTTGCCAAACGCATGACCTCGTCCTTGTCACGGCTCAAAGCTAATCGTTCGTAGAGGCAACTGCCCACTTGACGCTGCAATTGTCGAACACTCCAATGTTGGCTTGCACATTCTATCTCATAGAAATTGCGTTCTGCTTCATTGTCAATACGTACCAAAATTAAATAATGAGACCATGACAACACAAAGTTTGGAGCATCAGTTACTTTTTTTTCAAAAATCCGCAACACTGTAGCGGATTTTTCCTGTACATTCAATTTCCGCGACACTGTTGCGGAATTTGAATATACGACAAATAGCTTCCGACATTTTTCCAAAATATCAGCAGACCATCCTTCTCCAAAACGACCTGTTAGCTTTTTAGACAAGTCCTTAATAACTTGCTTTCCATATTGCGCACGAACATTTCCCTTTTGTTCGTACTCTACGATATATTTACCAATATAATACTTGGTATAGACCTCAGCAGTATTGACTGAAGTCTTCACGTAAGACCTTGCCTGTTCTATAAGACCAGACACCTTGTTAAATAGGTCTTCAATATTATCCGAAGTCTTTGTTATTTCGTTTGCCATAATTAATTTCATGAGTCCACTTTAAAAAGTGGGCTCAAATAATATTTATTATCAGAAGTTCTACAACATACTTGCCAAGACAAAAACTACGAGTTCATTACACTCTTTCGTTCTCGTCCGTAATCAAATCCTTGAGGTCAACTTCTAAAATCTTTGAGATTTCAAGAAGCGTTTCTAAATCGGGTTGGTATTTATTCCGAGCATAGCAATTGACCGTGCTAAAGCTCTTACCTAACTGTTTTGCCAGCCAAGTTTGTGAAATTCCCTTGCTATCTAAGACATCTTTTATCTTGTTTAGTTTCATAAATTCACCGAATTTTGCTGCAAATATACATTAAATTTTGCGATAATCATTATAAATTAAGCTATTTTTGTAAATTATTCCAATATAGCGATTGCTATTAAAACTCATAAATAGCTCATTTAAAGCTATTCTGCAGATTGTAGCGTATTTTTATAAAAAAGTATCTACCTATCTACTCTTACAACACGGAAAACCACATTAGCATATCTGCCCGCACCATCACGTGCATCATCGCAATACTCGCTGCGGCAGGCATCACGGCTGGAATCCCAACTGCCACCTTTTACAAGATATTGTCCAAATGTATGCAAGAACTTATCAAATGTTATTTTTCAAATCCCAATATCTACTTTAAAATTCCTTTTTTTGATATCAGCTTAATTTTTCCCTACTTTTTTCTTTTAATACTATGTAAAAACGAAAAAAGGAGCAAAAACTCCTATTTCTCAAAGAAAAAGTATATATTTGCAAACGAAATGAAATATCGAAACGATATGGGGAAAGAAAAGGATTTTTCAAGGAAGTCTAATCTCTCACAACTGTCTGATGATGAGATTCTTCAAGGCTTCAAGGATGCTGATGCAAGAATTGTCAGGGAGTATTACTACGGATACTGCCGGGTGGCTTATTGCATCTACGACAAGCGTTACGACCTGCAATCAAAACCGGGCATGGACTTTTATTCGCTGGCCCATGAATATTATCTCTATCTCTGCGAGCATGACTTCAAGCCATTGGAGGACAGGAAGCCGAGTATGTCGCTCAAAACCTGGATGGTGAATGGTTTCCGATTCCTCTTGCTGGATAAGTTGAAGGAGGTGGTGAAGGAGCACCGTTTCGAGAGTTTTGAGGCGCGACAGGAAAGCCGCAAGATGAAGTTTGACGTAAGCGACAACCAGTTTGAGCATGAACTTTATCAAACGATAGAAGAGATCGGCAATCTTTATTATGGCAGGGACAGCAAGAACAGTATCATCCTGAAGATGCTCTATATCGAGGGATTCAAGGGCAAGGACGTAGCCATGCAGTTGGGCATGACCGCCTCCGCCGTCACCCAGCGATGCCAGAAGATGATGCATGATGTGGTGATTCCTTATTTCAAGAAATACTTCGATGCTTCGGAATACAGAAGCTACCTGTCGTTCGCGGAGAAAGACACATGTTTCGAATGTGCTCCTAAGATGTCGATGCCGAGCATGATGGATTCGAGAATGTGCTGCGAGGAAGCGGCTGATATT
>ERZ1031954.320-NODE-320-length-20634-cov-5.628651_pt1 | contig 20634 bp, 22 predicted proteins | sample MGYA00516701_ERZ1031954 | MGnify/ENA primary metagenome ERZ1031954 (study PRJEB33719, sample SAMN04261284) | wastewater metagenome | biome: rural village; feature: human; material: feces | host: Homo sapiens | place: El Salvador | collected 2013-01-07 ...
TTATCAGATTGCACGTCCATACCAAAAGACCAGAGAACTGTCTGGACAGATTCAAAACCTGAAGGCTGTCCCGTCGGGCGCTGGATTCAGCGAGAAGCGCATTTCCCGCGCAATACAAAGAGACAGCTGGTCTGCTATAAAGTACGGCTTGCGCCTTGCTCAAAAGCTGGAAAAAGAACTCGTCTTGAGTGAAGTCCGTAAAAAGAGCGACTGGGACGAGGTTCTTTCCAAGTATAAGGCAAAGGGGAACGTAAAAAACGTTACCGGAGGAAGCACAGGCGCAAGGCTTGTGACGCAAAGACGCGGAGGAAGGATTTTTTAATGGCGGAAAATCAGGAAAAAATATATCGGCTTTATGCGCTGACCATAACGCAGGAATCTGTGGAAATCGCCATGATGGAACGGTTCAGCCGGATTGCACCGGGCTATATCCTGATTTATACGGCAGACAAGCAGCCGAAAGGCAGCATTGAGATAAACGGCGAGGACGTAAAGCGGCTGACAAAAGCCGACAGCGATTGGATTATGATCTGCGCTGCAACGCTGCTTCGGGAGCGTATGGAGCAAAACCAGACGCAATCAATGGAAAATCTGAGCAGAATGGTCGACCAACTTTCGGCAGCCCTCGCGGCGGAGCGCGAGAAGATCAAGACCGGCGGGGAGGAAATAACAGATGGCGATAGAGACGAGCGAACTCAATAAGCTACAGTATTCTTCTTTTCCGAAGATTTTTGAACGGTTCCGTAAGATGGCGGCTGAAAATCAGGGCATTCCAATGTCCAGTATCACATCTGCGTTTGCTGGAATCAATTCTGGCCGCTATGGTCTTGCGAACCCGTACATTCAGAACCGGCGTGTAAAGCAGATTTCATCGCTGCCGGCTGATTTTACAAAAGATCAGGTCGCAGAAATGCTCACAAAGCCGTATGACAGCGAACAGCCACTTCGGCAAGTGGCGCATATTCTGGAGTATACGGCGTATCCGCTTTTCCACATTCGCAAAGTCTACCAAGAAATGCTGACGTATCACAACTATGTGATGCCGAAGCTGACGGACTCGGCCGACACCAAAAAGGACGAGTTCATGCGCGAATGGAAGCTGCTCGAAAAGCTGCGCGAGGAATTCAAACCGAAGGAAACTGCGCATCAGATCGTAGGCCAAGTTGGCATAGAAGGGAAAGTCTTCTATTATCCTCGCTACAGCGTAGACAAGAGCCATAACAAGGTGAACTACGCATTCATGCAGCAGCTTCCCAGTGACTGGACGAAAATCACCGGATACAACAATATTTCCAAGTACACCGTGGCATTTAACATGATGTACTTCCTCCAGCCGGGCTGCGTACCGGAGCAATACGGTGATCTGTTTACGCCGTACCTTTACGATTTCAGCAGCGTCGTGCAAAAGCCCAAGGGAACTGGCACTTCGCTGATCTTCGCGCAAAAAACACGCGTTGATATGCAGCAATTCCAGCGCATCCAAGCGCGCGGCGATATGGCCGGAACCCCAGATGTCTATTATCAGAATGGGCGCTGGTACTATTGGGTTTACCTACCAGCAGATGCAGTATTTACGTTTGAAGCTGACGATGTAAGTCGGACTGCAATTTCTCCGTTTGCAGGACTGTTCCTCAACATGATTCAACTTGCTCAGATGGAGCAAATTCAGTTGGAGTTGATTCAGAACCCGTTGGTCAGCCTTTTGCATGGTGAAATCCCGTACAGAGATGACAAAAATGCGACGGCAGAAGACCAATACAAACTTAGTAATGCCGGTCGGCTTCTGTTTGAAGCGATTTGGTATGATATGCTGCAGATGAACAATACAAGCGGAATCGGCCTGTATGCGGCTCCGTTTGAAAATATGAAACTGGAAAGCCTGTCGGAAGCTCCGTCGGCAATGGACATCGTGAAGCAGGGCTACAGCGACACCATGAGCCAAGCCGGTATGGGCGCGATCATTCCGCTTGGGGATGATCCGAAAGCTGGAACCGCGCAGATTTCGCTTCAGATTGAAAGCAAGTTCATGCAGACGGTCTACCGAGACTATGAGCGGATGATGAATGCAATCATCAAGAAACTCGGCCCTCGGTATGAGTGGAAATTCGTCATGTTTGGAGATCTCTCCGAAGACGAAAAGATGATGGAACGGTGCATGAAAGGGATGGAGCATGGCATTTTGCCAGACACCATCATATATAATGCACTGCTTGACCGCTCAATCCTAGATGATATCTGCCTGTCTGACGCGGTATACAACAGCGGTATTCTGGACAAACGTATCCCGCTTGTGACAAGCTATAACATGAAGCAAGAATCTTCTGGACTTCCGCCGCAGAGTCCAGGACGTCCGAAGGGTGACGGAAGTGTCACGACGGACGGCAGCGAGACGATGATTGACCAGTATGGAGGCACAAATGATTGATTATGTCAAGAAAGAAGACCTCCACATTATCAACAGGGCGCTTAATAATGGCAGTGATGTGAAGATTCAGCTCACAAAAGACGGATACCGTATCACGGAAGATACCATGAAAGTCCTGAAACGAGTGGCAATTCGTCAGGAAAAAATGGAAAAATAAAAAATTGTACCTGCGCCGAAAGAGCGGTGTAGAAGAGCCGAAGAGGGCTACCGACACAGTGAAATGTGCCGGTAGCCCTCTTTTATTTTATGGAAGATACTTGCGGGATAGCTCGACGGAGCGAAAAGGATAAGCCTTAGTCCCTTCCCGCAGGTTTCAAATAAGGTGATTGCGAAAAGGCGGTAATCAAATATGGGAAAGTTCCAAGATTTAAGCGGAATGAAATTTGGCGAATGGGAAGTCCTACGTAGAGACCACGGGAAAAGATGGATATGCCGGTGTTCATGCGGAACGACAAAAAGCGTATGGAGGGACCATCTTGTTGATGGAACATCAAAAAACTGCGGATGCAAGAATCGCTGCGTGCATGAGGGAGAAAAGTACAACCGTTTGACGGTTGTTGAATATGTCGGAGGCGGTAAATGGCGATGCAAATGCGACTGTGGAAGGGAAACGTTTGTTCGTTCAACTAGGCTCAACCGTGGTGAAACAAAAAGCTGCGGCTGCATTTTGAGAGAAGGAATCTATGGGGATTCGTTCAATCGAAAACTTTATGCCATGTGGAAAGACATGATTTACCGGTGCGAAAAGCCAAATTGTTCTAGCTACAAAAATTACGGGGCTAGAGGAATCACGGTTTGTGAAAAATGGCACGACTACATTTCGTTCCGCGAATGGGCGCTCGAAAATGGTTTTGATGAAGCAAAGGGCCGAAACTGCAGCATCGAGAGAAAAGAAGTGAATGGAAATTACACTCCAGAAAACTGCAAATTTGCAACGACGTCGGAACAGGCCAAAAACAAAAGAACGAACGTCTTCCTGACGTTCGATGGACGAACGATGACACTAACGGAATGGGCAAATGAAACTGGAATATCGAGAGATTGCTTGAAATACAGGCTATCTGCTGGGTGGACAACGGAAGATGTATTTACGAAAAGTGTAATGAAAAAAGCAAAAACGAAGGGGTGAGCATATGAATGCAAAACAATATTACGAATGGGGAAATGAAAGATTTTCGAAGCTGTATGAATCTGTCCGGAACGTGATGGAGGCATATGGAAATGCGGAGAAGTGGTTTGCTGACATAAAAGATCGAGTGCTGACTGAATTCGGAATGCCATTCTTGAGTAATTATATCCATTCACTCGAACACAAGCAACCAATTTGTATAGATTCTTTTTCGAAAATTGTCCATATTTACGGACTCCGTTTACCGTATCCAGGAACAAAAGAACTCGACGAGAGTTTGGATGATGAACTCGATAGAGTTTTTGAAGTCAGCATCAGGATAATCGACGAGATTGACGAAGCACTAAATGGATTCATACGGACGAGCACAGGCGGTGAATTCAATGCTCTGTCATTGAAAGCTGAAGAGCTTCAGCTACTGAATGCGTATGACAGGCAGCCACTTATCGAGGCATGGAAAATGTGGGATAACGGCGAAATGAACAGAGCATCTTTCGACAACTGGTGCCGAAGTCATTTCAGCGAAAGTGGTGAAACATAATGGGAACAAAACTAAAAACAGTCGATTCGCGACCAGTTGCAACCGGTCAACTCAAGGTGCTTCAAAAACTGAATCCGTATGAGTTTGGCGTTGAACTGTGGTTGATGCGTGAAGGGGTCAACCAGAACCGGTGGAATTATCAGAACCTGGAGAAATACTACAAGACGTTCGTGGGACGGCCAATCCTGATTGCCTACGTCATGGGGAAAATCGGCGACGGTCACAACAGCCAGCGCAAAACTGACCCAAGAACAGGTGAACAGTATAACTCCTATACGGATGGGACGGCGGAACGCATTGTTGGAACGCTGTCAGATGATGAACGTGATTTCTCCCTCCAAAAGAGGGATGGTCAGACTTGGATTGTGGCGCGTGGAAAACTCTTCGCTTTCTATGCAAAGGAAACCGTAGATGAAATCGTGCGAACAGGGCGCATGGATGTGTCTGTGGAAACCTTGATAGACGAAAACCACATGGACGGAGATGTCGAAGTTGAGGATGTCTGGTCTGGGGTTGGCGTCACAATCTTAGGAGCGGGCGTTGCTCCGGCTATTCCGGGGGCCAACATCGCTCGACTTGCCGCATTGGATGAAGAATTTAAAACATTGAAACTCAAAGCGGCATCTTTGCAGAAGGCCCCGGATAAGAACAATGCCCCGGATAACGGGAGTCTATCACACAAAGGAGTGAAAGATTTGAAAACTTATAACAAGAGACAGCTTGCTGAACTGGCGGCGCGTTTTACGGATTATAAGGTTCTGGCGGCAGGCGAGAAGGACGGAAAGGTCTATGTTTGCCTGATGGCGAAGAATGGCGCGTACAAATACTACGTCATTGAGAACTCCGCAGAAACCATTGTACCTGAACGTTTCCAGAGCATGTCTGTCAATGCGTCCATGCAGGTGGGCGAAGACTGCATCACCATGGAGGCACAGGACTTCGTGGATATGGTCGTCGTGGAAAACACAGACCGTCTGAATGCAGCCGAAAGCAAGGTTAATTCTCTGAACAAGGAACTTGAAACTGCAAATGCGCAGCTCGATGCCATGCGTGAGTTTGAAAACAAGCGTCGGCTGAATGCTGCCAAGGACAAGGCAAAGGCAACTCTCGCAAAGTTCAATGCGAACCGTGAGCAGAAGGTTGCTGAAAGTTCCATCGACAACATTCTGACCGATATCGAAGCTGGCCTCTACACGAACAGCTGCGACAAGGACAAGAACTGGACCGGTGAGTCAGAAGTTGCAAAGGCCGTCTACGCGGTTTGCGGTGCAGCTGTCGAGAAGATGGATGCGGAAGCCGCTCAGAGAAACAGAACAGTTTACGCATGGGACAAGTTCAAGAACAACAGCGGCGAAGACGATGGATCTGTCAATGGTCTGCTTGCCAAATGGGGCGTCGAAGCTGCATCGAAGTAAGAGAGGAGTGAACAGAAATGTTTAATGCAAAAACTGCATTTGAGGCCCGCGTGACGAACAACTCTCGCAATGACCTCATCAATGTTACCGGCAGATATCAGGCGTCCAGCGCGGATGCAGACTGTGATGCCGGCCGTCTGGTCATCCGAAATGGCCAGCTTCCGTGCGCCGGCTTTACCGGAGTAAAGAATGAGAATGCGTGGTACATGAACGACGCTACTTCCACCACGACTGCTGGTGATGTGGTATATGCCGCGAATACCTACGAAATCCAGCTTCTTCAAGGTAAGCATGGCAATATGTATGCCGTTGGCACGGAAACACTTGGCCTTGGCATTCCCGCCGGCCGCGACGGTACGTTTACCAAGATCGTCTTCGACGGCGACCATGCGTACCGCTTCGGCATCGGCAACGTCAATGCCGCACTGAGCACCAATCAATTCTTCACCATTGATGCAGGCCAGTTGAAGCCCGCAGCTTCCGCCCCGACCGGCAATGGTGCGCTGTACTTCAAACTGCTTGGAACTGGCAACTTCACCGAAGGAACCACTTCCAGCTTCGAGTACGTTGACGTGCAGGCCTTCACGGTCTACGCATAAGGAAGGAGTGAATATCAATGCCGAGAATCAATCTTAACAGCGTTTCTGCTGATGTTTTCCGCGTGAATGCTTCCGCTGGAGAAGCCCAGCGTGCGGATATCGTCTCCAAGGGCCGTGTCCTCTTCTATGAGCACGCTCTTACGGGCAAGGAAGCGATGCTGGCCGTCAACGGCCTTCGATCCACTGGCATCTCCCATATGCTGTCCGCGAACGGCTACAAGGATCTGAATGAGAAATTCCAGCGCGAACAGCTTATGTATGCGGCAAAGATTTGCTGCGCACAGACTGGTGAGACTGCTCCTGCAGACTTTGAGTCCTTCAAGAGAAACGGACAGCTCTTTTATGGCAATGCCGCTTTCTATCGTGTCCTTCAGGGCATTTGGCAGGAAGTTGTTTATCCGATTCTTCCCAATGTATTCTCCGAAGCCGTTGATTTCTTTGCAGAAACCGTTCAGGTCGGCTTTGGCGAGACTCATACAATCTCCATCGGATCGAACGACATTCCCATTTTCCAGGATTCTTCTTGGGGTGCATCCAGAAGCGTTCCTCGCAACCGCTTCTACAGCAAGGATTACACGCTGAATCCGCAGCCGAAGACCGCTCAGATCACTGCAAAGTGGCATCAGCTTGTCGGTAACAACACCGACTTCGGCGCGTTCTTTGCAAACCTCGTTGCTGGCATGTATGCGAAGGTTATGGGCATGTGGAATCAGTCTATGACTCTGGCTGCGGCCGACACTACGCTCATCCCCACAAACCTGAACCAAACGTTCACCAACCAGAACTGGATTTCTCTGGCGAACAAGCTGTCTACCATCAACAACGTCGGTCTGCGCACCATCATCGCTACCGGTTCTCCGGTCGCTCTGAGCAAGGTCCTGCCGACGCAGGCTACCGGCTCCACCAACGTCAACATGGACGCCGCGCTTGCGATGCTCCTCGGCACTCAGTACAACAGCACCGGTATGCTGGGTGAGTTCCTTGGCGTTCGCCTGATGCCGCTCCGTGACGCTGCGAGCCCGCTGAAGCTGAACACCGAGCCGACTACCATCCTGTCTGCAAATGACATTTGGATGCTGTCTGCTGCCGGCCGTAAGCCTCTGACCATTGCTTACAACGCCGAAACGCCCATTACCATCGAAATCGACCCGACTCGCACGGCCGACTTCGAAATGGGCATCAACCTCACAACCGCTCTTGATTCGGTTGCAACGTTCTCCAGCAAGGTCGGGCATATCACTTGCTAATCCCTTCTTCGCGGGGCGGGTTTTACCTCCAGCCCGTCCCGCACCATATGGCTCTGCATGGTGCTGAAAGATACGGTTCGAGTCCGGACGGAGCCAACATTTGTGGAGGAAAATAGCCATTAAATCTGGAAGGAGTGTGCGACATGGCTGAAAACAAGAACACTGGAAAGAAACCCGGAAGACCGAAGAAAACGCCTGTGGCGGAGGAAGTCAAGGAAGAAGATGTTTTCTTTGATGTTCCAGAAGAAGATCAGACCGCGAATACTGCTGAAAAGGCAGAAAAGGGCAAAGAAAATATCCTGTCTGTCAATGCAGATGATGTGACCGGAATCCGATACGACGGAAGCGAAGTCCCGCTGACGGAGGTTGTACCTGAATTGGCGGGTAAATCTATTGAGGTTCACACGGAAACAAGCAAGCAGGCAGAACCGACGTTCACGATGGCAGATGTGCAGAAGATGGTAGCCGATGCGGTTGCCAAGGCGGTTGCAAATGTACAGCCGCAGACACCCGTGACTCCGCAGATTATTCAGGTAGCAAATGACTCCGAAATGGTGCATTTCCTCTGGGAAGCTCCTGTTGCGGACGATAATGTCGTGTTCTTCGGAGAAGGCGGCATCTTCGGTCAGATCGTAGGAAAGAGCGGAAGTTTCTATGTGCCGCACCGTGATCTCTCCCGCGTTCTGACGGACGTGAACCGTGTCTTTATGGCGCGCAGATGGCTGATCGTTGTGTCCGGACTGAGTGACGATGAGCGCGAGGCACTTGGCGTCAACTATAAGGATGGCGAAATCCTTGACAAGAGAGTATTCGCAAGGATGGCGGAATACAGCGATGAAATGCTGTCGCTTTACCCGAAACTTTGCGAAGGACACAAGAAGATGGTCGCGCAGACCTACGCGGAAGAATATGCGCTTGGCAATCCAAACATCACGCGAGAAATCGTCGTGAAACTGAACGAAATGAGCAAGACCCCGAAAAACCAAAGGGGTGACTTCATCTCCATTATCGAAGAAATGAACGCGCGGGACGCGCAGTAAACATTGCGCCGCATGCGGGCGCAGGAAAGAGGTATTGAAACATGAGTAGTCCTGTCTATAGTGAGTTTTCCTTTGCGCCTGCGTCCGCATACGCGGCAAGCAAGAACGTTCTGCCGACGATTCGGACGGCAGTTGAAACCAACTTCAGCAACCATCTTTGGAATGGTTCGGAAGCGGAAATCCTCGGCGTCGAGATGACAGCTGCCGCATCTTTCACGGTGAAACTGAATCGAGAGACACAGCTGACGGCAAAGCCGGAAGGCGATGTATTCACCGTCCGGTATTATGGCCCGATTGAATATATCGTATTCAGTGCAGCTACAACACTTACCTATATGCACGTCAGATGGGCGTCGCAGAACAGGGTGCATGGAGTTGTTACGCTTACCGCTGTCACTGGCGCAAAAGTATCTCGTGGCGGCTATACAGTTCCAGAAGTCGATGCTGGAAAGTATGAGCTGCAAGTCGGCGGCTATATTGTTACGGCAAACGGAGTAAACAGTGGATTCTTCTATAATCTCGAAAATGCAGTTACGGTCAAGACTAGCATTGAGAGCGCAACTGTTGTGGTGAGCGCGGCGCTTACCTATACGGGAAGCGAACAAACCAAAACGGTTACAAGCGTGACGCTCGGTGGAACAGAGCTTACGGCTGACACGGACTACACCGTATCGGACAACAAAGGTACGAACGCCGGAGCATATTCCCTCCGAATTGACGGAATCGGAAACTATAAGGGAACTATCATTGTTCCGTGGACGATTGCAAAGGCCAGTGCCGGATTGAGCGTCAATCCAGAAGCAATCGAAATGTCCGCTGGTGCAACCGAAACATTCACGATTACGACTGCATCAAATAGTCAGATTACCATCGAAAACAGCAACCCTTCTGCGGTAGCAATCAGCCCGGTTGTGAACAACACCACCGTCACCATAGAGGGACTGAATGCAGGAAATGCGGTTCTGTCTATCGTGCAGGAAGAAAACGACAACTATCTGGCAGGACAGGCACAATGCACTGTTACTGTCAAGGCTTAATATAGGAAAGGCGGCGGTCGAACCATGGACAGCAAGGAAAGAATTGAGGCTCTATGTGGCATCATCGAATCTCTTTTGCTTCTGATTGAGGATGAGGCTGCCGCCGATTGTATCCGGGAGGAATACCAAAACACCATGAACGATTCTTCCTATGAAAAGGAGGAATGGGACTAATGGGAACCTCTTGGAGCGATATCATTACAAATCACGCCATGGTTATCATCGGCGATGACCGAATGACAGATGACCTGAGAACAGACGCAGCACTGTTTTTTCGGCGCATGAGCGCATGGGTGAAAATGGCAATCCCTATGCTGAAAAGCCCGCCTGAACTGCTTGTGTTCCTGACAGAAGGACTTGAAGAACCACAATATTCCGATTTCGATTGGACAAGCGAACAGACCAGCACAACGCAGGAAACAACGATTCAGACAGGAAAAATTGGATATGAACTTTGCAGCTGCGTAAGTGTGCAGTACGCACGAAATGGAGACGCTTCGTTCATCCCATACACGGATTTTACCTACGACTCCGAAACGGGAAATGTAACATTTCCACAGCAGGACAACGCAGGCATCGAATATCGTTTGGATTTCTATACAGACGGCCATTTTTATCACGAACTTACGCTCAAGCAGAAACGTCTATTGGGATTGGCCGTCGCGGTGACATGGGATAACCGCTTTAACCGTGAATGGCTGAACATCCAACCGAAAATAAAGGATAAGAGTTTTAATACACCGAACGAAAACACCACTATGAAGGAATCGACGGCTCGGTACAAGGAAAACTTACAATTATTCTATGGTGAACTGCGTGGGTATGAGCAAGAATGCGCGTATATGCGTCAGGTAAATCCCATGCGGCGCGTGTTCACACTGCTCTAAGAAACATCGGAAGGGGGGCTGGACATCATGCCGCTATCAGACAACATCAAGAACGGATTGATTGCTTCCGGCCACCTGAAAACAGCAGTCAGGAACACCCCATCGCAATATAGAGGCCGGCAGAAGCAGTATTTCGGAGACCCAAGCGCAGAGTTTGTGCATCAGTATGCGAAGTATGCTTCTGACTTTATCGAGGCGCGTGTGCAGGGATTGAACCCAGATTCGCCTTATGAGTGGGAAACTACATCCATTCGTATGGCGGACATAGCACCGAAAACGGCATCGACACTCCGTAAGCAGGATGATTACAAGGACATTATGTTTGCCGATGAAAGCATTGAGTATGTGCCGGAAGGGACAAAAATCGATGCAATGGGAAGCATTTGGCTTATCACAAACCCGCAGAACATTTCCAACGCAACTGGCATCGGAGTTGCACAACGCTGCCGGTCAACGTGGAACCATCTGGACTGGTACGGAAATCTCCTGAAAGAACCGATATGTGTCGAAAAGGCAATCCTGACAGCAAACGAAAGCGATATGCAAGAATATGCCCTTATTACAAAGGGCTATGTTAATATCATATGCCAGCGAAACGAAGAAACAAAAAAGCTTAACACAAACAGCAGAATCATTCTTGGGTCAGCCGCATACCACATCACCGGCTTCGGGGATTACGCGCAGGAATTTACCGGAGATTATGATTCAGTCCGACTGCTTGAATTCACGGCTAGATATGAACCGCCGAACGAAGAAATTGACGACATGGAAAACCATGTGGCAGGCGGAAAGACATTTTCCTGGGAAATTCGAGTGAACGGACAGCCAAAGATAAAAGCCGGCCAGAAAGGCTTGCTGACCGCTACAAGTATCCGCTGCGGAGAATACGCAGCGAGCACAGAAGCACACCCGGTGAATTACATTTGGACGTCACTGAATGATGAGGTGGCAATCGTGAGACCTGATGGACTCGTTACGGCCGTCTCCGGAGGAAAATGCGTGCTCCGATGCTCGCTGGCACAGAATCAGGATATTTTTATGGATTATGAATTGATGGTGGAGCCTATTTCGGAAGAGCCGGAAATCGCATTCCTTGGGACTACTCCGGAACGGCTGAAGGCCTATGAAAGTGCCACGCTGACGGCAGCATACTTTGACCTCGGCGAACAGACGGAAGATATAGTCACGTACACATTCGAAGGTCCGGACACAATGGCGTACAGCGCGGATATCAGCGGCAACTCTGTGACGATTACATGCTGGCAGGGAGATACAAAACCGCTTATCGTTACAGCGACCTATGGCGATAAGAGCGTAAGCGCAAAAATCAATCTGGAGGGGATCTGATGGCTGTTTCAATGACACAAGGAGATAAATACGCAGTCCCTTTTATGCTGCAGGCACTGGATGGGACGCTCATTACCCCCGAGATTGTAAAGACTGTGGTTTTGAACCTCGGCAGTCTTTCAAGGCAATATCCAGGAAACGTCACCTATGAAAACGGAAAGTGGATGATGCCGCTCACGCAAAAACAGACATTTGCCATGCGCGGCTATGTTGAGCCACAGGCAAGAGTGGAGTTCTCGGACGGCTCAATCTTTGGCGGTTCTGGAGAGTCGATTGACGTGGCGAAAGCTTTGAGCCGAGGAATCATCGAAAAAGACAGCTCGACAGGTAGCAGTGTCAACCGAAACACTTCTTGTAACAGCGGCGTTACCGGGCTGATTTATATCAGAATCAACGCGGCCGGCGTTACGGTCAATCCAGAAGGCGCAGTCCGATATGACATCCAGCAAGATCTCACGGAAGAACAGAAAGAACAGGCACGTAAGAACATCGGCGCAAATAATGCAGGAACCGGCGCCGTCCTGTACGATCAAGCGCAAGATCTGACCGAAGAACAGAAACTGCAGGCGCGGGAAAACATCGGAGCTGGCACATCAAACTTTGACGGTTCCTACAACAGTTTGACGGATAAGCCGGAATCTTATAATCTCCCAGTTGCCAGCGAAGAATTGCTCGGCGGCGTAAAGGCGATTCCGAAGACCGACGAGATGACGGCGCAAGTCGGAGTCGATGAGAGCGGTGCTCTTTGGTATAAGCCGGGAACCGGCGGCACGAGTGAAACTCCTACGGCAGATGAAGTCCTTTTTACAAAAGACCTCGTTTTAACAGAACAGTTTGGCCGATATGTGCCTGTTGACGGTAAAGTCACGGTTCCCGCAGAAAACATAAGTGTGCAGGCAGTAGTCCTTGACGCTTTTTCACAGGATAAAAATCCGACTATTATACAGCCGTCTGTGAGTGTATCGAGTTCTACGGCAAGGGCATATGAAGTCGGAACAAGTGTCACGCCTGCATACAATGGGTCGCTGAATCCAGGGGCCTACGAATACAAACCAAAACCGACAGGTGTTGTTGCGCAAAGCTGGTCCGCTGTCAACAACGTTACATCTGAACAAATCACGGCGCAGAGCGGCACGTTTGCGGCCTATATCGTACCAGATGGTGCAAACTACAAGATTACGCTCAACTGCACATACAGCGATGGTGAGATTCCATTTACCGCACTGGATCAGGAATATCCGGCTGGTCAAATCAAGGGCGGAACGAAATCTGCCACTACCGGTGCAATTACCGGCTACCGCAATTCCTTCTACGGAACGACGACCGACAAGGAAGCAACAACGGATAGTGCTGTGATTCGTGGCCTTGCGCAGAAATCAAACCGAGCATACACAAACGGTTCGACGTTCAGCGTAACGATTCCGGTTGGCGCACTGCGGGTTATTATTGCATACCCGGCAACCCTGCGAGATGTAACGAGCATCAAGGACGTAAATGGCCTGAACGCCGACATTACGACCGCATTTACACAGGAAACGGTAGAAGTCGATGGTGCGGCATCGTATCTCTCGATTCCTTACAAGGTCTACACACTGGATTTTGCAACTCCAAACGACACAAAGAACACCTACAACGTAACCATTTGAGAAAGGAGGAACAAAGATGGCACTTCCAAACGTTCCGAAACTTGGCATGAGCGTGTCCTTCGCAATGACATCTGCGATTCCAGCAGAATACAACTCGTATTTCTCATCGTTCGAAGAAGCGCAAGCTGCTGCTGCAACTGCTGGTCCTCCTGGTTCAACCGACACACTGTACTTTTACTGCCAGATCATTCACGTTCTGACGGATTCTTCAGCTGACGCTTATATAATCCAACCGGATAAAACGTTGAAACATCTTGGGGCTGAATCCGGCGGGGGTGGAGACAAGAGTTTCACATTTACACAGGCAACCGCCGAAAAGAAGTGGGAAATCGCTCATAATATGGGTAAATATCCGTCTGTAACAGTTGCTGACAGCGCCGGCTCTGAGGTTGTTGGAGAAGTTCAATATGTGGATAGCAACAATGTCATTCTGTTGTTTGCATCTCCGTTTTCTGGAGTTGCATATCTAAATTAACGCAAAGGAGAAAGTAAAATGAGCAAAAGAACCTTCCTCGTAAATCTTGACCTCAACAAAAATGAGCTTCAGAATGCTGTCATTCAGCCGCTGGCTACTGCGCCTGCGAACCCGAAGTTCGGTCAGATTTACACCAACAGCACTGATAAGGTCATTTATCAGTTTGATGGCGAACGTTGGAAGCCCGTAGGTGTTGTCTACAACCAGGAAGGCAGCACCGGTGCAGTCATCGTTGGCCTCGATTCCACTGGCACTGTAACCACCAAGAATGTCGTCGAACTGACTCTGACCGGCTATACGCCTGTTGACGATGGTTATGTCGCAAAGGACATGACAATCCAGCAGGCTATGGCAGCCCTCGACACTGCGGTCAAGAATGCTGTGGCTGGTGGTGGCGAGGTCAACCAGAACGCATGGTCGAACATCAATGTCCCGAAGCAGAGTGAGAACGATACGACTGAGGTCGCCGGGCAGACTGCTGCAGCCACCGTCTCCGCGAGCTCCAAGACGGACACTTTCACGCTTGCCTCTGGTGACAAGTGGACGCATGTTGCTGCTAATCCTACGGAGAAGACCATCACCGTCGGTCACGCCTTCTCCGGTGCAACTGCAGGCGCATACGGCGATGCCACGCACACTGTAGGCGTCACTGTTGACGCTGCCGGCCACGTCACTGCCATTGAGGCGAAGGAGATCGTTGGCGCGCAGTACATCACTGGCCTTACCTCTGACGCGCAGGAACAGCTCAACTCCAAGATTCCTGCTTCCGAGAAAGGCGCGGCGAACGGCGTTGCAACCCTCGGCGCTGACGGCCTTGTTCCGGCTGCCCAACTGCCCAGCTACGTCGATGACGTTGTGGAAGCCTACATCGTCGGCGAGACCCCGCTTGCAGCTGACTGGCTGTCCACGACCGCTGGCGGCGAAGCCCTGACTCCGGAGACTGGTAAGATCTACGTTGTTATGACGGAAGGTGCTTACCAGAACAAGCAGTATCGTTGGGGCGGCACGACCTACGTGCTCTGCAACCCGTCTGACGTCAACTCTGTCAACGGCAAGACTGGCGTCGTTGTCCTGACGCAGGATGACATCGGCGCAGGCACCACCTACACGCAGTTCAGCAAGGAAGACAAGACTAAACTGGATGCCGTTGCCGAAGGTGCTACCAACAACACCATCACGCTCAATGGTACGGCTACAAAGGACCCGTCCTTCTTTGCTCCCACTGGGGCCGGTGAAGCCGGTCAGATTCTGGTTTCCGGCGGCGCAGATACTGCCCCGACTTGGCAGGCTATGCCGGTACACCTCAAGAAGTACAGCACTAACAACCCCGTCCTGACGGCTGCGGGCGGCGCTTACACGTGGACCATTGCGGCACAGGATAACGGCCCCACGTTCCCGATGCTGGTTCAGGTGTACGAAGTTGCTACCAACGACATGGTAATTGCGGATGTCTCTCTGAACGAGGACAACAGCATCACTGTTGTTATCAACCAGACTGATTCCACTGCTACCACGCTGGCGGCTGGCACCTACAAGGTCGTTGCAATCGGCTGATTTGCACGTTATAGCCCCCAGAGAAATTTGGGGGCATCAAAGAACACCTCAGAAATTCTTTTGGGGTGCTGTTTGATGCAGATGGTTAGAGGTGCAAAATGAAGAACCTTTCAAAATACGATAACGATCTAGCAGCCCCGACGAAGGAAAAAGTCATCCTTGCTATGCGGGCGATGGCACGCAGTACGAGTATTACAAGACGGCATCCAACCGGAAGAAAAACCGCGCATGGTATTTGCGCTCACCGAGACTCAGCAGCACCAGTTGCTTTGACAGAACTGGATGGAGTGGTGAATCGGACTGGAGCGTCATGTCCGAGGTGGACGGCATCACAGCGGCATGGTGCTTCTAATTAACATGTAGGAGGAAATCACATGAGAAACCTTACGAAATACAATGAGGACTTATCGATTCCTCGTAAGAAAGACGTGGAAGAACGCTCCACTGCGACGAATCTTGAGAACGGGGCCGGAGCTGGCGCGCTGAAGCAAGTGGGTGCAGCAGCTGCTTCCGGTGCAAACGCGACGGCGTTTGGCTCCGGTACGTCTGCATCCGCAACCAGTGCTCATGCAGAAGGTAACGGAGCAGTCGCATCTGGAAGTGCATCTCACGCGCAGAACGACGGTACGAAAGCTACTGGTGATTATTCTCATGCAGAAGGTTCCTCCACTGAGGCTTCCGGACAAGCTGCACACGCCGAAGGAACTGGCACAATCACAGCGAACCGCTCTCAGCATGTAGAGGGTGAGTACAACGTTCAAGACCCGTCTGGAAATGAACCTTCCGGCCGTGGTACTTATCAGCATATCGTGGGCAATGGAACTTCCAATTCGAACCGCTCCAATGCTCACACAATGGACTGGAACGGCAACGCATGGTATGCCGGAGACGTCTACGTCGGCTCTACCAGCGGCACCGGCATGGACAACGGCTCGAAGAAACTCGCCACGGAAGACTTTGTTACCGCTGATTACATCAAGAAGACTGGCGATTCTTCCAAGACAACTGCGACTTTCGAACAGGCAGCAGCACGCGAAAATGTTGCTTCTGGTGACAAGCTTTCTGTCCTTTTTGGGAAGATCGCAAAATGGTTCTCTGATTTGAAGACGGTCGCATTCAGCGGAAAGTCTTCTGACCTTGATAACGACGCAAAATTCCAGACCGAAAATGACCTCAACACGGCTCTCGCAGCGAAGCAAGACAAGATCACCGCCGACGGCATCCTGAAGGGCGACGGCGCGGGAGGCGTCAGCGCCGCGGTTCCCGGCACGGACTATCTTGCGGAGGCCCCCGTCACGTCTGTCAACGGCAAAACCGGGGACGTTGAGTTGTCGGCAAGTGATATAGGAGCATTGCCAACTACTGGTGGTTCAATGACCGGGAGAATCCTGTTTACAGATGGCGCAGGCACGCTCTATGGCACTGTAGGTGTTGGGAACAATACCTTCTATATTAGTTCAGGAAGTAATAGAATTTTATTTTCATACAATGCAGCACACTTCGGAGGGAATGTTAGCTTCGTAGGTGCCACAATCGAAGGCCTCACCGGACTTCTCCCAACCATCACCAAATCAGACAACGGAAAATTCCTGCGCGTGGTAAACGGCGCATGGGCGGCTGTGACGATTGACAATGCGAATGGAGGGAGCTTCTAATGGCTGAATATTTAACAAACACAACCGACCTGACAAAGGTTGCATCAGCTATCCGTGAAAAAGGCGGAACATCGGCTTCGCTAGAGTATCCGGACGGATTTGCGACAGCCATTCAGGCCATTCAGACCGGTACAGAACTGCAAATCATTGTAACTGTGGAATCTGGAGCAACCGTCACTGCTACAAAGGGTAGCCTTTCTATTTCCGGTACATCCGTTGATGGAACGTGCACACTTGTGGTGCCAGAGATCGGCACATGGAGCGTATCCGCTACGCTGAACGGGCAAACGTCAAACACGCAAAGTGTTTCTGTTGTAGATAGCTATGCGGTTGAGTTGACATTCTTCTCTGCGACGATTACCGTTACTGTGGACTCCGGCGCGACTGTTGTGTTGAAAAATGGCGAGGCAACAATCGACACAAAGACGAGCACGGGTACGGTGGTATTTACCGTTCACGAGACAGGCTCTTATACCGTAGAGGCAACAAAGAACGGACAGACGACGAGCGGCTCCGTCAATGTCGTTTCCGGCACGACCTCCTATGCGCTGGCGCTCTCTTTCGTGAGCTCTACGCTCAACAATAACGAGTGGAGCGTTATCAAGTCCGTTTCCGACGCGGGACAGGGTGCGAACTATTGGAGTATCGGTGACCGAAAAGCAGTCACACTAAATGGAACGGTTGGTGAGCTGACGTTATCCAATTACACAATATATGTGTTCATCATTGGATTCAACCACAATTCCAGCGTCGAAGGAACAAACCGAATTCATTTCCAGTTAGGCAAAACGGCGCTGTCCGGTGGCATAGACGTTGCGCTATGCGACAGATATTACCAATCTAACGGCGGATTCCACATGAATACCGTCGACTCAAACTCCGGCGGTTGGGCATCGTCAAATATGCGAACGGCAATTTGCGGCACAAGTCTGTCAAGCTATTCCGGCACGATCATTGCGGTCATCCCGGCAGCGCTCCGCGCGGTGCTGAAATCCGTGACGAAGTACACAAACAACACAGGCAGCAGCAGCGCCGCAAGCGCGGTGACGGCGACCACAGATTACTTTTTCCTGTTATCGGAATACGAAGTATTCGGGTCTACCACTTACGCAAACAGCAACGAAGCCAGCAAACAGGCGCAGTATGCCTATTATTCCGCCGGGAATAGCAAAATTAAGTACAAGTCCGACAGCTTGGCTACCCCCGCTTTTTGGTGGCTCCGTTCCCCGGATGCCAGAGATTCTATGTTTTTCGTGCTTGCGTATGATGACGGCAGAGTTGGCAACGGCGCCGCGATCTACTCGCGTGGCTTTGCCCCCGGCTTTTGTGTATGAGGAATAAGCGCATGGACTATATCGTATATAAGCGCTTCCGTGGACATGGCATCGATGGAGAATTTAATCTCCGGTACGGAACTGTGGTATCGGAAATAGAAGGGTTCCTGCTTGCAGAGGACGGCAGGCGGATATGTGCTGCAACATCTGAAAACGGATGGGAGCATTTTAGGCAGAATACACCAGAGGGCGCGATGCGACAAGAAATGCTTGAACGCCTCTATCGATGGTATGCAAAGCACGGCTGCGGTGAAGACTTTACGGATGAAAAATGGCCGGGGCAGGAAAACGGCTACTGGAAAAATCGACTGCGTACCGCAAGCACAGAGCGATTGGAGAAAATCTATCAAGAGAAATTTGGAGGGGCGCCATGTATGCAGTAAAACAAGACAGCGCATTTGCCGGGTATGCGGACAGTATTGTACTCATCCGACTGCACGACAACGGCTGTTATGTCCCGTGCAAAGAAGATCAGGCAGAAGGATTCTGCGCTAAGATGGCTGTGACTGTTACGGATGAAGAAGGGATTGAGCATCAGGTGCTTTCTGACATGGTGTTTCATCTCGCAGACCATACGCTGAAGGGCACTGAACCAGAAGGTAGCTATGAGGAAATGGGAGCAGCATTGCAACTCACTGATGCAGAAACCGCAGCTAAGATTCTATTAGGAGAAGAAGCATGACATATACAGAAAGAGCTAGAGCATTGAGACCATATATTGAAAAAGCGTCGATTAGCCTCCCCGATGAGGATGCGCTGCAAGCAGTAGAGCTGTTTCCCCAGTGGGTGACAGGCCATGCTTACGCGGTCGATGAGCGGCTACAATATAATGGCGTATTATATCGAGTTGTTCAAGCACATACCTCACAAGCGGACTGGACACCTGATAATACCCCTGCGCTATTTGTGGTCGTTTCACTAGATGAATGGCCGGAATTCGTGCAACCTACTGGTGCGCACGATGCCTACAAAAAGGGCGACAAGGTGACGTTCAATGGCAAGCATTATATCAGCTTGATTGACGCGAACGTATATTCGCCAGCGGCATATCCGGCTGGTTGGCAGGAACAGGTATAATGTCAAGAATAAAAAAGATGGAAACGATATATGAGCTTTTTAACAGCAGACGGCGGGCTGCTTATGCGTGACGGAAAACTGCCGTAAACGGCTAAAGGAGCAATAGCATGGAAAAAACGTGCGAATATGCTTACCGCAAGAACGGCGATGTCAGCCTGCATTGCCGTTATCTGACGGAGAAGAAGGCTCGACACGACTGGTGCGCCCATCAGTATCTGTGTGGCAGAACAAAAAAGTGGGAAGTTTCTACCGAATCTTCCCACTGTAAAATCAAAACCTAGCGTACACTCACTGAAACCATACGATCTGGAAGGAGTTGTGAAAAGTATGGACAGAATTCAAATCACGAAGGAAAATCTCATGCAGATGCCGGACTATGTGCCGCTGCGCGAGAAAATGCAGTTCATTAAAGAAGCGGCAGACTTGTGCTTCGACCGCATAGAACTGAAAATCGATAAAGGGCTGGACAGCGTTCCAATGCCGCCCATGTACAAGGAAAACACGGCGATCAAGAGCCGCGTCCTTATGGCGGCATATGCCAAACTCTATCTCAGCGAGCCGTATGAATTTGAAAAGAACCCTTGGCTCATGACCGAATCGGAATATGACCGATTCGCATCAAGCCATATTATGAACCAAATGGAACGTCTGAAACGCTGCGACGGCGAAGTCAGGGACAAGGCGTTTGACGCGATTTCGGATATGCGTGACCTTGAAAAGCGTCTGAACACCGAAATCTACGGGCTGACGCAGGTCATGAATGAACCAGTCACGCGCATCATCATGGCCTTGCAGCAGCAGACCACACCAGAGGCGGTCAGCGGCGCACTGAACGAGCTAAAAGACGCACAGAAGGCATTCACCGACTACATGGAAACGCGGCAGAAGCAGGCGGAGGAAGGCTGATATGGCAGTCTCGGTAAATTCGGACTCTTATCCCTATGAAAGAATTCAGACGGGTTTCAACAGGCTTCGCGGCACTGAAGAAATCCCAATCAAGATTCTGAAGTACCTGATGGATTTGCCGCTTCCGGGCTACACACCGAAGGACGATAACGACCGCGCCCGCGTGCGGCTGATGAAGTATCTGTGGTACGACGGCTCGCGTCCGCTGGCAAATCCGCTTCCAACTCCGCAAGAAAAGCTGTCTATGCTTTTTGATGGAGATAATCCAGTTCTGAACACAGAGGAAGACAAGAAACGGCACCCGAAGGGATACCGCATAT
>ERZ1031954.325-NODE-325-length-20472-cov-23.444336_pt1 | contig 20472 bp, 14 predicted proteins | sample MGYA00516701_ERZ1031954 | MGnify/ENA primary metagenome ERZ1031954 (study PRJEB33719, sample SAMN04261284) | wastewater metagenome | biome: rural village; feature: human; material: feces | host: Homo sapiens | place: El Salvador | collected 2013-01-07 ...
TATGTATATTTATAAACAAGCAAGTTGATATTTATTCACTTGCGAAACTTTAGTTTTACTATTGATAAATCTGGATTCAGAGAAAATTGCTGAGGACGATGAGCGGTTTGTCCAAATTGAGAATGATCCTTTGTATTTTAAAAAGTATGTACTTACTTATACAACCAGAGCTTTTTCAACATTAATGCAGAAAATAAATAGCATGGAAGTAAGAGCTTTGGAAGATGTTGTTATGAACAATCATATCTTTGTGGATTTGACATGCAATGAGGAGTATGCTAAACTTCTTTACACTATAGTTCATAAATTGCCTTTTGTTCCTGTTCATACAGGAAATGTTAAGGATTATGATAACCAATTATCATTCTCTCCAGCCATTGCACCTTTATATGGTTCGTTGGAAAAATTTCCCGAAAAGGAGGATGGTATAGATTCGTTCATTGAAAACCTGATAAATGATTATGAGGATGAAGAAGATTAAGATAAAGCAGATTTCTCTGCATAACTTCAAAGGATTTGCGGAACTAAACGTTTCTTTCGAGGACAATGATGCGGTTGTATTGGGGGGTCTTAATGGTTATGGAAAAACAACACTCTTTGATGCTCTCGAATTGTTGTTTACTGGTCAAATTAAACGTATGGCTGGCTATGTGGATTATCATGATTCTCGTAATGCAGCAAGTCAGGATTACAAACCGTTGGTCTATAAAAATGAATATTCTATAGAGGTGAAAATAAAAGCTCTTTTGGAAATAGATAGAGTCGATATATCAATAATGCGAAAGGCAAAAGTTGATAATATGCGAAATCCTGTAGATTTTCGAGCTTTTAGTGGTCTTTTGATAGAAGGAGCTGATGGTACAGAAAGATTGCTCGAAGAAGAAGAAATGAATAATTTGGGGCTATCAGATTTACAGAAATCATATAGTTTTCTAAACTATCTATCGCAAGAAGAGGCAACTGCTTTTTTGAAGCGAAAGGAAGCCGATAGAGCTAAAGATATCTCTGAGTTATTCAATCTAACTCCGTTTGATGAGCCTTTGAATAAAATAAAGGTTATAGATACTGGATTGAAGAAAAAGAAGATTGATACGGCTACAGAAGAGGAAAAGATAAAAGCTCAAATTGTTTCCTTAAAGCAGAATGCAGGAAATGAAAAATCGAGTATAGCATATAAGCAAATATGTAAAGAGAAACTGTTTTGGGATGTAGAGGAGCCCAAATTAAGTCATGAGCAGTTTCATTCTTTGTTGAGTGAAGGAGGTTTGATGGATAATCTCTTGTTGTTTATTAAGCATAAAGATGAGTATAAACAGTATCGTATAAACAACTTCGTTGATACGATATTGCAAGATGACAGAAAGGTTTCTGGATTGGCGTTCTTGTTGAAGTATGAGAATCTCATAGGCCTTTTCGAACTATATAGGCAGTTTCAGAATGATGTGGTTAAGCCATGTTTGAATCTAAATTTCGAGAGCTTAGCCAGTTTTGAGCTGAAAATTCCTAAAGAATTGGTTGGACAAGTTCAAAAGCAAGACATAAATTTTTGTAAGAAACTTAAAGATAATTTGTGTCAACTTTATGCTTCTTCTGTAGCACTTCATCAAGATGTTGCCAAGATGTTGGAAGATAGAAATTGTTTTGTAAAGGATATTTTTCTTAATATAAAAGAACTTCCATCGACAGATTGTCCTTTGTGTGGAAAACATTATGAGGATAGAAATCAGTTGCTGAAAGTTATAGGAAACTATGGGAAAATATTTAATAGCCATTTTCAAGAGAGCGGTAAGGCTCTTCAAATGGAATTGAACAATTTGCGTGGATATGTGCAAGATCATTTTATAAAGCCTATCAATAGTTATTTTTCGCAAGCGGGATATTCGGTTCATCTGGAAACAATTTATTCAGATTCAGATATACAGTTTGCAAAGAGAAATTTGCATGCTATGACAGAACGATTAGGAATTCACATTACTGGTGATTTTACGTTCGAAGGATTACATACAAAGCTAAAAAGTGAATTGTATGATCGAAAACAAAAACTTTCAGATGGGATAGATTTTAAATTGTTAGATTCTATTTATCAGAATGTAGCCAGATTTGTTTTAAAAGAAAATTTGAATGAGGATGCTATAATTAGTAAACGTTCTTATTTACAAATGATTTGGGGACAAATGGCTTCGCAAGAGTTGCAAAAATACCATACGGATTTGAACAAAACTTCCCAAAGGCTCAAAAGTATCAATAGCCTGATTAAAGGGTTATCGAAATTAAAAAAGGAAATTGAGAATCAGCGACAAAGTTATTTTAGCACATTGTTGTCTGATATTAAGATATTGTTCTACATCTATTCTGGTAGGATTATGCAGACTTGCTATTTCGGTCGAGGCTTGTTTATAAAGCCTGATGCGAAATGTAAGCATATTATTTTTACTTCTGGCACAAGTGAAGGTAATGATGTGGATGCTTTGTTCAACATGAGTAGTGGTCAATTAGTAACACTTGTCATATCCTTGTTGTTGTCTCTAAATAAACTTTATGGAAAGACTTCGATTTTGGCAATTGATGATCCTATTCAAACGATAGATGATATAAATCTTTGGGGATTGATAGAGACATTACGTCATGACTTCGATGACCATTTCTTGCTCTTGTCAACCCACGAAAGAGATTATAGAGATTTATTGGCTTATAAATTAGACAAATGGGGAATCAATACGAAGATTGTTGATATGTCAGAAGTTGAATCCATTAGATAAAGGAGGGGTGAAATATGGAAAATAAGATAAAAGTATCTGTAATTATGCCAGTTTATAATTCTGGTGAATATCTGAAAACAGCTGTGGATAGTATTCTATCTCAAAGTTTGAAAGAAATAGAATTGATATTGGTGGATGATGGTTCCACTGATGGTAGTTCAGAACGTTGTGATGAATATGCTGCAAAGGATAGTAGAGTTGTGGTGATTCATCAGAAGAATGGAGGAATATGCAATGCTCGTAATGCCGCATTGAAGATTGCCAAGGGGGAATATATTGGATTCTCAGATCACGATGATGAGTATTTGCCAGGATTGTTGGAAGATAATTATTCTATATGTGTGAATAACAATCTAGACTTTGTGAAATTTTGCAAGAAATGGGATATCGTTGATGAAAATGGCAAGATTTTAGCGCGTAAATCAAATCATATAGAATCTAGAATTTATACGAGAGAAGAAGTTCTTGGTAATCTTGTGGAATTGATGAAAAATAGATTTTGCTCCTGCGTATGGGATACAATGTTTCGAAAGAAATTCCTGCAAAAGAATAATATAAAGTTCAATCCTTTTTACAAAATGGGAGGTGAGGATTATGCTTTTAATTTTCGTTGTTTTGAATATGTAGAACGATTTGCTACAAATGATAAAATCTATTATTATCATATTATAAGAAATAAGTTTAGTACATCGTCAAAAATAAATCCTCTAGCTATGCAAGTTAGTCAAAAAATTATGAGTGATTTTTTAGATTTATTAGATACGTATCATGTGACTCCTAATGAATTAAAATCCGATTATACATTTCTGTACACCATGTTTTATCTTTCACCACAAATTCAAAATGTGATGGAATTGCATAGTGAAGCCAAGAAGCGTATAGAAGTCATTGATAATTTTCGTAAGGAGCCGTTTTGGTTTTCTTTTATGGATAAGTCTCGTGTAGCTTTGAAGCATAGTAAAATATATAGTCTCATATTCTCTTTGTATAAAAATAGAATGTATAGAACATTATTCTATCTTTATACTCATTTTAAGTAACATAAGATGAAAGTAACAGTTATAACATTGCAGAATGTGCGCAATTATGGTTCTGTTTTGCAGGCATTGGCTACGCAGAAAGTATTCCAAGACTTAGGGTGCGTTGTTGATTTTATCAACTATAATAAGAACGGAAAATTGTCTTATTGGGATAGAACTAGGTCTTTTACAGATGGGAAAAGTTTGACTGCAAAAATCATATATCCTTTTATACTTATACCTTCTTTTATAAAGGAAGATAAAGTTTTTAAGGCATTTCTTAAAAAAAATCTCAATCAGCAAGAGAAGGAGTATTCTTGTATGGATGATTTCAAAGATTTTCCAATAACAAGTGATGTGTATTGTACGGGTAGTGACCAGACTTGGAATTCTGGATGGAACAATGGTATTTTACCAGAGCTGTTCTTGAAGTTTGTACCAGACAATGTGAGGAAGATTTCTTATGCTGCAAGTATTGGTAAGGCTAAACTCGATGATTGGGAAGTTGAGGAGACTAAAGCATTACTTTCAAGGTATCAATACATTTCTGTTAGAGAAGCAAGTGCGAAGGATATTGTAGAAAAGCAGTTAGGATTACCTTCTGCTACCCATGTTCTTGACCCTACGCTTCAAGTGAACAAGGAGTTTTGGATGTCTGTATTGGGCGATAAGTATAAGCTAAAATATAAGAAAGGCAAATATGTGTTGATTTATCAATTGAACACCAATCCTGATTTCGACAAATATGCCAAGGAATTTGCCAAAAGAAAAGGCTGGAAGTTGGTCCGGTTTTGTATTCGTCACTATCAAGGTTTACGATGTGGTAAGGCTGAACTGATTCCGAATGTTGAAGACTTTATTGGTCTTATAGCTAATGCTGGTTGCGTAATTACTGATTCGTTCCACGCTACAGCGTTCTCCTGTAATTTGAACACTCCTATGATTTGCATTTATCCAAATAGCTATTGTAGTAGATTGGCAAGTTTGTTAAAATTAGTAGGACTGGAAGATAGACATCTGAAGAATTTTGATGATTTTTCATATGTCGATAATACAGGTGTTGATTTTACGGATGTAAATAAGATTTTAGAAGAGCAAAGAAAAATAGGTTGGGAATTTCTCAAAACGGCAATAAGTTAATGGAGAAAATAACAGATTTATGTACAGGATGTCGAACTTGTGAACAATTGTGTGCACATCATGCAATCTCTATGGTTGAAGACAAAGAAGGTTTTTTGACCTCTTCAATCAACCAAGAACAGTGTGTGGATTGTGGATTGTGCGTGGCTCGTTGTCCTCAGAATACTCATGTAGATACGAAATATTCACAGAGTGTATTTGCAATTCGACTAAAGGATGATGGAATGCTTTACCGAAGTGCTTCTGGTGGTGCTTTTGCTGGTATAGCAAAAGCGTGGATAAACGAAGGAGGTGTCGTATTTGGTGTTGTGTATGATAAAGAATGGAATGCTCATCATGTTTGTGCTTCTACTTTAGACGAACTTAGTCCTATTCTTAGTAGTAAATATGTTCAGGCTGATACTAGACATACGTTTACAGAGGTAAAGCAGTACCTAAAAGATGGGCGAAAGGTTCTTTTTAGTGGTACTGGTTGCCAAATAGCAGGATTGAAAGCGTACTTGAAAAAAGATTATGAGAATCTTTTCACCATGGATTTGATTTGTCATGGTGTTGCAAGTCCGCTTTTGTTTAAAAGGTATATAAGTTGGCTAGGGGAGAAAAAAAAGTCACCAATCCTTGACTATGATTTTCGTGATAAACGATATGGATGGGGGTTGGATTATATGTTTAAGTACAGTAAAAAGTCCGAGCGTAAATCTTGTACTATAGACCCGTACTATTATCGTTTCTTGGAAGGTTTTACATATCGTGAGTGTTGTTTTCAATGTCATTATTGTAATCCTCAACGTGCTGGCGATATAACTATAGGTGATTATTGGGGAATAGAAAAGGAGCATCCTTCCTTTTTTAATAATAAAGGTGTTTCTTGTATCTTGATAAATACTCAGAAAGGCTTAACTGTATGGGCTAAGTATTCTACTTTGTTTTATTCTTTAGAAAGTACATTTGAAAAAGTGGCTAGACATAATGGAAATTTGGTGCAACCAACGAAACGTGAAGCAGCTATTAGAGATTTTATCTATGATGGTATTAACACCCCAAATTGGTTCAGTAATACATTTGCTGCAAGTTTTAGCCCATCGTTAAAGGTAAAACTTAAAAGTATGATTCCTATGTGGTGTAAATTTTTGATTAAAAAATTAGTATAATGGTAAAGAATCCTTTAATTAGTATTGTGGTTCCAAGTTATAATGTTGCTCCTTATATTCGACAATGTGTTGAGTCTATATTGAATCAAACCTTTTCGAATTGGGAGTTGTTATTAGTTGTAGGTGGAACTGATGGAACCATTGAAATTTGTGATGAATATGCTGCTAAGGATAGTCGTATTAAGTCGATTCATGACAATAAAGGACTAGTTCAGGCGAGAAATGTTGGTTATCATCATGCAACAGGAGAATGGATTACATATTTGGATGGTGATGATTGGTTTGACATTGATACATGTGAGGTTTTGTCAAAATTCATCTCTGAATACCAAGGACTTGATATTGTCTATTGGAGATATATTGAAGAATTAGACGGAAAAGCCATAGATAAATGGTCTGATAAATCAGCACCTTTTACGTTATATGATGAAAATGAATGTAAGCAACTATCTGTAAAAACGCTTATTTACAAGTATGGTCTTTCTGATGGTGTGTGTAAGCTAGTCAGAATGGATTATGCCAAAAAGCATGGAATATATCATGATGAGCGTTTGGTACAGGGCTCTGAGGGCGTTGAATTTTCTTTGAGAGCTTTTTATTATGCTCATAAAGCTCTATATATAAATAGGTGTTTTTATCATTATAGATATGTTCCTAATTCTATTTCGAAGAAGGTTGACGAAAATAATACGAAATTCTTAGCAGATTGCTATCGTGTTATCCGTGAAGATATAGAAGGCTTTGTTATGAAAGATAAATTTATAAAAGCTTTTTATGAGAGAACAACTTATATGTTGATGGCAATTGCCATGAATACATATTTTAGTCCGATGAATCCGAACTCATTGTCTCAAAAACTTTCACATTATTCAAAAGTGATTAATGATGAGCCTCTGTTTAAAGAGTCTATAAAGAAAACGAGTTGGGAGAATATGGATATTTTCCGTAAAGTTGTTTTGATTCTTCTACGTTTGCATTTATATGTTTTGCTTGATCCTATTGCTAGAGTTAAGCATTTTCTACTTAAGAAAGGATTTTATAATTATTAGGCACAATGATTAAAGTAGCAGTTATAGGTGGTCCTATCTTGTCTGGCGGTAAGAAGAATCTTATCATGGAGTACTTCCGCCATATAGATAAGACCCAAGTACAGATGGATATCGTATGCAACGATGACTCTAATGCCATTCCGCAGGAGGAGATTGAAACATTAGGTGGTCGTGTGTTTATCGTGCCATCTTTCAAAAAACTCAAGGGACATACTGATGCCTTGTATGAACTCTTCAAGAAAGAAAAGTATGATGTGGTTCATGCTTACAACAGTATGATGAATTTCTTCCCAATGTATGCAGCCAAGAAAGCTGGCGTAAAGGTTCGTATCTCAGAGTCTTTATCAATGGCAGCTCCTGGCGAGTGGAAGACATACGTAAAGTATATGCTTCGTCCGCTTTCTCATCTCTATGCCACTCATTACATGGCATGTGGAGAGGATTGTGGCATCTTCCAGTTCGGTAAGAAGGCATTTTATGAAGGAAAGATTGCAATCTTCAAGACGGCTATCAATACTGAGTTTAATTCTTATCAGCCAGAACTTCGTAACGAGACCCGCAAGAAGTTTGGTTGGGAAGATAAGGTGGTATATGGCTTTATCGGAAGATTTGAGCATCAGAAGAATCCTCTGTTCCTGATAGATGTGATGAGTGAAATCTATAAGCGTCAGAAAAACGCTCAGTTTGTTATCATTGGTGCTGGCGTCTTAGAGGAGAAGATGAAAGAGCGTATCAAGGAAACCGGTATTGAACCTGCCATGTCCTGGCTTGGAAGAAGAGAAGATATCCAGCAGTTTTATAATGCTTTTGATGCCTTCCTGTTGCCTTCCCGCTATGAAGGATTGCCTGTTGTGGGATTGGAAAGCCAAAGTTGCGGTTTGCCTATGTTCTTTTCAACGGCTGTTACTCCAGAAGCTAGTGCATGTGAACTGGGACATTTCATCAACTTGGATGAAGGTGCAGCAGCGTGGGCAGAGAAGATTATCCCTGTTGTTGAGAAGAATATTCCTGTTCGCAGAAGTCATGCCAAGGAAGTGGCTGATGCAGGATTTGATTCAAAGACTGAAGCTGAAAAGATGCTTCAATATTACTTAAATGCATTAAAGGGTTAGAGTTCTTTCTGACCGGTTATACGAAAATATATGGAGAGAATAAAGGCAAGAGACTTCGCAAACGCATCTTGGATGCGTTCGGATAAGTTCTTCTTTATGTCTTTGTTTTGCTTCATATTTGATAATCGCAATATCTTTCAAAATATTGTGTTCACGTGCAATTTGTAAATAATATTAAATTTTTATAAGTTATGATTCCATTTAATAAACCCTATTTCTCTGGAAGAGAATTGAAGTATTTGGAGGAAGTTTGTCATTCTACAACCATGAGTGGCAATGGTGATTTTACCAAGAAGTGTCATACCTTCTTTGAGCAGAAGTATGGCTTCAGAAAATGTCTTCTTGCTACATCTGGTACTGATGCCTTGGAGATGTGCGCCATGCTTTGCAACTTGAAGCCTGGCGATGAGGTGATTGTACCTTCTTATACTTTCGTATCTACAGCTTTGGCATTCCTTCGTGAAGGTGCAAAGGTTGTATTTGCTGACAGCTCTGCTGAAAATCCTAATATGGAGGTTGAGCAGATTGAGCCATTGATCAATGAAAAGACCAAGGTAATTGCTGTTGTTCACTATGCAGGTGTTGCCTGTGATATGGATGCTATTATGGCTCTTGCAGAGAAGCATAATTTGCTGGTAGTTGAGGATGCGGCTCATTGCATCGATTCATTCTATAAAGGTCGTCCTTTAGGAAGCATTGGTCATTTGGGCGCTTTCTCTTTCCATGAGACCAAGAACATCAGTAGTGGTGAAGGTGGTATGTGCGTCATCAATGATGAGCGTTTTGTTCGTCGTTCAGAGATTATATGGGAGAAGGGTACCAACCGTGCCGAGTTCTATCGTGGAATGGTCAACAAGTATGGTTGGGTAGATATGGGTTCTTCATTCTTGCCATCAGAGTTCAATGCTGCATATCTTTGGGCTCAGCTGGAGCAGCTTGATGATATTCAGGGCAAGCGCAAGCATATCTGGAACCGTTATTTCGAGGGCTTGAATGGTAAGATTGGCAATGAAGTGAAGTTGCCATATATCCCTGAGTATGCTACCAATAATGCTCACATGTTCTATCTGCTCTGTCCAAGTTTGGAGTATCGTACTGCCTTGATGAAGTTCTTGAAGGAGAATGATGTGCAGACTACATTCCATTACCTGCCATTGCATAGCAGCAAGTATTATGAGGACAAGCATGATGGTAGAGAGTTGCCAAATTGTGACAGATATGGCGATACCTTGGTAAGATTGCCATTGTTCTATGAATTGACAGATTGGGAAATTGATAAGATTGTGAAACTGATTATTGAATTTTGCAATAAGTAAGGAATAATTAGGTGAGCCAAGTGGCTCACCCGATGAAATCCTTTCAAATTATCTTGTTACATTAATGTGTAGGAAATAAAATGATTTTGATATGTCTGAAAATAAAGGTTTGATACAGATGCTATCACAATGTGAAAAAGTGGAATTCGATAATGTTGTGAAAAGTTATTTGAAAGCAGTATATAGAGTTAAAACATTAGTAGTAACTGATGGTAAAGATGATGGAGGTCTTGACATTAAAGTTTTAGATTTGCCTTTAAAAAAAATGCAATTTCAGATGACAATTCAAAAATCTTCTAATGCACAAGAACGTAAAAATCTGCAGAACAAGATTCTTGCTGATGTAGCTAAAGCGCAAAGAAATGTTAAGGAGTATAATTATAGTGAAAGATTAGAGTTCTTCTATTCTTACACATTGACTGAAAGCTTTATCGAAGAAATTCAACTGCAAGCTTTTACAGACTTTGGGATAAATCTTATAATTATCGATGCAAAAAGAATTGCAGCACAAGCTGAGAAATTGCCGGAATTATATAAGTCAATATTAGTTCAAAGTGGTTATGACAAGATTAAAGTTAAGAGCTATGAGATTTCTGAAAAAGATAAACTATTTTATGATCTTGTAGGTTTTGGTGAGGCTGCTGATGTTAAACTTAAAATAGTAGAGGCATTTATATTACAATGTTTGTATGATGAAGGTGTCTTGACGAAAGCGTCTATAATTGAAAAGTGCATGAGAAAATTTAACTCTGCAGAAAATGAACAGTTTTATAGTAAATTGTTGACTCGTCTACATTCCCGAGAGAATAAATTAAGTTATGATAAAGGTATGTTGGCATATTCGTTGACCGACAAAGAACATGAAAGAATAGCTAATGTCACAAAAAAAAATAACTTGGATGAATCTATGTTTATGATGTGCATTAAGCAAGTTCTTGCAGATTATCAACAAGATGCCTTTTTAGAAGACTATGTTAACTTGCTCTATTCGCTTTATATAAATAATTTTAAGGCAAGGTTCTCGCAAGAATCTCAAAATATGGTGGAAGAAACGAAAGGTATCCTTCATTTTGCAAACTCAAAAATGGCAGATGAACATGCTGCAAGACAAATGGTTAGTGATTTGGTCAAGGTTTGTGATGAAAATAAGTACATCCAAAGAAATTGTGCAGGTAAAATATTTAGTTCCACGATTGCTATCGATACATTAAAAAACTATGCCGATAGTAAAAAACGTATATTTGTAGATACAACTTTACCATTGCATATGTTGTGCTTTTTTAATTACCAAGTTAAAGATGTGAAGAACTATTATTATGTGTTGTCTTGTTCGATGTATGAATTTTGTAAGAAACGGCATATTCAACTTTATCTAACTAGAGCATATTTTAATGAAGTTGTGCATCATGTTTGGGAGGCAATAAATTTAATTCCATACTCAAAAATCCCAGGAATTGAGAAACTAGGTGGCTCGAAGAATGTCTTTTATAACTTTTATCATTATTTAAAAAAGTTGGGCAAAGACAATGGTATGACATATAGTGAATTCTTAGATGAGATGAAGTTTCAGAAATATCCTATGGAGGGAACTTTAGAACAGCAAATAGAATTCCAATTGAGACATTTGGGTATGAATATTGTAGAATTTACTAAAAAATATGACATAGGCAACACAAGAAAGTTATTGGATAATGAACTTACTGCTACTGGAAAAAACAAATCTCAGTTTGGTCTTAATGATGATGCTATTATGCTTTGTTATTTAGGAGATAATGATGTTGATATTCATCCAATTGATCCTATTTTTGTGACATGGGATAGAACTTTGTTTAGTATAATGCCAACTTTTTTCAAACACAATCCATTGGCACAAAGATGGATGCAATTTACTCCTAGTCAATTTATTGATAGATATTCGTTATTGAGTTTTTCCATTAATGAAGAGACTATATCTAAAGAAATGTTGGCAATGCTTTCTGGTGATATTGAGGAAAAAACAAACTCTTTGCTTGATTCATTATCTTTAATACTGAATCCAGAAGATCAGATGGGACGTAAGTATATAGATAAACTTACTGAAATGAAAGATGCTAAGATTTATGATACTAATAGGAAATCAGATGCACCACTAGAGGAAATGCAAGATGATTCTCTAGACTACTTTATTTCAAATTTGACAATTTATTATAAGAAAAAAGAAAATGGACTTAGTAGTTTAAAGTCATTGTTTAGTAAGGCTGAAGTTATGGATGATGTCATTAAGTTGATAGCAGCAAATTTAATAGAATATCAAGAAAATAGAAAATTTTTGGATACAATGTATTCTAGTTTCGACGCTTTAATAGATGCAACATCTAGGAAAAAAATTGTTATTTGATAAATAAGGACAAAATAAAGATTTTTTTTATGAAAGGAATCGTATTGGCAGGTGGTAGCGGTACTCGTTTGTATCCTATCACAAAAGGTATCAGCAAACAGCTGATTCCTATCTTTGATAAACCGATGATATATTATCCTATCTCGGTTTTGATGTTGGCTGGTATCCGTGAGATACTGATTATCTCAACTCCATTCGATTTGCCTGGCTTCAAGCGATTGCTTGGTGATGGTAGCCAACTGGGTGTGAAATTTGAGTATGCTGAGCAGCCTTCACCAGATGGCTTGGCACAGGCCTTCATAATCGGTGAGAAGTTCATCGGTAATGATTCTGCTTGCCTTGTTTTGGGAGATAACATCTTCTATGGTGCTGGTTTGAACCAGATGTTGCATCAGGCTGTAGTAGATGCAGAGCAGAATGACAAAGCTACTGTATTTGGTTATCGAGTAAGCGATCCTGAGCGATATGGTGTCGCAGAGTTCGATGAGCAAGGCAATTGCCTGAGTATCGAAGAGAAGCCTCAGCATCCAAAGAGCAATTATGCTGTAGTGGGCTTATACTTCTATCCTAATAAGGTGGTGGAAGTGGCTAAGCATATCAAACCATCTGCTCGTGGTGAGTTGGAAATCACAACAGTAAACCAGGAGTTCCTTAAGGATAAGCAGCTCAAGGTACAGACCATGGCAAGAGGATTTGCCTGGCTTGATACCGGAACCCATGATTCCCTTTCTGAAGCTTCAACCTTTATCGAAGTCTTGGAGAAGCGCCAGGGCTTGAAGGTAGCTTGCTTGGAAGGTATTGCTTATCGCCAAGGATGGATAGATAGTGATACGTTGCGTGAGAATGCTCAGCCAATTCTGAAGAATGACTATGGCAAGTATCTCCTTTCAATCCTTGAAGAGAAAGATCAAACTTTAAAGAAGAATTTGGAATATTAATTTTTTTGAACACGAATCTTACGAATAACACGAATATAGAGGTTATAGTTTCTCCTGAATGATTCGTGTAATTTGTGTTCGAATATATACATTGATTAGAATGAAGAATATTGTAATAACGGGCGGTGCTGGTTTCATCGGCTCACACGTAGTAAGACTTTTCGTGAACAAATATCCTGAGTATCACATCATCAACCTCGACAAGTTGACATACGCAGGCAATCTGGCTAACCTCAAGGACATTGAGGACAAGCCTAACTATACTTTCGTTAAGGGTGATATCTGTGATTTCGACCTGATGTTGAAGCTGATGCAGGACTACAAGGTGGATGGCATCATCCATCTCGCTGCCGAGAGCCATGTAGATAGAAGTATCAAGGATCCATTCACTTTCGCTCAGACCAACGTGATGGGTACCCTGTCTCTGCTCCAGGCGGCAAAGATTTACTGGGAGAGTCTTCCTGAGGGATACGAGGGCAAGCGCTTCTACCACATCTCTACCGATGAGGTTTACGGTGCATTGCAGATGACTCACCCTGAGGGCATTCCTGCTCCTTTCACTACCAAGGCATCCAGCGGTAAGAACCACGAGGCTTACGGCGAGGAGTTCTTCGTAGAGACTACCAAGTACAATCCTCACTCTCCATACTCAGCATCTAAGGCAAGCTCAGACCACTTCGTCCGTGCTTTCCACGATACATACGGTATGCCTACCATCGTAACCAACTGCTCTAACAACTACGGTCCATACCAGTTCCCAGAGAAGTTGATTCCGCTGTTTATCAACAATATCCGTCATCGCAAGCCATTGCCAGTATATGGTAAGGGTGAGAACGTGCGCGACTGGTTGTATGTTGTAGATCATGCCCGTGCCATCGATATGATTTTCCACAAGGGTAAGATTGCCGAGACTTACAACATCGGTGGTTTCAACGAGTGGAAGAATATCGATATCATCAAGGTGGTCATCAAGACTGTTGATAGATTGCTCGGTCGTCCTGAGGGTGCTGACTTGGATTTGATTACTTATGTAACAGACAGAAAGGGTCACGATATGCGTTATGCTATTGACTCTAGAAAGCTACAGAAGGAATTGGGTTGGGAGCCATCTCTCCAGTTTGAGGAGGGTATCGAAGAAACGGTGAAATGGTATCTCGAGAACCAGGAATGGATGGATCATGTTACTTCTGGAGAGTATCAGAAGTATTATGAGGGGATGTATAAAGACAGATGATATTTCTCATTGCTCTTATTTCTCTCATTTCCTTCTTATTGGGTTTTGTAATAAATCTAATTTCATTACCCTTCATCCTTGAACATATTGGTAAGCATCCAACCCCTATTTTGGCGGTTTGCCAGATAAGTGTTTCCAGTCGAGGATGCAGTTGTCGTCAAGTATGTCAATATCAGCGACCTACCTTACTTTTGTCGAAACATGCAAGCTGATGGCAAAGGCAACCGCTAGATTTCATTAGAGGTTTCTTTGACATGGTAGTGGCAGGAAGACAAGATTATCCTGACATGACTAAGGCTCTCTTATGTAAAACATAGATAAAAATCGAAAAAGTTCAATTCTTGCAAATATGCTTTACCCCCAGTAAACACTGAGGGCAGAGCTATATTGCCATAGGGGTTGGATGCTTACAAGTGCAACACAGAGACTAAGAATAAACCACATAATAATAAAGTTTATGACAGAGAATATTTTTATTGACACAAGCGTGTATGAAGAATGGCATTTTATAGCATCAGGTGCAATAAAGGCTCTTATCAGTGCTGGGGAAGCAGGACGAATAAGAATACTTCTACCTGAAATTACGGAAAAAGAAGTCTTAGCACATATAAAAGAACGCTCCGAAGATAGCAAAGTTAAACATATACAGAAACTTGACTCTTCTATTTTTAAGCATTTGCCCGAGATAAAACTAACTATAGAGAAACTTAAAGAACAAGCAGAGAATGCTGCGGATGACATAACGAAAAAGTTTTTTGACAATGTAGATAAATCAAATACACTTCGTATTCCTATTCAAGAGGATTTGGATTTAATGTCAATCATAGACGACTACTTCAATAAGAAAGCTCCTTTTTCAGAGAAAAAGAAATCGGAGTTTCCTGATGCTATAGTGCTTAAATCCTTGGAGCAATGGTGTAGTGAAAATAATACTACTTGCATCGTTCTTTCAAAGGATACTGACATGAAGAATTATAAGTCAGAGAGACTTATCTACAGGGAAGATAAAGATTATCTTTCTGGTTTAGCTGCTAGAATCCAGCAGGAAAAAACAACAGAAAAAAGAGAAGAAGCCGAAAGAATAGAGAGGAATGCAAGAACAAATTTTTCTCAATCAAATGATATCGTTATAGAATTAAGCAACTGGGTACAGCAGCAATTAAGCGATGAAGTTTTATATTGTTCCACTTTACAGATTGAAGACATTAATGATTATTCAATAAGTCCTAACATTGATATAGAGTTCGGAAGTGAATGTTTGTTGGTTGGTATGTATAAGGGGTATCTAGTGCATCGTATTGGGGTGGTTATAACATCTGAGATTAGCGTAAATCACCCAGACTATGATACCGGCTATTACGATGGAGAAGATAAACAATGGTATTTTATCGATGATTCGAAAAATACAGAATTGAAATCTATTATTAAAACATCTGTAGATTTTACAACAGATGAAAATGGAGATTTTATTGAAATAGATTCAATAAACCAGAATAAGAATCTTTCAAGAAGAGAATTGGAAGAATCGTTATCCTCAGAATATAGAGATTAACATGATTGCAGATAATAATACTTGGAAGCAAAAAGCATTGACACCTATTGTGTTGAAGGATACGGACGATTCTTTCAATACAGTAAAGGATTTGCTTAATGCTATTGCGAACGACGAAATCCTCAATATAGCAGTTACAGGTCCATACGGTTCGGGAAAAAGCTCTGTAATAAAGACTTTCAAAGAACGAGTAGATAAGGATGTTAAAATACTGGATATTTCGCTTGCTACACTTGATGCAGACGCCTCACTATATGCGACGGAAAATACTACGATAGCAGGAGACAGTGGAACGGATATACAACAACCGACCATTACTGCCGAGCAGAAGGAAACACTGAACAGAAAGATAGAATTCAGCATTCTGCAGCAATTGGTCTATAGAAAGGCCCTTGAAACGTTGCCTTTTAGTAGGTTGAGAAAGATACGTCATTTCTCAAAGCAAACGATCCAAACGATGGCGATGTATGTAGTTGGGGCTGTAGTGTTAATCGCATTTGCTCTGCAATTGGATTTTATGCAGATACCATTGTTTTACAAGACATTTGGTTTCCCTATTACAATACAGCATGTTATCAGCATCGTATCGATAATTCTCCTGCTGACGATGATGTATGAAACAGTTGCTTACATCATCAAGAACTATGGTGGAATACGTCTACAAAAAATATCTGTTGGAGGGAATGAGATAGACATACATGATGACGGATCTATATTTAATCGTCATCTAGATGAAATTCTTTATTTCTTTCAATGTACAGACTATAATGTGGTAATCATTGAGGACTTGGACAGATTCAACACTACTGACATATTTTTGAAACTAAGAGAGCTGAATTATCTCATCAATAAGTCGGAAATTATAGGACGTACCATCAAGTTCGTCTATGCAGTGAAAGACGATATGTTTAAAGATTCCTCTCGATCAAAATTCTTTGATTACATTACAACTGTTATTCCTGTTATCACGACCACTAATTCAAAGGATATGTTAAAGCGTGCGTTGAAAGAACAAGGACATGAAGGGGAGGTAGCAGATGATGATATTCGAGACATAGCTTTTCATATAGACGATATGCGACTGCTATATAATATAGTAAATGAATACCACCAATATACGCAACGTTTGGATAAGAATGGTCAGCATTTAGAGGCAAAGAAAATGTTGGCAATGATGACCGTGAAAAACTATTTTCCTCATGATTTTTCTGAGTTACACAATCGAAAAGGAAGGTTGTATGATATCCTGTCTCCACAGACAAAGCGAAAATTTGTTGATATTGCGATAAATAATAGACTTGCAGAAAGGATAAAACAAGCAGAAGAACGACTTGCAGCCTATGATGCGACTTGTCATCTTCAAGAGAAAGAGCTAAGACTTGCATATTTGGTTGCAATCTATGAGAAACTTCCTAATGGAACATTTGCTCTAATAGTGGATGATACAGATTATACCCTATCTCAGATAGCAGATGATGCGGGTCTTTTTGAAAAACTGATTTCGAAAGACAATATACACTACAGATACAGCAATTACTATAATAACAATAGAATAGATGATCAATATATTGTTTTTCATGATATAGAGAAGAATGTAAACGAACATTTTACCTACCATCAGCGTGTGGAACAAATTGGTAGAGATAGAGGAAGACTTGAAAAAGAAATACAAAATACGAAGTTTGAGAAGCAACGTATCGGCACATATACAATAAGTGAACTTTTGGAAATGTTCAACTTTTATGAAGATGAATGTTTCAAAAGTATCGGTCTTTCAGATATGGAGGAGGACTTTGTTAGGCACGGGTTTATTGCAGAAGATTACAATGATTATATCGCATATTTCTATCCTGACATCATGTCATTAGCAGACCATCAGTTGTGTTTGGACATGAAACTGAACAGGAAGCCAGCCTATGATTCAACCATTGATAATATAGAACTATTTCTAAAAGAACTACCAGAGACAGCATTGCGGTATGAAAGTGTATGGAACTTTCATATTCTTGACTACATTGTCATGCATCCTTTGTCGTGGGATAAAACATTGCGCTTAATCGTAGAAACGCTTGTATCGAAGAGTTCTGCAAATTTTCTCTATCAATATTCTCAATATAATGATGCGTATGCGATTGTAGGACTTTGTATGAAAAATGATTGGGAAAGCATGTGGGAGAAATTCTATTCTTCGAAAGAGGAAGAAAAGCGAACTTTGCTTGCTCTATGGCTACGAAATTGCAAAACAGAATATATTGACGAGCCGCGAAATATGTGGTTGCAACAAAACTATGATTTCGTTGCGTCAATATATGCTCTGTTGCCTAAAGATATACGAAAATATGTAACAACAGAGGTCCAATACAATGAACTAACTCATACTAATCCAAATATGTTAGACATAACCATTGAAAATGGTTGTTATATATTGAATGAACATAACATGCCAATAGTTGTGAATAAAAAGAAAGCTAAAGACGACATTACAAAATTGGATGGCTTAGCGGAAATGAAATTGGCTATACAACTTGACCTTATTACAACATCATGGTATAATGTTAACCAGTTTTTTAAACAAAGCAACAACGCAATCAGTGAAGAGTTAAAAGGATGGATTGAAAATAAGATACAAAAACTCTGTAAAGACGAGAGCTACAAAAATGATGTGTATTCAGAATTGTTCCAATCATTATATGAATTAGGAAGCTTATCTGATACGGTGTATATGAAATTGTGCAAGTTTGGATACTGGCAGGTAGATGTAACTAATGCTGTCCTTAATCTCCCACATGCCAAGCTTTTATTGCTTATTCAATCTGGATCTATTGAATATAATTTGGATATTTTGAAATCATTCCAAGAGAAAGACGCTATATTATCATGCGAATATATGTTCCATTACAAGACTCATTTATCAGAAATGCTTGCATTGGATATTGTAAACTCTTCACTTGCAGAAGCATTGTTGATTCACAATGGTTTTAGTACACTAGAAAATAAAATGATTGTAGCTTCATTGAAACATGAGGCAGTAACAGTGAGTAAAGTCATCGCCAATAAACTATGCGCCTTGCAAGCCACCCAATATACCGTCTGTGATGAAAATATATTGTACGATGCCATCAGTTTGTGTGAAAACGAGCGTGATGCTGTGTTTGCGGTTGGGCATAAGATTATAGAGTCGGGAAGTGATGAGTCAGTGATTAATGTTCTAATTTCCAAGTTACCAAATGTCTATCACGCGTTGTCTGAAACGGACAATCAGTTAAAACTAAAAGATACTGATTACAATAGGTTCTTAGTACAAACGTTGGAAGATGCTGATTATATATCATCATATTCTCACGAGAATGAAGAAATTATTGTAACAACCAAACAAGAAGAGTAAGCATCCAACCCCTATTTTGGCGGTTTGCCAGATAAGTGTTATCTTTGTCCCACAGATTTCACGGATTAACACAGATTTCTTGCGATTTTCTTGGTGGTTTCGAGAAAAAACGTATCTTTGGCAGCAGATTGCAATCAAAGAATTTAAAAGGAGAACTATTATGGATACATTGGATAAAGAATTTTGGGAAAAACGTGAAGCTGGGCAAGAACGAAGGCTCTCTTATGTTAAACATAGATAAAAATCAAAAAAGTTCAATTCTTGGAAATATGCTTTACCTTAGTCCCACAGATTACACGGATTTACACAGATGAATATGCTTTATCCCCCAGTAAACACTGGGGACAGAGCAATATTGCCATAGGGGTTGGATGCTTACTTGTGCTGTGTGCTCCTTTGCATCGCCATCTATTGGTTCCTGCAAAAGTATCTCCCTAGCTTTTTAGAGGTGATAGTAGGAGAGAGGAAAAAAATGAAATTTTAAATTATGCAAAGAAATTAGTTTTTTGAAATAAAAGTTATAACTTTGCAGCAAAAATATGGATTTTACACTATTTATAGCATGAAAGAGTTGATACATTTTAGGGCTACTATCTTTGTAGAATCACCTATCGGTTATACTAAAGATAATGTGGATATGTTTCCTTTAAAAGATTGGAAATGTATGCCATTGACTAATGATGCCAATACACAGGCTATGAAGATAGTAAGGTTTGCCTATAGTCCAACTTATGGTGAGAAGAATGGTGACTTTTCCGATATTTTAAGGCATCCTTCTTATAAGGATTCTGATGCTGCATCAGATAGATCTTCTGCTCTCATTGCGCGGGCAGAGATTAGGAAAGAGCGTGTCTTGGATGATAGCTCTGTTTCTTGTTGGAACATCCAAAAAATTGATGATGAGATAAAGACTTATTTCATTGATTCTGAGCTAAGAGATGCCTTTATGCTCTTGTTCAAAACTAGAGTGCGTAAGTATCTAGGTGTCAATCTTGATGCATTGGGCAGTGCTGTAGCAGAGAATCTTACCAAGATAAGTGCTGCTATGGGTAGCATTGAGGTCAAGGATGTTTGGATGCGTCATCGCTCGGATGAGCAGATGCAATATATCTTTAAGTTGACCGATCATCTCTCTTTGGAAATTATGTCTCCTTTGATGAAAGAGTCGGAAGGGGAATTCTACTCCGTTTATTATGATGGTGAATGCCAACACATGGGGGCTGCTACCATTAATAATATTGCGGATGAAATGAAAAAACTTAAAGATTATTTGAAAGAATAACTTATATCATAAATGTGTCATGGCCGCAATTTTTTATCTTTGGCTTTGTACTAAAAAAGGTAAGGCTTGGTTGAAGGAATAAAAAACTCCCCATCTGTTTTCAGATGAGGAGCATTATCTAGAGATGGAAGTCGATTTCCTTCAGCCATTCCTTGACA
>ERZ1031954.331-NODE-331-length-20229-cov-8.899921_pt1 | contig 20229 bp, 20 predicted proteins | sample MGYA00516701_ERZ1031954 | MGnify/ENA primary metagenome ERZ1031954 (study PRJEB33719, sample SAMN04261284) | wastewater metagenome | biome: rural village; feature: human; material: feces | host: Homo sapiens | place: El Salvador | collected 2013-01-07 ...
CTGCGTATTGGATTTTACCTGTTGCGCCTATTTTTCCTAGTTCTTTGACAGTCTGGAAAAAAGCTTCCGATTTTTAAAATCGGAAGCTTTTTAATGTTTGGTTTAGCGCATGCCTTTCTCATAGGGGATGCCTTCGGCCTTCGGAGCTCGGGAGTTCTTCGAAGTGAGGGCGAGGACAAGGAGCGAGATGATGTAAGGCATCATGTTGTATACGCCGCTCGGGATGTTCATAGCCGCAAGGAAGTCGAAGCCGGAGTATACATTCGACAGCGCACGGAACAGACCGAATAGGAGCGCCGCCCATGCGATGTGCTTGGGCTTCCACTGGCCGAAAATCATGACCGCCAGAGCGAGGAAGCCGAAGCCTGCAACGCCGACCTCGAATTTCCACTGGCTGACGCCTGCGGTGATATACACAAGGCCGCCGAGGCCGCCGAGGGCACCGGACAGCAGAACGCCCGCCCAGCGCATCTTGTAAACATCGATGCCGACGGAGGCTGCCGCCTGCGGATGCTCGCCGCATGCCATGAGCCGCAGACCGAAGCGGGTGCGGTAGAGCATGAACGCAACGAGAAGCAGGGCAATGAGCGCCAGCAGCATGAACCAGTTGAACTCAAAGCTGCCGATGTTCACAAGAAATGCTTTTTTCTGAGCGATATACTGTATCTCAGAGGAGACATTGTCGGGGTTTTCAGCGGTGTTGATGGCCTTGACGATGACCGTTGCCGCCGCAACGCCGAGCATATTAAGCGCCGTGCCGATGATGGTCTGGTCGGCCTTGAAGTTTATACACGCCACCGCCAGCAGCGACGAGTACACAACACCTGCGACGATCGCCATCAAAACGGTGCAGACGATGAGCACGAACGGGGAAGCGCCCTCGGGCATGTACTTCATCATTAGTGCGCCGCCAAGTGCGCCGATGACCATTATACCCTCAAGACCGAGGTTGATGACACCCGAGTGCTCGGAAATGCAGCCGCCGAGAGCGACGAGGATGAGAACGGATGCAAATATCAAAGTATACTGAATAAGCAATAACATTACTCATCACCTCCTACTGCGTTTTCGGCTTCTTCCTGAATTGCAAGCTCTGCCTTGCGCTCCTCGGCCTTTGCGATGCGGGAGTTGATAAACTGTCTGAGGAACAGAACAAAGCCGCAGAGATAAATGATTATCGAAGAGATAAGATCGGAGATCTGCGAGCAGTACATCGTTTTATCAACATAACCGCCGCCGTTGGTGATATGCTGGATGAAGAACGAGGACAGCAGCGAGCCGAGAGGATCGAGGCAGCCGAGGAAGGCTGCGGCGATGCCGTTAAAGCCCATGCCGGGGACGGATGACTGCGAGCAGGACCACTGCTCCATACCCGTCAGATACAGCAGAGCTGCACCCATACCGGCAAGTCCACCGCCGATTATAAGCGTGACGATGATATTCTGTTTTTCCTTCATGCCGCAGTATTTTGCGGCGTTTTTGTTGTTGCCGGTGGCTCTGAGCTCATAGCCGAACTTGGTATTTTCCAAAATGACCGCAATGACTATTGCGGAGAGGATCGCAAGCGGAATGGCAATGGTCACATATTGGTTGTTACCAAACAGCTTATTCAAGCCCATCGTGGGGAGCAGGGCAGAGGAGTTGAAGCTGGACAGATTGTTCGTATAGGGGCTGGCGGCTTCTTTGACATTTGTTAGCAGAATGTTCACCGCGTAAAGGCCGATCCAGTTGAGCATGATACCGGAGATGACTTCATTGACATTGCAGTAGGCCTTCAAAACGCCGGAGAATGCGCCGAACACAGCACCTGCTGCGATAGCGAGCAGGAGGCACACATACCATGGGCACTGCCAAGCCAGAGCTGCGTACAGGCAAGCGCCTGCACCTGCGACATATTGACCGGCGACACCGATGTTGAATAGACCGACCTTGTATGCAAACAGGATAGACAGCGAGCACATCACAAGCGGCGCCGCCTTGACGAGCGTGCCGCCGAAATACTTGGCTCTTGCGGGGCCTTCGGGGTAGAAGAAGAAGTTCTTTATGACTGCGAGTATCGCCTTGCCTGCGCCGGTGGGGTTAATGAACAGCAAGACTATGTAGCCGATGAAAACACCGAGCACGACACAGATGAGCGAGCACAGCAGCGACTGCACCGCATTGTTTTTGAGCAGGGAGGATTTAGTTTTCATTGTGCACCTCACTTCTCTTTGCACCGGCCATGTACAGGCCGAGCTCGTCCTGGGTGGTGTTCTTCGGGTCAAACTCACCGACTATCTCGCCCTCGTACATGACGAGAATGCGGTCGGGGATATCCATGACTTCGTCAAGCTCGAGTGATATCAGCAGACACGCCTTGCCTGCGTCACGCTGAGCAATAAGCTGCTTGTGGATATATTCGATAGCGCCGACGTCGAGACCTCGTGTCGGCTGAACGGCGACGAGAAGATCCGGGCTCTTGTCTATCTCACGGGCGATTATCGCCTTCTGCTGGTTGCCGCCGGACATGCTGCGGGCGGAGGTGACTGCGCCCTGACCGGAGCGGATATCGTACATTCCGATGAGCTTGTCGGCGTATTCACGGATGGCCTTGCGCTTTAAGAAGCCTGCCTTATCGGTAAATTCGTCGCCGAAATAGGTCTGGAGAATGAGGTTGTACTCCAGCGAGTAGTCCAGCACCAGACCGTGCTTGTGTCTGTCCTCGGGAATGTGGCTCATGCCGGAGGTGTTTCTTTTGCGGATGGAGGCGTGGGTGATGTCAACGCCGTTGAGCTTCACGGAGCCCGACTTTGCATGCTCAAGGCCGGTTATGCCGTAAACAAGCTCGGTCTGACCGTTGCCGTCGATGCCTGCGATGCAGACGATCTCGCCCTTGCGCACCTTGAACGACACATTTTTGACCGCATCGTTTTTGTGCAGCTTTGAAGCGACCGTGAGGTTTTCGACCTCGAGGACGACATCACCGGGCTCGGCGGGCTTTTTGTCGACATGGAAGCTGACATTTCTGCCGACCATCATGGAGGAAAGCTCCTCGGCGGTGGTGTTCTTCGTCTCGACCGTGCCGACGCACTTACCCTTACGCAGAACAGTGCAGCGGTCTGCGACCTCCATTATCTCGTTGAGCTTGTGGGAGATAAACAGAATGCTCTTGCCCTCGGCCGCAAGGTTTTTCATGATCTGCATGAGATCCTCGATCTCCTGCGGGGTCAGAACTGCGGTCGGCTCGTCGAAAATGAGTATCTCATTTTCACGGTAGAGCATCTTGAGTATCTCGGTGCGCTGCTGCATACCGACGGTGATATCTTCGATGATGGCGTCGGGTTCAACATGCAGGCCGTACTTTTCGCTCAGCTCGACAATGCGCTTTCTCGCCTCGCCCTTTTTGAGAACACCGAGCTTATCCGTCGGCTCAACGCCGAGGATGATGTTATCAAGGACGGAGAAGCACTCAACAAGTTTAAAGTGCTGGTGCACCATGCCGATGCCAAGCGCATTCGCATCGTTGGGGTCGTTTATCTTGACCTCAACGCCGTCCTTCTTGATGATTCCGTGCTCGGGCTGATACAGGCCGAAAAGCACGCTCATAAGCGTGGATTTGCCTGCTCCGTTTTCACCGAGCAGGGCGTGGATCTCGCCTTTTTTTAGTTGCAGGGTAATGTTGTCGTTTGCGATTATACCGGGAAAAATCTTAGTGATATTCAGCATTTCTATTGCAAACTGCTCATCCAAGTTTATCTGCCTCCCCCTGTTTTTTAATCATAGCAACATCATACTATATAAATTAATTAATTTCAATTTTTTTTGCAAAAAAACGGCGTATAAATAAAAATTGGCAGCACTTCGGGGCAAAAAGAAAAACCGAACAGGCAAAGGCCTGTCCGGTTTAAGGTTTTAGTGGTTAAATTACTTGACGGAACCCTGGTCGTTGACTGTGGTGTGAGCAGCGTCGACTGCGGGCATTGCGGTGGTGTCGTTGGAGACCTTAACATCGCCCTTGTGCATTGAAGCAACGAGTGCCTTGTAGTCGTCCTGAGTGAACTTGCCGTCTGCCCACTGAGTGCTCTCCATGGGGATCTGGACATAGTTCTCGGTCGGGTTATCGGAAACGAGGCCGAGGGTGTCGATCTTGCCGCCGTAGTTATCCCAGTTACCTGCGAAGACCTCGGTAAGCATGGTGTTAACGGTTGCTGCAAGGCCCTTCATAGCGGAGGTAACGGTCATGCCTTCGCCATAGCCGCCGTCGATGATGCCCTTCTGGTCGACATCGACGCCGATGACCTTTGCGTTTACCTTCTTAGCAGCCTCGGCTGCGGAGGTGAAGATGCCGCCGCCGCAAGCAAAGACGACCTCGGTGCCTGCTGCGTACCAAGTATCCATCTTTGCGGTGATGTCAGCGTCGCCGTTGAACTGACCGCCGTAAACATAGTTGATCTCGATCTTGGTGTCGAGTTCCTTAGCAGCTGCATCTGCGCCCTGGACAAAGCCGAAGCCGTAACGGATAACTGCGGGAACTGCCATGCCGCCGAGGAAGCCGAGCTTGGTGTAGCCGAGCTTAACTGCTGCGTAACCGGCCATGTAGCCGCACAGCTCTTCCTGATAAACAGCGCAGTAAACATTCTTGCTTATGTGCTCTTTGTTGTTCGCATCCTTAAGATCGGTGCGGTTGCCGTCCTTGTCGTGATTGTAGAAGGAATCATACAGGTCGAACTCGGAAACATCGAGGCCGATGAATTTGACATCGGGGTGGGTGTCCTGGCACTCTGCAATGGTGCCTGCGAATGCATAGCCGGGCATTACGATGACATTGAAGCCTTCTGCAACAGCCTGCTCGACCATCTCAACACGGGCGGCGGTGCTGTCTGCGGTGGGCTTGTAGTACTTGAACTCGACAGAATTTTTGTCGCAGAAAGCCTTGCAAGCTTCGTAGGTGGTCTGGTTGAAGGACTGGTCGGTGATGTCGCCGTAGTCGGTGATCATTGCTACTTTATAAGCAGCGGTGTCGGGCTTGTCCGTCTCTTTGGGCTTGTCGTTGCCACCGCATGCGCAGAGAGCAAAGACCATAGCAAGAGCGAGGACGATTGCGAGAAATCTTTTCATGATTTTTCCTCCGTATTTTTTAAATTTGTGCGTACAAATTTAGGCGATATGCTCTTCATATCGTCATATCGTGGATATTATACCATTGTCGTGCCAAACAGGCAAGCACTATTTGTCATTTTAGCTAAAAAAGCATAGCCTATCAGCCGAGCTTGGCCATCTTAACGGCGGTATCGAGGGCAATTTCTATCATCTGGGTCAGCGAAAGCTGGCGCTCCTCGGATGAAAGAGCCTCGCTGCGGTACAGGTGATCGGATATCGTGCAGATGCACAGAGCACGCTTGCCGGCACGGGCGGCGTTCATGTAAAGGCCTGCGGCCTCCATCTCGACTGCCATAACGCCCATGTCACGCCACTTGGTGCTGTCGTCACAATTTGAGGGGGAGTAGAAGTTATCAGACGACAGAATATTTCCGACCTTCATGTCGATGCCCTTTTCCTTGGCGGCCTCTACGCAGTTACTAAGCAGCGTGTAGTCTGCGATGGGGGCGAAGGTGCCGTTGAGCTCAAACTGGTGGGCAAAGTTCGAGTCGGTGCATGCGCCCTGACCGGCGACGATGTCCATGAGCTTGAGGTCGTCACGCATTGCGCCTGCCGAGCCTATGCGAATGATATTGTCGACATCGTAGAAATTGTACAGCTCCCAGCTGTAGATGCCGATTGCGGGAATGCCCATGCCGGAAGCCATGACGGTCACGGGAACGCCCTTCCATGTGCCGGTGTGACCCTGAACACCTCGGACATTGTTCACGAGCACGGGGCTTTCCAAAAAGGTCTCGGCGATGAACTTTGCGCGCAGGGGGTCACCGGGCATGAGCACGGTCTTTGCGATATCCTCCTTTTTGGCGGAGATATGCGGAGTGGGAATAGGCATAATAATTCCTCCTGTTGTTATTTTGTATACTATAAGATAAATTATAACAAACAAATTTCAAAAGTCAAATTGCAAGACGTGATTATTTATGGTATCATCAAAATCAGATAAAAATTAACAGGGGTGTTTGAGGGATGAGCGACATAATCGTAATCGGTATCGCAGGCGGCACGGGAAGCGGAAAAACCACCATCACACGCAAGATAATGCAGCATTTCGGCGGAGATGTGAGCGTCGTGTATCACGATAATTATTACAAGGCGCACCATAATATGAGCTATAATGAGCGCACGAAGCTCAATTATGACCATCCCGACGCATTTGACACGGATCTTCTCATCGAGGATCTCAAGAAGCTGCGCAGGGGGGAGACTATCCAGTGTCCCGTTTACGACTACACGGCTCATGACCGATCGAGCAAGACCGTGACCGTGAAGCCTGCCAAGGTGATCGTGGTCGAGGGTATACTCATTTTCCAGAGCGAAGAGCTGTGCAAGCTCATGGACATTAAAATTTATGTCGATACCGACGCCGATGTTCGCATCCTGCGCCGCATCGTGCGAGATGTGCGTGACAGGGGCAGGAGCCTTGAAAGCGTCGTGAACCAGTATCTTACGACCGTAAAGCCCATGCACGAGCAGTTCGTCGAGCCGTCAAAGCGCAAGGCGGATATCATCATCCCCGAGGGCGGCCACAATCAGGTGGCGCTTGAGATGGTGCTCGAGCGGGTGAGAGCACATATAACGAAGTAATATGTTAATGTAGGAGAAAGCTATGGCAAAGCTGTATTTTAAATACGGTGCAATGGGCTCGTCAAAGTCGGCTCAGGCACTGATAACCCAATTTAACTATGAGGAGCTGGGCATGACCGTGTGGCTCATCAAGCCCAGCATCGACACCCGTGACGGAGCGGATATAATAAAAAGCCGCATCGGACTTGCCCGCAGCGCACAGATAATCACGCCCGAGCAGGATATCGCCAAGGAGTACGCTAAAGCCGGCAGGCACGATGTCATAATCTCCGACGAGGCGCAGTTTTTTACGCCCGAGCAGATAGACCAGCTGCGTGAGCTTGTAGATTTTGAGGATATCCCCGTTTTGTGCTTCGGCCTGCGCACCGATTTTCTCACCCATGTGTTCCCGGGCTCAAAGCGCCTGCTTGAGCTTGCCGACTCCATAACCGAGATAAAGACCGTCTGCGCCTGCGGCAGAAAAGCCACCGTAAATGCGAGAATCGACGAAAACGGCAGAGTCATCACTCAGGGCGACCAGGTGTTCCTCGGCGGCAACGACAGCTATGTTGCCATGTGCCACCGCTGCTGGAAAAAGCGCATCCGCCAGCAGCAAGACCAGACCTATATGTTCTGAGGTGAAGCTGTGAAAAATGTTTTTGGATACAAGGACAGCACGATAGAGGGCATGGAGTATGACGGCAAGCGGTTCATAACCGCCGGTATACCCATCAGCCTGCGTGATGAGCTATATGCCGCCATCGAGCATGAAACGGACATGGAGTTCAGAAGCGACAAGCTTATGTGGGCGACCATCCTCGGCGGTGCAGCCTTTGTAGGCTTTGTCCTTGCACTTATAAAGGTCGTTTCGGCTTTTGGCGGCAGTGTTGCGGACTTGATCGCAAGTCAGCCGCTGGCGTTCTACGGCGGTATATTCTGCGCCGTCCTTTGGCTCGGCTTAAAGGTGTTTAAATCGGCAAGAAAAAGAAGCCTTGAAAATGACGGTAAGGTCGAAGCCGCAGCGGCGGCGCTCAATGCGGTCAAAGACCGCTGCGACAGTGCGCTTGGCGTTCCGTATGACCGCAAAAAGGTCGATATCTTCAGACTTTGGTACGAGCAGAAGCCCGGAAAGGCTGCCGAACCCCTGAGCTTAGAACAGGATGAAATGAAAATTTTCCGTGAAGGTGACGACCTTTGCGTTTCCAACAACGAAAACCTCTTTGTTATGCCCATTTCCGGCTTTACCCGCTATGTGCTCCAAAAAGAGAGAGCCGATATGTTTGAATGGCATAAGGATGTTGCCTACAACGAGGGTGAGTACAGCCGCTACGACATTGAATTTGACGGCGACGATTTCTATAGCTGCCGCTGCTACGCACTGCAATACAGTGAGGGCCTCGACGAGTTCGAGATAGTCTTTGCAGAGTACGAGCTGCCTATATTTAAAGAGATAGTCGATGTGCCGGTCGAGGAGGAGTAAGATATGAAAAATGTTTTCGGATATCCGTACAGCAAAACGGAGGACATGCCCTGTGACGGCGCTCGCTTTATAACGAACAGAGCCGATGCCGCACTAAAAAAGGAAATTGACGATGTTTTCGGCAAAGCGCTTGAGACCAGCAGCAAGGCAAATCTGCCCGGTTGGCTCAAGACGCTGAAGCTCATATGCTATGTCGGCGCTATCATTGTTGCTTTCTCGCTTCTGAGAAACTTGGGCGAGCTTACACTTGCCGAAATGTATGGCAACGCACCGGCTATTTTCTATGGCGGCGGTGTGTGTCTCGTGCTGTGGGCGGTGCTGTTTTGCGTTGAAAAGCTCAAGTACAAAAAGGTCGATGACAGCGGAGAGATAGACAAGGCGCTTGAGAGCATGGAGGAGCTCAACCTCCGCTCCGAGGAGCAGCTCGGCATACCGCACGACCACAAAAAGGTCGATGTCCTGTCGTTCCGCTACACCGAGAAAAACGGTAAGATAAAGATAAAAGAGGAGCTTTTCTACAAGCACATGAATAACGAGATGAAGCTTTTCCGCAATGGTGACGACCTTTGCCTTGCCGATATCGACAGCGTGTACTCGTTCCCGATAAATGATATCAAGAAGTATGTCCTCAAGAAAAAGAAAGCCAACATGGACGAGTGGAACAAGGATGTGCCGTTCAACAAGGGCGAGTACAAGCAGTATAAGATTACCTCGAACGACTACGGCACGATTTTTTGCAGGTACTACGCCATGCAGATATCCGATGTTTTCGGCGAGTATGAGCTGTTCTTCCCTGTGTACGAGCTTGCGCAGTTTAAGGCCATCGCCGATGCGCCGACGGAAAAGGAATAAGCCATGATAAATGTTTTCGGATACCAAGGTGACAGCTCCGAGTGCGACGGCGAGCGGTTTGTGACCGCAAGGCTCGATAAGAGCCTTAGCCGTGCCGTAGATGAGGCCTACGCCAAGGCCGACAAAGCGCAGGAAAATGCGACGCTGCCGTTCTGGGCGAATGCGGTCGCATGGCTGTTTTTCATCGTTTTTGCGATCGTTGCAGTGGTAGTTTTGAGAGCGGCAAGCGAGCTCGGCTTTGCCGAAGCGTTTGTGAAGCTGCCGCTTTGGCTGCCGATAGTCGGTGCGGCAGGCTTCGTGGTCTGGCTCGTTTTGAAGCTCATTGAGTACAGAAACGGCAAAAAGGACGAGGAAACGGGCGACTACGACAGAGCGCTGGAAAGCCTTGCGAATATCAAACAGGCCGCTGAGGACAGGCTCGGCGTTCCGCCGGACTACACTGTGGTTGACATAATGTCGCGCCGCTACAAGCCCGCTAAGGGCAAGCTCGACGGCGAGTATTTAAACGAGGATATGAAGCTTTTCAGCAAGGACGATGAGCTCTGCCTTGCCGATATTGACAGCGTGTACTCGTTCCCGATAAAGGACTTTGTGCGCTATTATCTGGGCAGCGAAATGCTCCCCTTGGCAATATGGAACAAGGAAGAGAACTACGACGAGGGCGAGTACCTGCAATACGGGATAAAAACCAAGTACACCGATATGGCGTGCCTGTGCTACTCCTTGCAGTTTGTCAGCGGCTCCGAGGTGTACGAGATAGTATTCCCCGAGTACGAGCTTGAGCATTTTCAAAAGCTCGTCGATGTCCCCGTCGAATTTGACGAATAAAAAATTCCTGCCCAAGGGCAGGAATTTTTTATATCTTAATCCACTTTGATGATTTTCTGCACGACTTCCGGCTTTAGCTTCACCACTTTGCGGTCATATGTGATAAGCCCGTTGACTTCATCCTCCACATCGCTAAGCTGCGTATACACCGCAGCGGCAAGTCCCTGCTCGTATGCGGGGCGAATTTCGCCGCCGTAGAGCTTTTCAAGCGACCTTTGCAGTTCGTCTGCGGATTTTAGGCGCTTGTAGCCGAAATCCTTGGTGTTGAAGCAGTGCCCCTCGCAGCGCAGATTGTAGCCGCCGAACTCGGACAGGAGCACGGCTCTGCCGAGCTTGTCGGGCTTGAAGTTATACTTTTTGAAATACACATGCAGGCTCTTTGTCTCACCTATCTTCTGATCGTGCCAGCCGGAGGCGTGGTCGACGGTGCGGGTCGGGTCCATCTGCATGACCTTTGCGGCTATCCTCGCTGCGTCAAACTGCCCCCAGCCCTCGTTGAAGGGCACCCACATGGCGATGCACGGGCAGTTATAAAGCGTTCCGACCATTTCATTGAGCTCAGTCTCGTAATGAGCACGCCCCTCCATGTCGTCACGGGCGAACAGCTTGTAGTTTTTGTCGCTCAGGTGCACGCCGGTGACGAGCGGTGCGGAGATGATGACGGGGTTATACTGCCCGCCGCCGTTTATCATGTCCTGCCACACAAGCATGCCCAGCCTGTCGCAGTGATAGTACCAGCGCAGCGGCTCGACCTTAATGTGCTTGCGCAGCATGTTAAAGCCCATGTCCTTTGCCGTCTGAATGTCAAAAATGAGCGCTTCATCGCTCGGAGCGGTGTACATGCCGTCGGACCAATAGCCCTGATCGAGCAGACCGTTGTGAAAATAGGACTTGCCGTTTAAAAACAGGCGCTTTACACCCTTTTCGTCCTTTTCTACGGAGAACTTGCGCATGGCAAAGTAGCTTTCGACCCTGTCCTCACCGTAGACGACCGCAAAGTCGTAAAGCTTCGGGTGCTCAGGCGACCATGCCTCAAAGTCCGGGACGGGGATTTTCGCCGGCAGGGGATAGCGCTCACCGTTAAACTCGGCGTAGGCTGCGTTGCCGCCAACGGTTTCGGCGGAGACCTCGACAAAAGCCTCGTCGAAATTCGGCGTTATTTTCAATTTCTTTATGCAGTCCTCAGGGACACACTCCGCCCACACGGTCTGCCAAATGCCGCTCTGCGGGGTGTACCATATGCCGCCACGCTCAAACTTCTGCTTGCCACGGGCTTCGTGTGCGGTGTCGGACAGGTCACGCACGCTGACGGATATCTCGTTCACGCCCTTGCGCAGAAAACCCGTTGCGTCAAACTCAAACGGCAGGTAGCCGCCGCTGTGTCGGAAGGCACGCAGACCGTTTATGTACACCGTGCACGACTGGTCGACCGCACCGAAGTGCAGCAGCACTCTGCCCTCGTGCTCGGGGCACTCCCAATCACGGCGGTACCACAGATATTCGTTGGGCTTCAGAACACGCCCCACGCCCGACAGCTCGCACTCGGGGGAGAAGGGCACAAGTATCTTGCCGTCCCACTTTTCCGGCTGCTTTTCGCCGGCGGCGGTGATGGCGTAATCCCACTCGCCGTTGAGGTTATAATACGAGTCTCTGCGCATCTGCGGACGGGGATATTCGGGAAGGATATTGTTTTTGTCAAGGCGTTCGCCCCAAGAAGTCAACATGATGCGTCCTCCATACAATAAATATAATTTGATTATACAATATACTTTCCGGTTTGATAAGCCCCAATTTTGCGAACACGGCAAATGCTTTATATTTTGACAAAAGATGAACTAAGTGGCGGATTTTGCGTTGATTTGCACACAATCGTTAATCATTTGTCAGGTTTTCATGCCAAAATGAACGAAAAATTGATAAAAATCGAGTCATTGAATGTAGACACCAAACATAGTTTATGTTATATTTAACTTTGTCATAAAATAGAGAGGTGATGCAAATGCCCTATAAGTTTCGTGGCGGCGTACATCCCAATTATATGAAGGCTCCGGATGAACCGGTAGTCGTCGTAACCCCGCCGCCTCAGGTCATTGTTCCGATGGCACAGCACATCGGCGCACCCTGCCAGCCGCTGGTTGCGGTCGGTGATTATGTAACTATGGGTCAGAAGATCGGCGATAACCCCGCCCCCGTTTCTGCTCCTATTCATTCTCCCGTATCTGGCAAGGTCGTGAAAATCGAGCCCAGACCCCATCCTCTGGGCGATATGATCATGGCAGTCGTCATCGAGAACGACTACCAGGATACCCCCTGCACCGACATGGCTCCCCTGACCGAGGAGCAGCTCAAGGACCCCGAAGCCATCCTCGCCCGTCTGCGTGAGGCCGGTATCGTCGGCATGGGCGGTGCAATGTTCCCGACCGCATTCAAGATCCGCGGCGGTCTGGGCAAGGTCGATACTCTCATCATCAACGGTGCAGAGTGTGAGCCCTACCTCAACGGCGACCACTGGACGATGAAGCTTCATCCGGAGGAGCTGCTCAAGGGTATAGAGCTTGCACGCATCGCAAGCGGACTGGACAAGGCATACTACGGCATTGAGAAGAACAAGATGGACGCCATCGAGCTTCTCAACTCCAAGAACCCTGCTCAGTACGGTGTTGAGATCGTGCCCGAAGAGGTCAAGTACCCCCAGGGCGCTGAGAAAATGCAGATCAAGGCTATTACCAACCGTGAGGTCAAGCCCGGCGGTCTGCCCGCAGGCGTAGGCTGCAATGTCATCAGCACTCAGACTGCCTATGCTATCTATCAGGCATGCTACCTCGGCATCCCCTGCATTGAGCGTATACTCACAGTAGGCGGCTCGGCGGTGGATAAGCCCCACAACCTCCAGTGCCGTATCGGTACTCCCTTCAGCTATATCGCAGAGCACTGCGGCGGCTTCATCAAGACCCCCAAGAAGATCGTTCTCGGCGGACCTATGATGGGCCTTATCGCAACCAGCCTCGATGCGGTCAACATCAAGGGTACCGCAGGCATCCTGTTCTTCACCGAGGAAGAGGACAAGACGGTCGAGAATCCCACCTGCATTCGCTGCGGTAAGTGCATTACCGTGTGCCCCATGGGACTTGAGCCTGTCTACATGTACATGTATTTCAAGAAGGGCGACTTCGAGAATATGAAGAAGTACCACATTCTTGATTGCTTCGAGTGCGGCAGCTGTTCCTACAACTGCCCCGGCAGAATGCCCCTTACTCACTCCTTCAAGACCGCAAAGCTTCTGTTTGCCAAGAAGGCTGCGGACGAGAAGGCCCGTGCAGAGGCGGCAGCAAAGGAGGCGGAGAATAAATGAAAGCAAAAGAATATACCTTTGACGCCTCCTACCAGCCTCAGGTAAGGACGAATACCGACACATCCCGCATCATGCTCGATGTCATCATTGCACTCGTTCCCGCAATGGTCGTCGGCATCGTGATGTTCGGCGTGAAGGCACTGCTGCTCATTGCGGTGTCCGTCGCCTCGGCAGTGTTCTGGGAGTGGGGTTATCGCAAGCTCATGAAGAAGCCGAGCTCCATAGGCGACCTTTCCGCCTGTGTGACCGGTATCCTCGTCGCTCTGGTCATCCCCGTTGGAGCACCTTGGTGGATGCCCGTTGTCGGCACCTTCTTCGCAATGGTCATCGTAAAGCAGCTTTACGGCGGCATCGGCAAGAACTTCCTCAACCCCGCACTTGCGGCAAGAGCTTTCCTCATGGCCTCCTGGCCCGTTATCATGACCACTTGGGCAGTTCCCTCTGTCCTGAGTAAGACCGTTGACGCAGCCACTATGGCAACCCCGCTGAGCATCCTCAAGGCCGGCACTGAGGCTATGCCCGATTACTTCAGCTTCGGCAACCTGTTCATCGGCTCCATGCCCGGCTGCATCGGTGAGATCAGCGCTGCTGCGCTGCTTGTCGGCGGCATTTACCTGCTCGTCCGCAAGGTCATCAGCTGGCGCATCCCCGTTGCCTTCATCGGCACCGTCGCCATCATTACCGTTATCTTCCCGAGAAACGGCTACTCCAATGTCGATTGGATGGTCTACAACCTGCTCTCCGGCGGTCTGCTTCTCGGTGCTATCTTCATGGCGACCGATTACTCCTCCAGCCCCGTAACTCTCAACGGCCAGCTGCTGTACGGCTTCGGCTGCGGCGCTCTGACCGTTCTGATCCGTTACTTCGGCGGCTATCCCGAGGGCGTTTCCTACGCCATCCTCATCATGAACCTGTGCGCATGGGCTATCGATAAGGGTACCCGCGGCCGCCAGTTCGGCGTGACCAAGGAAGACCTCAAGGCAGCCAAGAAGGCAGCAAAGGAGGCAAAGGCATAATGAAGAAGATACTTAAGCTTACTCTGATCCTTTTCCTTATTTCTGCTATCGTTGCAGGCGTTCTTGGCGTTGTGTACGAGCTCACCGTTGACAGGATCAACGAGATCGCAGCTCAGAAGACCGCCGATGCATACGCAGAAGTCCTTGCGGCAAAGGATTACAAGGAAGTCCAGTACACCGGCGACGATACCGCCATCGATAAGATCTCCCAGGCTATTGCCGAGGACGGAAGCGTCTCCGGCTATGTCGTTGAGACCACCGTTACCGGCAGCCAGGGCAGCATCACCATTATAATCGGTGTTGACAACGATTATAAGTGCACCGGCATTTCCATCACCAGCTCCAGTGAGACCTCCGGCCTCGGCGCAGTTGCATCCAGCCCCAGCGACAAGGGTGTTGCATTCCGTGCACAGTTTGTCGGCCAGGGCTCTGATGTCCAGCTTGCAAAGAAGGGCGGAGACATTGAGGCTCTCACCGGTGCGACCATCACATCCACCGCAGTTACCGGCGCAGTGGCATCCGCTACCGCAGCCTGCGAGAGTCTGGGTTAAGGAGGTAGACTTAAATGAACATTAAAAAACAGTTTAAGGAAGGCCTTATCACCAACAACCCCGTTCTTGTTCAGCTTATCGGTATGTGCGCCACGATGGCGATCACCACGAGCCTCTTTAACGGCGTCGGCATGGGTCTGTCCGTTCTCATCATTCTGACCTGCTGCAATGTTGTTGTTTCCGCTATCAGAAAGGTAATACCCAACGAGATCCGTCTTGCAATATTCGTTGTTGTCATTGCGGGCTTCGTTACGATAGTTGACCTGCTGCTGCAGGCGTTCGTCCCCGCACTTAGCGAGGCTCTGGGCGTGTTCATCCCGCTCATCGTCGTTAACTGCATCATCATCGGCCGTGCCGAGGCATTCTGCCAGAAGAACACCATCGGCGCATCCTTCTTCGACGGTATATTCCAGGGTCTGGGCTACACCATCGTTCTGATCGTAATGTGCCTTATCCGCGAGCTTCTCGGCTTCGGCACCATCGGCGGCGGCCTTCTCGATCCTGTCAGGGGTCTCACTCTTGACGGCACCGGCTCGGGCTTTGCCGTGTTCGGAGCCGACTTCCAGGGCGCAATGGTCCTGACCATGCCCTTCGGCGGCTTCCTTACCCTCGGCTGCCTGATCGCACTTATGCAGTACGCTCTGCGTAAGTCTGCCGAAAAGAAAGCAAAGAAGGAGGCTGAGAGCAAATGACAAGTACAGCTTCCATTATCACCATCGCCCTGAGTGCGATCCTGATAAATAACTTCATCTTCTCGCAGTTCCTCGGCTGCTGCCCGTTCCTCGGCTGCTCCAGTAAGGTCGACACCGCAATAGGCATGGGTCTTGCAGTTACCTTTGTTATGGGCCTTGCATCCGCCATCTGTTGGGTCGTCGATACCTACATCCTCGTCCCGCTGAGCCTCGGCTTCCTCGAGACCCTCGCATTCATCCTCATCATCGCCGGCCTCGTTCAGTTCGTCGAGATGTTCCTTAAAAAGTCCATCCCCTCGCTGTACTCGGCACTGGGCATTTACCTGCCCCTTATCACCACCAACTGCGCAGTTCTCGGTGTTGTTCTGCTGAATGTTCAGTATCACTTCAACTTCATCCAGTCTACGCTTTACGGTGTGTTCGGCGGCCTCGGCTTCCTGCTTGCGATCGTTCTGTTTGCCTCCGTGCGTGAGCGCATCGACTTTGCAGATTATCCCGAGAGCTTTGAGGGCTTCCCGATCTGCCTCGTGTCTGCGGCTCTGCTCGCTCTGGCCTTCATGGGCTTCAGCGGCATGAACATTCCGCTTTAAGGAGGGCTAAGATATGGATTTTATGGTTATTCTTAAGGCCCTTTTGGTGCTGGGCATCCTGGGCGGCGTTTTCGGCGCTATCCTCGCATTCGCATCAAAGATCTTCTATGTTGAAGTTGACCCCAAGCAGGAAGCCGTTCGTGAGTGCCTTGCAGGCGCAAACTGCGGCGGCTGCGGTTACCCCGGCTGTGACGGCTACGCCGCTGCGGTCGCAAAGGGCGAAGCTCCGGTTAACAAGTGTGTCGCAGGCGGTGCTGAAGCTGCCGCAAAGATCGGCGAGATCATGGGCGTTTCCGCCGGTGATGCCATTCGTCAGGTCGCTTTCGTTCCCTGCTCCGGCACGGAGGGTCACGCTCTCAAGCGCTTTAACTACAACGGCCCGAAAAACTGTCAGGCAGCAATGCTGTTCGGCGGCAAGAGCAATATGGACTGCCGCTTTGCATGTATCGGTCTCGGCAACTGTGCCGATGCCTGCCAGTTTGGCGCAATGCACATCGTTGACGGTGTCGCAAAGGTCGACCGTGAACAGTGTGTCGGCTGCGGCGCCTGTGTCGATGCCTGCCCCAAGAAGATAGTCAGACTCGTTCCCTATGACCAGCATGTCGAAGTCGCATGCTCGAGCCATGATAAGGGCGCAGCTGTCAACAAGATCTGTGATGCAGGCTGCATCGGCTGCATGAAGTGTCAGCGTGAGTGCCCCGCGGATGCGATCGTCGTTGTTGACAATCTGGCTAAGATCGATGTCACCAAGTGCGTGCAGTGCGGACATTGCTCCGATATCTGCCCGAGACACATCATCAAGGTTCAGAACTGACAGCAAATTTTCAAAAATACCTAAACGAGAAATCGTTTAGGTATTTTTTTCTTTGCATACGAATTTTTCCTTTGCGCAAAACTACTCTAAAGGAGTGGTTCAAATGAGCGTAAAGCGAAAAAAGATAATCCTTGCCGTAGCACTGATAGTCGCTGTCAATTTACTTATTATAGCCCTTGCACAGTCGGCAGATGCGGCGCTTTATAAGCGTGGCTCATCCGGTGCGACCGTGACAGAGATACAGACCCGCCTCAAAAGCTGGGGGTATTATAACTACACCGTAGACGGCATCTACGGCAGCCGCACGGAGAACGCCGTCAAGTATTTTCAGCGCCAAAACGGTCTTGCCGTTGACGGACAGGCGGGGGACAAGACCCTAGCCGCAATGGGCATCTACGCAGGGCAGAGCTCATCCCACAGCGACGGCGATGTCTATCTTCTTGCACGCCTTATCTCCGCCGAAGCCCGTGGCGAGCCGTATGTCGGGCAGGTCGCAGTCGGCGCAGTCGTCATGAACAGGATAGACCATCCGTCGTTTCCGAACAGCCTGTCCGGCGTAATCTATCAGTCCGGCGCATTCTCCTGTCTCGATGACGGGCAGTTCGACCAGCCCATCACCGACAGCGCATACCGAGCCGCCCGAGAGGCACTAAACGGCTCCGACCCCACCGGCGGAGCGATATATTACTTTAACCCCGCCACCGCCACCAGCAAGTGGATCTGGTCACGACCGCTGCTGCTCGTCATTGGCAGCCACAGATTTTGCGCTTGACTTGGTATGGCGATGATAATAAAATATAGAAAAACATCGGCGGCTTGCCGCCGTACATAGAAAGGTGATATGTATGAATAAGTGTCCTCAATGCGGAGCCTACATCCCCGACGGCGGCAGAATGTGCATAAGCTGCGGCTGGAAGCCCGAGGGCGGCGACGGCATGTTTGATAATCCCATATTTCAATATATGCAGGATGCCTTTGAAAAGGCAGGTCCTCAGATGACGGGCGACGACAGGATCCCCGACGAGTTCCGTGAGCGTGACCTCGCCGCCACCGGCTATATCGGTCCTATGTTTATATATTCGCTCATCAAAAACAGCGACTCCGACCTCATAAAGTACCATGCCAAGCAGTCGGCAATGCTGCTTGCACTCCATGCGTTAAACAGCGTTGTTGCTGTTGTGCCCTATATCGGCAAGCCCGTCAAGAAGATAAATACCATGATACTCGTTGCACTCGCCTTCCTCGGCGCACGCAATGCTTATTTCGGTAAGAAAGAGCCCGTGCCCTATGTAGGCCGTATCTTCGCAAAGCTGCTGGAGGTGTTCTGAAGTGAAGTTTGTTACATATATAAATGAAGGCAAGTCCGCCGTCGGCGTATTGAATGCCGCAGAGACCGCCGTTATCCCCGCCTCCGAGCTGGGCCTCAAGGCGCAGAGCATGAACGAACTGATAGATGAGCTGAACGGCTCACTGCCCGCCGTACCGAGCGGCGCAAAGGAGCTTCCGCTTGACACCCTGAAGCTCGATGCACCCATTCCAGAGCCTAAGCAGGATGTCATCTGCCTTGGCCTAAACTACCGTGACCACGCCGAGGAGGCTACCCGTGCCGATGCGGTGTTCGATGTCCAGCGCGGCGATGCGGTGTATTTCTCGAAGCGTCTGAACAAAGCCGTTGCCACGAACGACACAATCGACGGCCACTTTGATATCTGCGACAGCCTCGACTACGAGGTCGAACTTGGTGTCATAATCGGCAAGGACGCAAAGAATGTCAAGGCTGCCGACGCAGCAGAGTACATTTTCGGCTATACAATAATCAACGATGTTTCCGCCCGCAATCTTCAGACCCGCCACAAGCAGTGGTATTTCGGTAAAAGTCTAGACGGTTTCACACCCATGGGACCGTACATCCGGTCGGCAGACGAGCTCGGCGCAATGCCAGAACTCAATATACGCTGCTATGTAAACGGCGAGCTGCGCCAAAACAGCAACACCCGCATGATGATTTTCGACATTCCGTATATTATCGAGGAGTTGTCCGCCGGCATGACACTCAAGGCAGGTACGGTGATTGCCACCGGCACGCCCAGCGGCGTGGCTCTCGGCATGGATCCCACCGTTCGGCAGTACCTCAAAAGCGGCGATATCGTTCGCTGTGAGATAGACGGGTTAGGCATCCTTGAAAACACCATAGGCTGATAATGACCGCCGCCGGAGCAATACCTTCGGCGGCGTATATCTTGCGTTCGATTTGATAATTGAACACAAGATTTAGAACAGTCAAAACGATTAAAAAAAGGATACGAAAAAGTATCAAAAATGGCTTGACATTTGCCGATTCCGGTGCTATTCTATCAAAGCAATTCGGAAGACGACGAAAAAGAGCAAATGAAAAAACTAAAAAAGTTTTGCAAAAAGTTCTTGACAAAGCCTGATGAATTTGCTATTATATAAAAGCTCACCGTGTGAGCGGCGAGCGAGAGTGTACCTTGAAAATTAGATAATGTAAGAACAACAGCTTATGCTAAATAAGCACCAGAAAAGGGTTCTTTAAGTCAGAAATGACTATAAAAATTTCTTTGAGAGCTAGAAAGCTATCATAAATGATTATATCTGCGTAAAGCAGTTATGATACGATTTATAGAGAGTTTGATCCTGGCTCAGGATGAACGCTGGCGGCGTGCCTAACACATGCAAGTCGAACGAAGCACTGTCGAATGAGGATTCGTCTGAATTTGGCTTTGACTTAGTGGCGGACGGGTGAGTAATGCGTGAGCAACCTGCCTTTCAGAGGGGGACAACAGTTGGAAACGACTGCTAATACCGCATGACATATTGAGATCGCATGGTTTTGATATTAAAGATTTATCGCTGAAAGATGGGCTCACGTCTGATTAGTTAGTTGGTGAGGTAACGGCTCACCAAGACTGCGATCAGTAGCCGGACTGAGAGGTTGAACGGCCACATTGGGACTGAGATACGGCCCAGACTCCTACGGGAGGCAGCAGTGGGGAATATTGGGCAATGGGCGAAAGCCTGACCCAGCAACGCCGCGTGAAGGAAGAAGGCTTTCGGGTTGTAAACTTCTTTTAAGAGGGACGAAGAAGTGACGGTACCTCTTGAATAAGCCACGGCTAACTACGTGCCAGCAGCCGCGGTAATACGTAGGTGGCAAGCGTTATCCGGATTTACTGGGTGTAAAGGGCGCGTAGGCGGGGATGCAAGTCAGATGTGAAATCTATGGGCTTAACCCATAAACTGCATTTGAAACTGTGTCTCTTGAGTGTCGGAGAGGTAGACGGAATTCCTAGTGTAGCGGTGAAATGCGTAGATATTAGGAGGAACACCAGTG
>ERZ1031954.337-NODE-337-length-20012-cov-6.482237_pt1 | contig 20012 bp, 11 predicted proteins | sample MGYA00516701_ERZ1031954 | MGnify/ENA primary metagenome ERZ1031954 (study PRJEB33719, sample SAMN04261284) | wastewater metagenome | biome: rural village; feature: human; material: feces | host: Homo sapiens | place: El Salvador | collected 2013-01-07 ...
ATGCCGACGAAAGCCATGTCTGTACAAATGGATATGTTCCATATGGCTGGCAATTTATAAAATTAATTTTGAACGGTTACTTACAATAATTATTTTACAAGAAATCTGTACAATACAAATGTATATATTAACTTTACAACCAAAACAATACAACTATATATATGTGAACAAAAATCGACATCCGCCATGCTATTACGGAGCGCGGTTACACCGCAAGAAAAAGGCGCGTGAAACATCTGACATGGTAGGGTGGGGAGGATAGTTTGCAATTTCAGATTATCGGATTGTACTTGCTTCCTCCTGCAATAGATTGGATATACTTGTTTATTTCATTTTCTTCCTTTTCCGTAACCGAACCGAAGACAAGTTTTTGGCTTAGCTTTTCCATCTCGACCAGTACATCCAAGAATGCACCTTGATCTTTGGCGATGTAACTTACGATACAACATGGATCCGCCCAATCGGCTTCTACGATTTCGCCTGTTTCCTTTAGAATGGCGAGAAGAAAAGCGTCACACCAACCAATATATATAAATCGGTCGTTCTCGGTGACATCGTCAGCTTCATTGAATGAATAGTGCTGGACTCTCAGTTTCGACAAGTCGTAATTGAATATCAAGTCTATGATTGGGAAATCAGGTGAAACAGCTGTGTGCGTAGCTTTCTTCCTTATTGACAAATCTTGAATATAAATGTCAATAAATTCTTCCGAGCAAGTTGTTTTTTTTAGAATATCTTGCTTGTTTGGAATAAGTAGGGATATTGCTTTGACAAAGTTTGTTGCATCCATAATGATAAACTATTTTATATTTGAGTTATTCCACACAGGTTGTATCGGTTACTTTTCCCATAATCATTCCGTTTGTCTTAATCATCCCAATAATATATAGGTCTATTGAACCATGGAAGCCAATTCAAGTATAATATTTGAATTGTTGTTCCTATTTTGCTGACATCACCTTCCTCAACGAGAGAATTTCCCTCGTATGTCTTATCATCAACATAATACTCATACAGGTAACAGCTTGTAGACCAACGATGAAGCCAAGTTGAAGTGTTGGATGTTATGACAGCCTCTGTTTTGGTTCCGTAATTTTTTAGCATATATAATAGTATAGGGACACCAATTGCTGTATATGCGAAAACTGCAACGCAAATGCTAAAGTAAATTATTCCTATTATATCCTTTATATCTTTAGGAGGTTTTTTATTTGTCCACCTTTTCTTCTTATTATTTCCCATCGTACTCTTTTTATATGTATTAGCGTAATGCTATTTTTTTGCACACTTATTCCCAATACTACAATTGCGAGCTTTGCTCCCTTAATGCGCCGGGATTAACCCCGAATTCGTCCTTGAAGCATTTGTTGAAATATGAGGGGGCGGTAAAACCTACCTCGTAGGCAATTTCGGATATTGACTTATCGGTTTTTTCTACCAGCAGGCGTGCCCTCTCAAGGCGCGCCTTTTTTAGTAAGTCTACCGGAGTCTGACTGGTCAGGGCTTTCACTTTTCTGTAGAGTTGTACGCGTGAGAGTCCCAATTCCTCGCCAAGTCGCTCAACGGTGAAGTCAGAATCGCCCATGTTCTGGCGGATGGAGTCGCGCAGACGGTTGATGAAGGTCTGGTCGCGCGAACTGAGCTGTTCCTCGGCAGCCACCTCCTTCTTGTCGCCCGAGAAGAGTGAGCGCAGCATAGTGCGGTTGCGTAGCAGATTGTCAACACGCGAGAGTAGCACCGAACCGGAGAATGGTTTGGTGAGGTAAGAGTCGGCACCTGTGTCGTATCCCTCTTCGCGCTGTTCTGCCAGCGACCGTGCTGTGAGCAGAATTACGGGGATATGGCTTGTAGCCATGTTCTGCTTGAGCTGTCGTGTGAACTCCAGTCCGTCCATTACGGGCATCATCACGTCGCAGATTATCAGTTTCGGAATCTCACGACACGCCTTCTCCAGTCCCTGCTTGCCGTCGGCAGCCTCCGAAACGTTGTATTTATCCTTCAGTATTGAGCGCAGATAGGCACGCATGCCGTTGTTGTCGTCGATGATGAGCACCAGCGGACGTTCGTTGTCGAAGTCCTCGGCATTGGTGATGCGCTCGGTAGCGGCATTTGCGTCGATGTCTACCGACACATAGTTGTCGTCGACGAGGTTCTTGTCCTCAATTCTCGGTACGGTCTGAACGTCTTTTGACGGGTCGTAGCCGGGCTGAGTGTCGGGCAGGCAGACTATGAACGAGGTGCCTTTGCCGGGTTGGCTCGTTACATCTATTGTGCCTTGATGCATGTCGACATAAGCCTTGACGAGCGACAGGCCGATGCCTGTGCCGCCTATAGAGCCTTGCGCCTGATAGAAGCGTTCGAACAGATGGGGCAGCTCCTTCTGGTCGATGCCTTTGCCTGTATCGCTCACGGTGATGGTGAAGTGATGGTCGGAATGCTCCACGGTGGTGGTGATGCATCCTCCCTCGGGTGTGTACTTCAGAGCGTTGGACATCAGATTGAAGTAGACGTGCTCAATCTTGTCGCGGTCGGCAATGACGAGGTTTTCGTCTGTAGTTGCCGAGGAGTCGTTGCCGGCAGCACCGGAAGTAATCACTATGATAGTTATCTTGCGTCGTGCAGCCGCTGCGCGGAAGTCTTCAGCCCAAGTGGCCAGTTCCTTGTCGATGGCAAATCGGTTGAGTCGCAGCGTAGCCTTGTTGTTCTGCACCTTGCGGAAGTCGAGAATCTCGCCCACGAGTTGTATGAGTATGCGCGTGTTGCGTTGAATCATCTGCACCATAGAGCGGTGTTGTCCTCTCACCGAAGGGTCTTCAAGCAGTTGGTCGGCAGGTCCGGCGATGAGTGTGAGCGGTGTGCGCAGTTCGTGGCTTACGTTGGTGAAGAATTGCAGCTGTGTCTGTGTCATTCGCTCCATCTCCTCGGTCATGGTCTTCTGCTTGCGCATAGAGTCGTGCAGACGGCTGTTGATGCGTGCTTTTGCCACGTATGCACGTATTGCGAAGGCACACACCACGATGAGCAGCACAACGAACACTATGAGCACGAGCAGATATATTCGTTGGGTGTTGAATTCGCTGGCAGCGTGGTCTATGCGTGAGCGCAGGGTGGTGAGGTGGCCCTGCTGTCGTGCCGTTTCGTCGTTCTGCATGAGCAGAACTCGTGCGTTGTCGCGTGTCACGAGTGCCGATGAGAGTTGGTTTTCGCGCTTGTAGTTCTTCTTTGTCAGAATATTCATGGCGAGCTGCATCACTTCGTCGCCACGTGTGGGGTATATGTATGATGCGAAGAGAGTGCCGTCGGCTACAAGTTGCATTCCACCACCCTTCTGCGGCATTGCGTCGATGCCGCAGAACTGTATCTTGTTGACGTCAATTCCGTGTTTGCTTATTGCGCGTCGTGCGCCCATAGCCATTCGGTCGTTGTGTGCGAATAGGCAGTCGAACTGCGGATGCGGTTTTGACAGCAGCGAGTCCATAGTTCGGTAAGCTCCCTGCTCGGTCCAGTCGGAGTGGGCCTGTGCCACTATTTCCAGTCCTGGTCGGGTAGCCACGACGCTGTCAAATCCCAGTCGGCGTTCGATGGCAGGCGACGACGTAGGCAGTCCGCACAGTTCGAGAATATGTCCGCCGCTGGTGAGAGTGCCCGCCAGATATTCGCCCATAGTACAACCTATCTCCTTGTTGTCTGCGCCGATATAGGCGGTGTATTTGTCGGAGCGTGTCCTTCGGTCGAATATTATCACGGGTATTCCTTTTTCGTATGCCCAGTCGATGGCAGTTGATATTGTCACCTGGCCCGGAGCGATGATGAGCAGGTCTACTCCCTCGTCGACAAAACTGTTGATTTGTTCGGTCTGTAGTTTCACGTCGTCGTGTGCCGACTTGATTTGCAGGTCTACATTATTATAATATAATGCAGCGATGCGCAATTCCTCGTTGAGTTTCTCTCGCCATACGTCTTCCGAACATTGTGATACGGCTATGACATAATGCTTCTTTCCCGTGCCACCACACGACATAATCAACGGTAGCATGAGTAAGAGCAAAAAACTGTAGAACGTACGGAGCATTTGATTCATTATGGTTTTGGTTGTTAGCTATATGGTGCTGATCCTATGGTTGTTTATGTTGATGTCGGGCTGCCTTTTGGCTGTAGCCTTTCAAAAGGGGTCCTTTTGCATTGCAAAGGGAGTCCTTTTAGGGTGCAAAAGGAGTCCTTTTGAAGTGTAAAAGGGGCCCTTTTTGAGTGTAAAAGGAGTCCTTTTATTTGCAAAGATCTTTAAATTAGCAGACTTGTTATTTTAACAAGAAAGCAAATAAAGAATATCTGACATATGGCAAAGGTAAACATAAAATCTGAGAAAATCACTCCTTTCGGAGGAATTTATTACGCAAGCAAGGCTTTTTATGCGCTTTCACTTGTTTACGATAACGTTATCATCGGCTTGCGAATACGTATTCGTTGAAATTATAATACTACTTGAATGTTGAGCCGAGTATTTATGTCGTGAAATCGGGTATAGGATATTGATAGTATATCCTTAAATTAGCAGACTTGTAAAATTATAAGTCTGCTAATTTAAGGATAACATTAAGTTTTACTCATTATGCTTTTTCGTGTCTGCTACTCTGCAGATACTACTCTTCGTCGTCTATCCACAGGCTGTTGGGCCTGGACGGGCTGTAGAACTTTCCGTCGTAGTCAGAGCCGCCATTCTCTATTTCTATCACAGTGAAGTCGCTAGATGCAGCTATTGGAGTTATTGTCTCAACGCACATCACGAGAGTTTCTGGCTTTATATATTCCTTTTTCATTTCCATTGTCGGTTTTTATTTGTTCTGTGTCTTATGTTTTGCTGTTTGATAGAGCGACTGTTTACTTCACAGCCACCTTCTTGCCACCAACCACATAGATGCCCTTGGCAAGTCGGCCAGCAGCGAGGCTGTCAGCCATGCGGCGTCCGCTGAGATCGTAGACAGCCGTTGCAGCGGCAGACGAGGTTGTTGTCACGGCGCTGATGCCTGTTGTCCCGCTTATGAAGCCTATTGCAGCGGCAACTTTCAGACCTTCGGCAGGCTTGTAGAAGGCGTGGAACGCATTGATGGTGGCAGTCTCACCACCCTTATGCAGATTGCCTTTGTCGTCGATGCCATACAGTCCCTTAGCGTTCTGCGGAGCGTAAACGCCCTTAAATGCTTCGGCAAAGGTGGCAGGAGTAGCCACAAATCCCTTGTCTTTAAAGTTCAGGGCCATGTCATTGCCAGCCTTTTCGGCAGCCACGTTGCATGTTATGAACGGCACATTAGCATCAACACCTGTTTTCTTTACGAAGTTCACTTTGTTGACCTCCGACTTGTCGTAGTATGTTGCGAGCTCTGTTGCACCCAGCTCGTTAGCATTTACCCAGAACGGCAATACGAAACTGTTGATGCCCTCACGCAGTGTGCGTGTCAACTTTACAGACTCTGCATCGAAGTTTTCGGGAATGGCAAAGGCATTGGCGTCGGTCAGCTCTACGTTTGCTGCTTTGCCGTCAACCACCACATTGGCGTGGTCGTAAACCTCATTGGCATAAACGATGGTGTTGGGGTTTTTGAAGAACTGGTTTATGTCAACATCCTTTGTAACCGTGCCGCGCATGTCGACCGATGTTACTTCGTCAGACAACTTGGCGTTGACTTTATCAAAATCGTTGTATTTCACCTCCACCCAGGCGCCGTCCACGTTCTGGCATACACCCTTGAGCCATGAGCCAGCGAGCTTGATGTTGCCAGTGAGCGAGCCGTCTGTCACGTTGTCGAGTGTCACGCCACCCACAGTGGGGAGGTCTTCGATCTGCACATCGTCGATGTAAACCACCTTCTCTCCTTCAAAATTGTCGGTTGTGGGATATATAGCTATCTCGGTAGGATTGCTAAATTCGCCGTTTGTAGAGAAGTCGAAGTATAGCGTGCGCCACTCTCCGGCACCGTCATACCATGCTGCCACCTTCTTAACCGCTTTGTCGGTGCCATTCATGTAGGTCAGCTCCACCCTCACGTTTGTGTTATCGTCTTTCTTTATCTTAAGCGACAGTCGCTTGCTTGCAAACGGGTGGTCGCCAGCAATGCCCGTTGCCACGTCGCCGTTGTCCCAATTTGTGCCAGTGATTGTAAACTTCAGACACTTGTCCGAGCCGTTTACAGCGTCTTTTGTGGGGTTTTCTACTACTTCTGGTTTGCAGCGGTCCCAAAATCCGCCTGCTGTTCCAAGTTCTTTGTCTTCGCCATTCCACAGATTAGTCTGTGCAAACGATGTTGCCGATGCCATGAGTGCAAGGGCTGTGAGTGTAAATTTGTTCATGTTGTATAGGTTTTTATTATTTTGTTAATGTATCAGTTTTTGGTTTACAATGCTGTGGCATGCAAGCCTCTGTTTGGCAACTGTCTGCCTCTGTTTTCTGCTGCAAATTTAGTTATATAAGAGGATTGCATATAAAAAAAATGTTGCATGAACTTGCAAATATCGTTCTATGCAACATTTTTTCTATATATTGCAGCACATTACAGTCCTGCCACCTTCAGGCCGCTCACCTCTATGGCGCCGCTGTAAGAGTTGATGCTCCAGCAGTTGCGCTGTATGCCGTAGATGCGGTTGGTGTAGCACACCTGGTCGTTGATGTACATCGTGCAGACGCTGTTGTCGGTGGTGATCACAATGTGGTAGGTATTGTCGGCAGGACGCTGGAACACGTAACCGTCGTTGTCGGCAAGGAATCCGCAGCCATTCTCGCCCTGCTGTTCGAAGTTCACCTTGCGCTTGTCGTCGCTCTCGTCGTTGACGATGAGCGAGTAGAACACGTCGGCATCGGTGCCACGCACGAGCGAAACGCCGAACTTGTCGCGATTGCCAGCGGTCTTGACGGTGAACTCTATGCGGTTCTGGTAAGCCAGACGGGGGAACAGCGCCCATGCGTTGCCACTGAGCTTGAGGTTTGAAGCGTCGCCCTCTACGCTGCCACCCTCGGCTGTGCTCTTGGCGGCAATGGCTGGAGCGGCAGCGTTTGCAAACTTGGCAGCGATGGCGGGCACCTCACCCAGCGTCAGAGTGCCGTCGTCGTGCTGAATCAGCTTATGTGCCACAAGGTTGCCAGCCCAGTCTATAGCCTTGGTGTTGTCTTTACCAGTGCGTGTGGCACACCATCCCCAGATGTAGCGGTTGGTGCCGTCAGAAGCGGTCTTTGCGGCATAGAGTCCGCGCGAGTCGAGGTATCCCTCGTGCGCGTCGGGCCACAGTCCGGCATCGTTTTGGGTACACGCCTTAAGCTCGTCGAGTGTGCGGCCCTTAAAGTACTGCACCTTACGAACGGCGCTGTGCAACTCGCTGTAGACCAGATACCACCAGTCGCCCATCTTAAATACGTCGGGACACTCGTAGAATCGATCCCACATGCAGCTCATAAACACTCCCTTATGGTCCCACGCCTTGAGGTCTGACGAGGTCCACTCTGCCAGCACGCCCTTGCCGCCTTTCTTGCAAGACACCAGCATGTGGTAGAGATTGTCGTCGCCACGGAACACGAATGGGTCGCGGAAGTCGTGCATCTCGTAGCCGTAGTCGGCGCCACGGAGATAGAATGTGCGACTTTTGGTCCACGTCTTGAAGTCGGGGCTGGTAGCCATCATCACCATCTCGCGGCTGTCGCCAGCAGCAAGCTCATACTTATGAGCGGTGTAGAAGGTGTAGTATAGCTTGTCGCTCTCGTTGTATATGGTAGAACCTGTGCCGAGTGCGGCGTCTTGCTCGTTGATGCCGCCGCAGGGTATGAGTTCGCCCAGCGATGTGTAAGAGGCGGCATCGGTGGTGCTCACGCCCCAGATGGGGTGATAGGTGCCCACGGGATTGGGGCGGTAGTCTTGCAGATAGAGTATCTTGAAGTCCTTTGCCACTGGATCGTAGAAGGGCATGGGGTCGCCCACATAACCGCTCAGAGGCTTGTAGTAAATGTCTTGTGCGGCAGCATCAGAGGCTGCAAAAAGCGTGGTGGTGTTCCAGTCGCGCTGCTCCATAGGGGCATCGTCGTCGCTACAACCCACGAGCGGTGTTGCTACCGCTGCTGCCATGAGGAATGAATATAACATTGTTTTCATTGCTATTGTTGTTTTGGGGAAGATAACGAGAGACAAGGGTAAGAGCGAAAAAAGCTCCTGCTTATCTCCTTGTCACTCGTTTCTCGTCTACTTGTCTACTTGTTCATTAGATAATTGATTGCGTTCAGAGTCATGGTCTCCACGTTCTTGTGGTAGCGGTCGCTACTGATGTCGACGGTGGTGTGCCAGTCGTAGCATCCAGAGCCGATGCACACGATGCCACCCTTGCCCTCGCTGGCAGGGAACTCCCACACCACGATGGCGCCGTCGCCACCATATCCCAAGTCCTTGGCGCCCGTCGCGTTGCGCCATGTGGCGTAGTCGGCATAGCCACCCCAGTCGCTACCTATGTGCCACTGGGCGGTAGAGTTGGTGATGCCGTAGCCCGTGTCGCAGGTCAGCACAGCGTTGCTGTCGTCGCCGCCGACAAGATTCTGGTAGATGGCGTGGTTGTTGTTACCGTTCATGAAGAAGCTCCAGGGACCGCCTGTGATTTCAGGGCTGTCCTCGTTGCCACCCCAACAGTTGTTGGGCACGCGTCCGTCTTTTTGTGCACCGATGTAGGCGGGCAGATTGGTGGCGTAGCGTGTGAGGAGGAATGAGCCACCGTTGTTGTAGAAGTCGCGCAGCTTGGCAGCGGCATTGATGGCTTCGGGTGCTGCCTTCTCAAAGGCTGGGGCTTGGTCTACGCCTCCATCCTTGTGGAAATGCCACCACATGAGCTTACACTCCGATAGGTCTACCGAGCCATTCTGTATGGCGTCGAACGACACATATAGCGAGTTGGGCACGTTCTGCAACATCCACTTGCAGGCGTCTGCCTCTTCAGCGTTGAGACCGCTCATGTCTTGTGCCAAGCCCACAAACACTGCCGAGGGCTTGCCTATGACTGTCACGGTGACGGTGTAGACAGCCTTTGCGGTGTTGTTCTCGACCGTAAACTCTACAGGATGGGTAAAGTCGACGGTGGCATTGTTCTGCGGTGTGACGGTGGCGTTGTCGCTCACAGTCATGCTCGGCACCAGTTTGGTGACGTCGGCATCGGCAGGCACAAACACGGTGATGGTCTTTGCAGCCTCGTCAATGCTTCCCACGTATGTGCCGTTGAGCTTGAACGACAATATCTTGGCCTCGTCGCGCACAGCCTTAACGGTCCAGTCGAGATAGACGTCGGCATTGGTCACGCGAATGGAGTGGGCCACCGTCATGTTCATTTTGTCGCCTGTCGCAATGTCGGCAGTAGCACCGTCGCTCAGTTCGAGCTTGCTGACAGCCATCTCTTTAGTGTCGTATGTCTCTGGCACACGCACCACTACGGTGCGCGAAGCGGCATCTATGGTGCCCTCATACTGGTCGAGTGCCAGCGCCTTTATGTTGCAGTCGCCGTCGAGTTGCAGGTCCGACGTGTTGTCGTCAGAGCATGCCGTCGTGTTAAATGCCATCACGAGCACTGCCAACGCCGCAAAAATATAATGTGCAAACTTGCTTGTTGTTTTCATTGTTGTATGGTGTTTTTGTTGTCGGAGTGGGGCTTCCGTCCCCACTCCATTGTTCTAAACTCCTAAACTCTTACCAGTTTCCGATGTTCTGTGTATAGTGTCCGTTTGATGCTGAAATCTGGCTGAACGGAATGGGGAGGTACTCATTCTTGTTCTTCGTAAACTTAGCATCCTTATATATAGAGCAGTCGCCAGCTTCTTCAGCATAGTATTTGTTCAACACATCTGCCGCTTCACCCCAACGCACGAGGTCGAAGAAACGCTCACTCTCCATTCCCATCTCCACACGGCGCTCCATCTTCACAATCTTCAGAGCCTGTGCCTGGTCGTAAGAACCCTTGTAGGTGGCGATGTTAATGCGCACTCCGTAGTCGGTCTCATAGTTTGAGATGGCGCTCAAGCTCTGTTTTGCACGTGTGCGGAGCTTGTTTACCAGACCGATGGCCTCGTCTATGCGTCCGTCGTTAAGCTGCACGAGAGCTTCTGCACGCTCCAACAGCACGTCGGCATAGCGCAACACGATGCGGTTTTCGGGCGTTCCCCACCACGAGCCCTTGATAAGGAATCCGCAGTCGGGGTCTACGTTCTGCTTCAGAGTGACGTAGTAGCCATAAAGTCCGTGCGAACGGCTCCACGTGTCGGTCTCGTCCATCATGTAGTTGGAGTTGAACTCATAAGGCAGTCCGGGCATTCCAACGGTTAGGAAGAGACGTGGGTCGGCATAGTCTGACGCCTTGTTATAGTCTTTGTCGTTGAAAGTGTCGATGTAAGGCAGTCCCTCTGCGTTGGTGCGGAAGGCGTTGACCATGTTTTGCGACGGCTTGTAGAAGTCGCAGCCACCGTCTGTCACGCCAGCAATGTTAGGCACAATAAGACCGTAACTCCAGTTGAGGTTGCCGAGTTTGGTGCCGTCGTTCATCGAGTATTGTATCGCCCAGATGCTCTCCACGCCGTTCTCGTACTGCGGTTCGGGACGGAAATTGTTGTGGAAGTCTGCCTCGAGGTCGAATCCTCCAGCCTGATAGATGCTGGGGTCGCTATACTCTACCACTTTCTTCAGGTCGTCGGCAGAGATAGAAGTCACCTCATTGCTCTGTGCGTTGTCCTGTCGGTAAGCCTTATAAAGATATGCTTTGGTGAGGAAAGCAGCGGCTGCAGCCTTTGAGGGTCGGCCCACTTCTTTCTGCTTTACGGGCAGCACCTTGTATGCATCTTCAAGGTCTTTGATGATAAGTCCCCATCCCTCGTCGTTGGTGTACTCGGTGTTTGAGAGGTTGTTATAGTCTTCCACACTCAGGTTGGGGTTCACCACAAAGGGAATGTTCTTATACAATCGCTTCAAGAGGAAGTGTCCGTAAGCACGCAAGAACTTCATCTCGCCGATGCGCTCGTCCTTCTGCTGATATGAGTTGGCGTCGAGTTGTTCGAGCTGTGCCAGCGCGGTGTTGACACGTGAGATGCAGTTGTAGAGGCGCGTCCACATGTCGCTGATGTTCCAGTTGGTGGTGAGTATGCCCTGTGAGATTTCCAATTGGTGGAACACGTCGCCGTCGCTGGTTCCGTTTCCGCCCTTGTAGGCGTCGTCGGAGCGCACATCAAAGTTCCACATTGAGAACGAAGAGTTGATGTCTTCGGCAGACATAAAGATGGCATAAGCCGATATGACCAGATTGTCGATGCGGCTGGGGTCTTTCACCTGGGTCTCGTCCAGTGTGCCCTGCGGCTTCTGATGGTCAAGAAAATCGTCGCAGCTGCCCAACGACAAGGCTCCGGCTGTGAGCACGGTGGCGAGGGCTATGCGGCTGAATATGTTGGTTTTCATTGTCGTTTACTTTTTAAAGTTTATCTTAAAACAGCGTTTTTACTTTATCACTCTTTTGTCTTTTTACCTTTAAAAGGTTACGTTCAGTCCGAAAGTGATGTTCAATGGTATCGGATAACCGTAGTTGGGATTCTCTGGGTCTACACCCGTAAAGCTTCTACTCTTGAGCGTAAAGACGTTCTGTGCACTGAGATAGAAGCGCAGGCGCTCCATCGCGAGCTTTTGTGCAAATGCCTTCGGCACGTTGTAACCCAGCTGCACGGTGCGCAGTTTGAGGTAAGAGCCATTCTCAACCCAGTAGCTTGACACACGCTTCTCGTTGTTGTTGTCAGACAGAGTCACTGCTGGGATGTTGCTGTTAGGATTTGTCGGGCTCCACGCGTTGAGCAGTCGGCTTCCCTTGTTCAAGTATCCGATGTTCAATCCTGCCCAGATGTCGGTCTCTTTCTTAAGGTCAGAGATGATGTCTACGCCCTGCACGCCTTGGAAGAAGGCTGTAATGTCGAAGTTTTTATACTCCAGATAGATGTTGAAGCCGTATGTAAAGTCGGGCGTCGGGTCGTAGATCCACTGCTGGTCAGCCTCTGTAATCTTGTCATCGTTGTTAAGGTCTTTCCAGCGTATGCGACCCAGGGCAGCGCCCTCTTGTGTGGCGTGGTTGTCAATCTCGTCTTGCGACTTGAAGATGCCGTCGGCCACGTAGCCCACCTGCGAGCCCATGGCATGACCAATGACGCTCTTCACGCCGTTTCCTCCGAACGTACCGGCAGCGGCAACCGTGGTCGGCAGCTTCGTGATTTTGTTGCGATAAGCGCCTATATTGGCGTTGATGTCGTAGCGCAGACCCCATGCTGTGGTCTTGCGGTAGCCTATATTAAATTCATATCCCTTGTTCTCCATCTCGCCAGCGTTGATCCACTGCGTCGAGCCCTCGCCCATTGCAGCGATGCCTGCCATCTGTACGAGAATGTCTTTAGTCTTCTTAAAGTACCAGTCGAAGGAGCCATAGAGCGAATTGTTGAACAGCGCGTAGTCAACACCGAGGTTTGTCTGCGTTGTCGTTTCCCACTTGATATTGTCGTTACCCAGCTGGTTGCGCTTGAAACCCGACGCCAACGTCTGTCCGCCGTTGGTGCCTGCAATGTCGTATGAGGTGCCGTAGCTCTGTCCGCCGCTCTCGTTTACACCATAGTTGCTTACGTATACAGTGTAACGTGCGAGGTTAGATATTTCCTGATTACCGGTCTGTCCCCACGACGCGCGCAGCTTCAGGTCGTCGAGCCACGAGTTAGTGGCACTCATAAACTTCTCGTTATTGATGCGCCATCCTGCCGAAACAGAAGGGAATGTGGCGTAGCGGTTGTCCTTACCGAAGCGTGATGAGCCGTCGCGACGCACTGTCAGCGATGCCATGTATCGGTCGGCGAAGTTGTAGTTGAGCTTACCGAAGAAGCTGACAAGCGAGTAGCCCTCGCCCGAACCGTATGCCTGCGCTGTGCCTGTGCCTGCGTCGGGCCACATGTAGTCTGGGCTGAGAATGATGTAGTCTTCTTTTCTGCCCGAGAAGTAGACGTCGTCTTCGCGGTTAAGCTCCATACCAGCCATTGCGTCGAGCCGATGTTGTCCAATCTCGAGATTGTAGGTTGCCACTGCGTTCCACATCCATTTAGTCCAATGTTCCTGCTTTGCCTCCACAGCATTGGTCTTGTTTGCCACGTTACCCTCTGTCACGGGATATGTAAAGAAGCGCTGTTGCTTCTGCGAGTAGTCCAAACCGAACGTAGAACGCAGGTTGAAGCCCTTGAAGAGGTTGAGGTTTACGTATGCGTCGCCGAACGTACGCCAGTAAGTGTAGCGGTTGTCCTTATTGCGTTCGAGCACTGCCACGGGGTTGTAGCGGTCGGGGTAGCCTCCCACTGGTCCTGCGTAGCTGCCGTCGGTAGTGTAGACTGGCAGTGAGGGGTTGAACTGCAGCACGTTTTGTAAGAATCCTCCGGGTGCCGCAACCTCAGAGGTGCGGTTCAGGGTGAAGTGCTCGCCAATGGTGAGTTTATCGCCAATGAGCTTATACTCGGTATTGAAGCGAGCCGAGAAGCGCTCGAAGTCGCTGGTCTTGATGATGCCAAGATTCTTGTAATAGCCCAGTGAGAAGAACGACGATCCCTTCTGCGAACCGTTGCTCACGCTCACATTGTAGTTTTGTATCACGCCTGTGCGTGTGGTCTTGTCGTACCAGTCGGTGTCGGCAGCAGGTGTTGTGCCAGCGTCGTCGAGATACTTTTTCATTGTGATGCCGTTGAGCACAGCCTGTCCTTGGGCGTTGTAGCCCCAGTCGTAGTGGTATCCTAATCCGTTGGTGTTAGGGTCGAGACCGTCGTTTACGTATCCCTGCCACATCACTTGTCCGAACTCTTTGGCGTTGAGCACATCCATCTTGTGGCTGTACATAGACGCAGCGACCGATGCGTCGAGGTCTACCTTCAGTTTGCCTTCCTTTCCTTTCTTTGTAGTGATGATGATGACGCCGTTTGCAGCACGCGATCCGTAGATTGAGGCAGAGGCTGCATCTTTCAGAATCTGGATAGACTCAATGTCGTTTCCGTTCAGCTCGTGCATGCCAGCCTTGGTCGGCACGCCGTCGATGATGTAGAGAGGGTCGTTGTTGTTGAGTGTACCGATGCCGCGGATGCGCACAGTGGCGGTGCCCGATGGAGAGCCATCAGCAGTAATGTTCATGCCGGGAACACGACCTTGGAGAGCTTTCATGGGGTTGTTTTCATTCTGTTTCTGCAGGTCTGCGACGCTCACCACCGACACTGCGCCTGTAAGGTCGGCCTTACGCTGCGTGGTATAGCCTGTCACCACCACCTCTTCTATAAGCTTTGCATCCTCGCTGAGAGTTACATTCATCTGCGCCTTTGCAGGCATGGTCACGGTGTCGAATCCTACATACGAAATTACGAGCTCTGCACCCTCCTTCACTGCAAGCGAGAAGTTGCCGTCGAGGTCGGTGACGGTAGCGTTTTGCGTACCTTTCTCGGTGACGGTAGCACCTATTACGGTTTCTCCGTCTGGCAGCTTCACGACGCCCTTCACCGTGAGCGACTGTGCTGAAGCCACGGTGCATACCATCGAAAGCATGGTTCCGAGAACAATTTTCTTTAGTTGTTTCATTCTGTTATTTTTTAGGTTTTTATTTATTGCATTTACACTTATTTAGCTTTTTGCTTATTGTCAATCTGTAAGAATGTCGCCATGAGGTCTGCGGCAACGGTTAGCGAAAGATTGATGCCGCAAAGATAGATATATATCAAACATAAAGACTCAAAAAATCGTTCATCGCAGTATTTATTTGTTTCAATGTTACAATTATGCAACACGATGAACGATATTTGCTATTGGAAAAGAGAAACAAAGCCCCCACCTCGCAACCCTGCGGGTTGCTCTTCCCCTCCCCTAATGGAGGGGAGGGAAATGCTATACTTGTGGTGTCTTTATATTATGGAAAGGGAGGAAGATGGAGGAGAATTGGGGGAATAAGTGCAAAGTGTCGACGAACTGCTGCGCTTTACGTTTTGCAGATTGCCTGCCGCAGGGAAGAACACGCGTTTTGTCACATCTTAAACGTGTTATCGCATTTTTCGTTGCATTTTTGTTACATGTATCAATTCTTCTAATGTAGGAACGATTAATTAAAGCTGAAACCTTTGATTGTTACTACCTTTGCAATGTAAAAAGGAGACAAACATAAGCGAAGGAAATAGATTAGACATTTAAGATTGTTGTTTTAGTATAGTTAGTTCAAAATGGTTAGTTTTTAAAATCGGGAAAAACACATGGGCGGGAGCAGAAGTGATTTCTGTTCCCGTCATTTTTTTTGTATGTAATAAAATAAAAGCCCCACCCCCTGCCCCTCCCCCGCAGGGAGGGGAGTATATACCTTTGTCTCCTGCGCTTTATTGTTGTCAAACATCATAGGCTACTACACCTTATTGTCGAATGTAGCCGTAGGATGAGGGTGTGTAAGAAGTGAATTAAACGAGCTAACGCCATAACCTCCTATATACGCAATAGCGGAGGCTACGGCAAGAATGCCATAACCTCCGCTACATACCACTCCCCTCCCTACGGGGGAGGGGCAGGGGGTGGGGCTTTTGGGGCTTACTGCTTTTTACTTCACGTTCTTCACCTCTTCGGGCAACACGGGCATTGCACCGTTCTGTGTGCAGACGTATGCGCTTACGTGTACGGCGCGCTTGTGGGCATCGGCAACGCTCATTCCATCGAGGATAGAAGCGCAGAATGTGCCGGTGAACGAGTCGCCTGCGCCTACTGTATCAGCCACTTCAACCTTGGGTGTGGGCTGGAACGACATGGTGCCCGGTGTGAACACATAGCTGCCGTTGGTGCCGCAGGTGAGCACGAGCATGTCGAGGTTGTACTTGCCGAGGATGAGCCAGCACTTGTTCTCGATGTCGAGACCTGGATAGCCGAACATTCTGCCGATGAGAACCAATTCCTCGTCGTTGATCTTAAGCACGTTGCAACGCTTCATGCTCTCGCAGATAATCTCCTTGGTATAGAAGTTCTGGCGCAGATTGATGTCGAAAATCTTCATGCAGTCCTTCGGCGTTGCGTCGAGGAACTTATAGATAGACTCACGGCTCACTACGTTGCGCTGAGCCAACGAACCCCAGCATACGGCACGTGCGTTCTCGGCAATAGCCTTAACTTCGTCGGTGAATGGGATATTGTCCCACGCTACGTTCTCCTTAATATCATATGTGGGTATGCCCTCATCGTCGAGTGTCACCTGAACGGTGCCGGTTGGATAGGGCACGCGTGGCATGCAATACTGCAACTTCTTCTCCTCAAGCTGCTGGATGGTCTCCTCAGCAAGCTTGTCCTCGCCAAGAGCACTCACAGCGATGGAGTTGAGTCCGAACTGTCCTGCGTGGAATGCGAAGTTTGCAGGAGCACCACCAAGTTTCTTTCCCTCAGGAAGCACATCCCAGAGTGCCTCACCAAGACCTACTACGTATTTTGTATTCATAATAATAATAGCCCAAGCCCTACCCCCTGCCCCTCCCCCACAGGGAGGGGAGTGATATGCGACAATGGGTGTCGGTTTTTGGTTTGTTTTATATTAATGTATTTAGTAAATTAAAATCATGCAGCATTACTGCTGTGGCCTTATTGAGCCTCTTTAAGCCTTACTAGGCCTTTTTAAGCCCTCTTGAAAAACTTGCCAAGTCCTAATCCCGCTTCTCAATCTTCAAAGCATTCTACTCCCCTCCCTACGGGGGAGGGGCAGGGGGTGGGGCTTTTTACTGCTTAACCTTAGGAATATAAGAGAGCAGATAGATAACGCCTATTGCCATGACTGCGGCTGCCCATATCTGCGGATACTGTGAGCCGGCTGCCTTGGCAGCATCGCTTGCAAATCCCATGAAGAGTGGGAATACCGTACCACCGAACAGACCCATAATCATCAGTCCCGAAACCTCATTCTTCTTCTCAGGTTCAGAGAGCATAGCCTGCGATAACACAATTGAGAAGACGTTAGAGTTGCCGTAGCCTACGAGAGCGATGGCAGCCCAAAGCTCCCACTTCTCAGTACCGAACACGAAGCCTACCATCGAGAGAGCCATCATAAGCACGATGATGGTGAAGAAGGTGCGGATGTTGAGCTTGCGCATAAGTATCGAACCGGTGAAACAGCCGAGTGTACGGAATGCGAAGTATACGGATGTGGCGTATTCAAACTGGCTGAGCGAGTCGCCTTCGCCACCCAGACGCTCCAGGAGAATCTTAGGAGCCACAGCGTTGGTACCAACGTCGATGCCCACATGGCACATGATGCCGATGAACGAGAGCAGGATGATGGGCGAGCCGAGCATCTTCAGACAATCAACGAAGCCAGAAGCCTCGTCCTCAATAGGCTCTTCCTCGATGTTGGTCATGCCGAGCCACAGAGTTGCAATCAGGCCTACTACGAAGAAGAGGAGGAACAGAATGCGCCAGCTTAGTCCGAGTATTGGAGCCGATGTAGTAGCACCCCATGCTGCGATGAGCGGAGCTATGAACGAGGCGATGGCCTTGACAAACTGTCCGAAGGTGAGTGTCGAAGCCAAGTGGCCCTTGACGAGCATTGTCACCAGCGGGTTGATAGATGTCTGCATGATTGCATTGCCTATGCCGAGGAGCGAGAACGAGATGTACATCAGCCAGAGCTGGCTCTCCTTGGTAGGCATGAAGCTGTCGAAGAGGGGCAGGAACACTGCCAGTGTTGTAACGATGATAGACAGCAGCACAGTCTTCTTGCGACCGATCTTGTTCATCAGCATGCCCGTGGGCACTGAGAAGATAAGGAACCAGAAGAACACGAGCGAGGGAAAGAAGTTGGCTGCCGAATCCGACAGACCGAAGTCTTCCTGCATATTGTTCGATACTGCGCCGACGAGGTCGACAAATCCCATTGTGAAGAATGCTATCATCACCGGGATGAGCGTAAGTTTGCTTGAGTTTGAGTTGCTCATTTGTGTATGAAACTTTTTAGTTATTAGTTCATTTTCTTAGATTTCTCTGCTGCAAAGTTATCACTTGTGCAGCAGAGATGCTATAATATATGTTACATCCGATTGCAAAAATGTATCATACAACATTTCTGCAATATTTGATACATTACTTCAAATTATACACCGCATATTTGCCCTTGCCCTTGATGGCTACCTTGTTGTAAGGCTTGGTGGGGAATACGAGGTTGGTCATAGCCATGCGGCCCTCGGCATCGAACGCCTCAATGCTGCTCTTGTCGATGAAGAGGCGCAGGTGTGTCATCTTGCCATGTACGGGAGCTGTTGTGACGGCAGCGAAGTCGTCGCTGAAGTCCTTGAGTCCGCTCTTGGTGCGGTCCATTGTGAAAGTGCGTATCTTGTCGTCGTAAGTCATAACCACCTGCTCGTCCTTGTCGTTGTAGAGTGTGATGGTAGCGCTACCCTTGAGCGTAACCACCATTTCGCACGATTTGCTCAGAGTCTTGGTAGGCTTCTTCGGACGTGCTGCTGTAAGCTCAGGCGACGGGGTTACGCCGCAATATGTATTGCCTTCGTATTCGTAGAGGTCGAGGTCGCGCGGAATTGAGTTGCCCGAACGATACTGCTTGGTTGGAATCTGGTTGGCATACTGCCAGTTGCTCATCCATGCTATAGCCACGCGGCGTCCGTTGGGAGCGTTGTCGAAGGTTACGGTGGCATAGTGGTCTTTGCCGTAGTCCATCCATCGTGTCACTTCGGGTGCTGTCTCGCATGTGAATTTCTTACCGTCGAAGTCGCCTACGAAGTACTGTGTGGCTGAACCACCGAACGGACCGCCAGGGTTTATGTTGCAAATGAGCACCCACTTGTACTTGTCAGTGCCGCGTACACGCAACTTAATAAGGTCGGGGCACTCCCATACACCGCCATGATTGCCATATTCGGCGCCAAACTGACTTTCGAGTGTCCACGCCTTGAGGTCGTCTGACGAATAGATGTTCATGTGCTGACCTTCGGCGAGAATCATGTTCCACTTCTTGATATCCTCGTTCCAGAACATGTGTGGGTCGCGGAAGTCGGGTGTATTGCTTGTGATGATGGGGTTGCCTTCGTATTTTGTGAATGTCTTGCCGTTGTCGGTGCTGTATGCAAGGCTCTGGGTCTGGTTCTCGCCAGCCGTTGTGTACATAGCAACTACTGTACTATCACCAAATCCGGCAGTGTTGTTATGGTCTACTACAGCCGAACCAGAGAATATTGTGCCCCAAACATCGGGTTGAATTGGAGTACCCTCAAACTTCCAGTGCATAAGGTCGGTTGATGTAGAGTGTCCCCAAGTCATGTTCTCCCACTGCGATCCATAGGGATTGTACTGGAAGTAGAGATGCCAAACGCCATCCTTGTAGAACATACCATTGGGGTCGTTCATCCATCCGTATGTCGGAGTGTGATGATAAACGGGGCGATACTGCTCACGGTTGGTCATATCGAACGAGTCGGCATACTTCATGTTCTTCCAGCAAGTGAAGCTCGAAATGCCACCATCGTTACGATAGGTGCCATTGACATGAATGTCGAGAGAGATGTTCTTGCTGTCCTTGATTTCGCTGATGTAGAGTGGCACATAATAGTCGATGTGGTTTGAGGCGAGTCGGATGTTGAATGCTTTCACCTGACTGTTGCCGTCAATCACCTTGACATTGCACATCTCTGCCTTCTCCTGCACCGGCAAGAGCAGTACTTTCTGTGAATTGTCTACACGATAGATGCAGTGGTTGCTGCTGAGGAATTTGGTCTGTTGCGCTGAGGCTGTCATGGCAAGCCCCAAGAGTAACGATGTAGCCGCTGTGCGACTGAATAGTTTCTTGTTCATATTTATATAGGTTCTTAGAATTATCAAAATAGCCTAACTTGTAGGAGCCGGGTTTCTGTCGCAAAATTACATATTATATTAAAATAGATATACAACTATTGTTTCCAAAACTTGCAAGAATTGGCTGATGAAACAAATCTTACATCAAAT
>ERZ1031954.338-NODE-338-length-19982-cov-10.113665_pt1 | contig 19982 bp, 14 predicted proteins | sample MGYA00516701_ERZ1031954 | MGnify/ENA primary metagenome ERZ1031954 (study PRJEB33719, sample SAMN04261284) | wastewater metagenome | biome: rural village; feature: human; material: feces | host: Homo sapiens | place: El Salvador | collected 2013-01-07 ...
AGTAGCGGAGGTCTCCGGCCTCCGCAGCACCAAGTCGAACACAAACTGTATATCGGCATTATTGGTTGCTGCGGAGGCCGGAGACCTCCGCTACTTTTGTTGGTGCAGTCATAAAGCTTTACACACATTATATAATATATAAGCACAACAAAAAAGTGGCTGCAACAAGCATATTGTCAGAAAAAAGCAGTAAATTTGCAGAATTAACAGCTACTTTTTAAAAACAGCATACAAGGCTGAAAGAATCTACACGAAGTATTAAAAATCAAAATATACAAGCAATGAACCGCAAACTTATCCTTTCGTCAGCAATAGCTCTTGCCAGCCTCACCGCGTCGGCACAGAGCTCAGTAAAGGCGCCTGTCCCTATCCTGCCGCTCCCCGAGCAGAAGCAGATCGACTGGCAGCGCATGGAGACATACGCCTTCATCCACTTCGGTCTGAACACGTTCAACGACCGCGAATGGGGCTACGGCGACTCCGACCCTGCTACGTTCAACCCCACACGCCTCGACTGCGAACAGTGGGCAAAGACGCTCGTGGCAGCGGGCATGAAGGGCGTCATTCTCACAGCAAAGCATCATGACGGCTTCTGCCTCTGGCCCTTCGAGGGCAACGACTACAACGTGACACGCTCGCCCTACAAGAACGGCAAGGGCAACATCGTGCGCGAACTGTCTGACGCCTGCAAGAAGTACGGACTGAAATTCGCGGTGTATCTCTCACCGTGGGACCGCTCGCGTGCCGACTACGCTACGCCGGGCTACCTGCCCTACTTCTACGCTCAGCTCCACGACCTGCTCACCAACTACGGCGACGTGTTCGAGGTGTGGTTCGACGGTGCCAACGGTGGCGACGGCTACTATGGCGGCGCAAAGGACTCGCGCACTATCGACCGCAAGAACTACTATAACTACCCGCATATCTTCGCCATGCTCGACAGCATTCAGCCCAACGCCGTGGTCTTCGGCGACGGCGGACCGGGATGCCGCTGGGTGGGCAACGAGAAGGGCTTCGCAGGCGAGACCAACTGGGCATTCCTGCGCAAGAACACGGTTTATCCGGGCTACCCCAACTACCCCGAACTGCAGTACGGACACGCCGACGGCGACCAGTGGACGGCTGCCGAGTGCGACGTGTCTATACGTCCGGGCTGGTTCTACCATCCGGAGGAGGACGACCGTGTGAAGTCGCCCGAACAGCTTGCCGACCTCTACTACCGCTCGGTAGGACACAACGCTACGCTGCTGCTCAACTTCCCCGTCGACCGCGAAGGTCTCATCCACCCTATCGACTCGGCTAACGCCGTCAACTTCCACAAGATGATTCAGCGCGAACTGCAGCACAACCTCGTGGCTGGCATGACACCGAAGGTGAGCAACGAGCGCGGAAAGGCGTTCGCGGCAAAGGGGATGACCGACGACTCGTGGGACACCTACTGGGCTACTGCCGACGGCGTAACATCGGCTACCATCACGTTCGACTTCAAGAAGCCGCAGCTCATGAACCGCATCATGCTGCAGGAGTACATACCGCTCGGACAGCGCGTGAAGAAGTTCGCCGTAGAGTATCTCGACGGCAAGACATGGCGCAGCGTTGAGCAGGGCGAGGAGACAACAACCATCGGCTACAAGCGCCTGCTGCGCTTCCGCACCGTGGAGGCAAAGAGCGTGCGCGTGCGCATCATCGACTCGCGCGGACCAATCTGCCTCAACAACGTGGGCATCTACTACGGCGGAAAGGACGCACAGCTCACATGGAACCCCACAGCCGAGGCCATCAAGTCTCTGCCGTTCTCTATCCTCGGCGCCGACAAGGCTGAGCGGGAGAAGGCTACCGACCGCAACCCGCAGACCGTTTGGTTCTGCAAAGGCAACGAAGTGCTCATCGACCTTGGCAGCGAGCAGGAGATTTCCGCATTGCAGTATCTGCCCGACCAGAGCGAAGGCAGACGCGGACTCATCCATACATACACCATCGCGGCGTGCGACGCCAAGGGCGGCAACGAGCGTGTGCTGAAGAGCGGCGAGTTCTCTAACCTGCAGAACAACCCTATCCTGCAGACTGTATCGTTCAACGCTACAAAGACACGCTACGTGAAGCTGCGCGCCGAGCGCATGGTCGTGGCTGGCGAAGCAATGGGCATCGCCGAACTGGGCGTCAAGTGATATTAAGACAACAATACTAATGGTAGGAGGCTACGGCAGGAATGCCGCAGCCTCCTACTGTTTGTTTTCTGCGCAATTCACTCTTCTTATTCCAACGTTTTCGTTAAGCCAAATGAGCAGAACCGAGCTTGCTCGAGTTATGCCATGGCGAGAAAACGAAGGATGAAATCCAACTTTTTACATATTATTTTAAAATCTCAAATTATTTTTCTAATTTTGCATTTTAAAACAATACATATATAATAATGTCAAGAAAGAAGAAACCACTACCAATACTCGAGAACGTAACTATTGAGGCGGTTGCTGCCGAAGGAAAATCACTGGCACACGTCAACGACATGGTTGTTTTCGTGCCGTTCGCCGTACCCGGCGACGTGGTTGACTTGCAGGTGCGCAAGAAGAAGCACAGCTACTGCGAGGCGGAAGTAATACGCTTCATCAAGAAGAGCGACGTACGCACAGAGCCGATGTGCGAGCATTTCGGCATCTGCGGCGGATGCAAATGGCAGAACCTGCCCTACGAGGAACAGCTGAAGGCTAAGCAGAAGCAGGTGTTCGACCAGCTCACACGCATCGGAAAGATAGATCTGCCGGAGTTTATGCCTATCATGGGTTCGGTACACATCAAGGAATACCGCAACAAGCTGGAGTTCGGCTGCTGCAACAAGCGATGGCTCACACGCGAGCAGATTGCGGAGGGCACGCAGTTCGACAACATGAACGGCATCGGATTCCACATCACCGGAGCCTTCGACAAGATTCTGCCTATCGAGAAGTGCTGGCTCATGGACGACCTGCACAACAAGATTCGCAACGCCATACGCGACTACGCCTTCTCTACCGGGATGACCTTCTTCGACCTCAGACAGCAGCACGGTCTCTTGCGCGACATCATGATACGCAACTCGAACACGGGCGAATGGATGGTGCTCATACAGTTCCACTACGATGATGAGGGCGACGAGCAGCGCGCCAAGGCGTTGCTGCAGCACATCGCCGACAAGTTCCCCGAGATAACATCGCTCATGTACGTCGACAACCAGAAGTGCAACGACACCTTCGGCGACCTCGACCTCTCTGTGTTCAAGGGCAACGACCACATCTTCGAGACAATGGAGGACCTGCGCTTCAAGGTCGGTCCGAAGAGTTTCTACCAGACCAATACGGAGCAGGCTTATCACCTCTATTCGGTGGCTCGCAACTTCGCCAAGCTCACCGGCGACGAACTGGTGTACGACCTCTATACCGGTACGGGCACCATCGCCAACTTCGTGGCTCGTCAGGCACGCGAGGTTATCGGCATCGAGTACGTTCCTGAGGCTATCGAGGACGCAAAGGTGAACTCTGAGGTGAACAACATCAACAACACCAAGTTCTACGCCGGCGACATGAAGGACATCCTCAACGACGAGTTCATCGAGAAGCACGGACGCCCCGACGTGATCATCACCGACCCACCACGCGCCGGTATGCACCAGGACGTGATAGACACCATCCTGCGCGCTCACCCGAAGCGCATCGTCTACGTCAGCTGCAACCCGTCTACGCAGGCACGCGACCTGCAGGCGCTCGATGTGGCTTACAAGGTGATGGCGGTACAGCCGGTGGACATGTTCCCGCATACGCCGCACGTGGAGAATGTAGTTCTTTTGGAAGAAAAGCCGTAGCTTTTCTTCCAAAAGAACAATTTTGAATTTTGAGTTTTGAATTTTGAATTGTCGGCTATGCCGATTAGGAATTAATCAATTTGGAATTTTGAATTCGCAACTCTCAACTCAAAATTCAAAATTCAAAATTGCGACGCATGTCGCAACAATTCAAAAATCAAAACTCAAAATTCAAAATTGCCGAAGGCAACAATTCAAAACTCAAAACTCAAAATTCATAATGAAAACATTAGCAACTCTCGCACTCGCCGCTCTCACTTTCGGCAGTGTGTCAGCACAAGAGAAAGAAGCTAAGCTGAAGGTGCTCAGCGACATCAAATTCAGCGGTTACATCATGTCGCAGTATCAGTACAGCGACAAGGAAAGCAACAAGGGCGAAAAGGATATCAACTCGTTCAACATACGCATGGTGCGTATGGCACTCGAAGGACGTGTGGCAGGTGACTTCTACTGGAAGGCGCAGCTGCAGGTGAACGGCAACACCTCTAACCTCACCGTGGCGCCACGAATGGTCGACGCGTTCGCCGAGTGGCAGAAGTACGACGCGTTCAAGGTTAAGGCGGGTCAGTTCAAGCGTCCGTTCACCTTCGAGAACCCCATGCACCCCATTACGCAGGGCTTTATGAGCTACTCGCAGAACGTCACGAAGCTCGCCGGATTCAGCGACCGCAACGGCGAACACTCAAGCAACGGACGCGACATCGGCGTGCAGCTGCAGGGCGATCTGCTCAAGGCTGCCGACGGACACCACTACCTCCACTATCAGGTGGGCGTCTTCAACGGTCAGGGCACTAACATGAAGGATGTAGACCAGCGCAAGGACGTCATCGGTGGCGTATGGGTGGCTCCCGTGAAGGGTCTGCGCATCGGCGCCTTCGGATGGACCGGTTCGTATGCTCGTAAGGGCACATGGACGGAGGTAGACGCTAACGGCGTGGAGCAGACAAAGAACGGCGTACGCTCGCTCGAGAAGAACCGCTATGCCATCAGCGCCGAGTATGCCGCTCACGACTGGACCGTGCGTTCGGAGTATATCCACAGTCAGGGCTACGGCTTCAAGACGTCTAACGCTTCGGGCAAGGAGACCGACTGCACTATCAACTACGCTGCTGGCGACAAGGCAGACGGCTTCTACGCACTCATGATCGCCCCGGTCATCAGCAAGAAACTCTACGCCAAGGCGCGCTACGACCTCTACCGTCCGCAGGCCAACTGGCACACTTCGAAGACTCAGTACGAGATTGGTGCCAACTACTGGATTGGCAAGCACGTCATGGTGGCTGCCGAATATGCGCGTGTCAACGACCGCAGTCTGAACAAGTCGAACTATAACATGTTCGACCTGCAGCTCGACGTGAAGTTCTAAGCACAAACATGCGAGCACTTTTCTTGATTTGTCAAACAATTAAAAAAACTCTCATACGATGGCAGAACATAAACATAAGCACAGCCGCAGAGATCGCCGCGACGATATAGACATCTTCCGCGAGAACAGTCTGCGCGCTATACACAGAAGGAAGCAGTACGCACGAATAATGTTCGTCGTGGTGTCGCTAATCGCCGCTCTCATGCTGACGCTGGTATACGCTGCCTACTTCCTCGACAAATAAGAAACTATAACCCCGTATAACTTAAAAAAACTGACACTACAAAGATGACAAACAAATCATTAGCAGCCCTCTTCTTCGGCTGCATCATTACCGCCTCTGCCGCTTCTGCGCAGTCGCTGCTCCCCAAGCCGCAGTCGTTCGTTGCGGGCAAGGGCGCGTTCAGCACTACCGCAAAGCTGAAGGTGGTCAACGAGGTTGGCACCGAGGCAGAGAACATCTACTCGAAGCAGTTCACAGCCAACACCGCAGACGACGCTCGTCAGGTGGTGCGCTTCACACGTCTCGACGGCGCTTCATCGCCAGAGGCTTACCGCCTCCACGTCACTAAGGACACGCTGCTCATCAGCGCCGCTTCTGCCGACGGCTTCCGCTTCGCTTGGCAGACCATAAACCAGCTGAAGCAGAAGAACGCCGTCATGGCTTGCGACGTCGTTGACGCTCCGGCTTTCAAGTGGCGCTCGCTCATGCTCGACGTGTCGCGCCACTTCCAGCCCATCTCTTTCCTCAAGAAGCAGATCGACGTCATGGCGCAGTACAAGTTCAACCGCCTCCACCTCCACCTTACCGACGCTGCCGGATGGCGCATCGAGATAAAGCGCTATCCGCGTCTCACCGAGTTAGCTGCGTGGCGCGAAGGAAAGACATGGAAGGAGTGGAGCAAGCTCGGATGCAAGTATATGCACGAGGGCGAAGCTGGCGCTTACGGTGGCTACTACACTCAGGACGAGCTGCGCGACCTCGTGAGCTACGCTGCTGAGCGTGGCATCACTATCGTGCCCGAAATCGAGATGCCGGGCCACTCGGCTGAGGTGCTCACCGCCTACCCCGAACTCTCTTGCACGCACGAACCCTACAAGCAGATGGACTTCTGCCCGGGCAGCGTGGCTACATACGACTTCCTCGAGAACGTGCTGAAAGAGGTGATGGACATCTTCCCCTCTAAGTACATCCACGTCGGTGGCGACGAGGCTGACAAGGCTTCTTGGCCTTCTTGTCCGCTCTGCCAGCAGAAGATGAAGGAGCTGGGCACAGACAAGGACGGTCTGCAGGCGCACCTCATCGCCCACTTCGGCAAGTTCCTCACCGAACACGGACGACAGCTCGTAGGTTGGGACGAAGTAATTGCCGGCAATCTCGCCCAGAACACCACCGTGATGGTTTGGCGCGGTCTCGAAAAGGCGCAGGAGGCTATCGACCACGGCTACGACGTAGTGCTCTCGCCCAGCGGCTACTGGTATCTCGACTACTATCAGGACGCTCCAAATACTCAGCCTGAGGCTATCGGCGGTTTCCTTCCGCTCGAAAAGGTATACAGCTACGTGCCTGGCGGCACTCTGCCCGAGGACGTACGCAACAAGATCACCGGCGTGCAGGCTAACCTCTGGACCGAATACGTGCCTACAGCTGAGCATGTAGAGTATATGCTCTATCCGCGTGCTCTGGCTATCGCCGAGATCGGATGGAACGGCACAAAGACCAAGAACTACCCCGAGTTCCGCAAGCGTGCCATTGTCGAGTGTGAGCGTCTGCACAAGCAGGGCGTCAACACCTTCGACCTCAAGAAGGAGCGCGGCGAACGCCCAGAGTCGTTCAAGACTACCAAGCACAAGGCGATAGGTTGCAACATCACCTTCAACCACCGCTACGAGGATAAGTACAAGGCGCAGGGCGACAAGACTCTCGTAGACGGACAGCACGGCGGATGGACATACGGCGACCAAAAATGGCAGGGCTTCCTCGGCAATAAGGGCTACTGCCTCGACCTCACCATCGACCTCGGCAAGGTGCAGAAGATTTCGTCTGTGGCTGCCGACTTCATGCAGGCGTACGGAGCATGGGTGTTCTTCCCGTCTGAGTACAAGATTTCGTTCAGCGAGGACGGCAAGAACTTCAATGAGGTCTACAGCAAGTCTACTCCCGTCGACCGCGACATACAGCTCGGCTTCCGCAACTTCGCATGGAAGGGCAAAGCCAGCACACGCTATATCCGAGTGCAGGGCAGCACTACCGAGGACGGTGGATGGCTCTTCACCGATGAAATCGTCGTGAAGTAAGCGTAGGAGGCTACGGCATTCCTGCCGTAGCCCACACCCCACAATTACAACCACAAAGAAAATCCGTTTAATCCGCTTAATCCGTTGTTAAACAACCTCAACCAAACAACCGATTAACCCGATTAAACGGATTTTTTCATCCTAACTCCCCAAAAAAAACTTAAAATCTTTTCATTTTTTCACCTTTTTATTTTTTTACGTTCATATTTTCGCTATATTTGCCCCGACCAAACACAAAAACGTTAAATTAAAACCACAACCACTATGAAAACCTTAAAACTCGGAATGCGTGACGCCGCAGTAAAGATACTACAAACAGAACTCAACCGTATTGGTAACAAGCTAACCGCTGACGGAGCATTCGGCCCCGGCACACTCGCCGCCGTAAAGGCATTCCAGCAAAGTCTACAACTCGTAGCTGACGGCATCGTCGGTTACTCTACATGGCAGGCGCTCTTTTTCCATCAGCGCCCGGCAGCCGCACGACTCACTGAAGACGACTTCCGATTAGCCGCTCTCCTACTCGACTGCGAGACAGCAGCGCTCAAGTCGGTGCAGAAAGTGGAGACAGCCGGACGCGGAGGATTCCTCGCCGCAGGCAAGCCGCAACTACTCTTCGAAGGTCATATCTTCTGGCGACAACTGCAGCTGCGCAAAATAGATCCTGCCAAATACCAGGCAGCAAACGCCTCCATACTCTACCCGAAGTGGACAAAGACCCACTACAAAGGTGGCATCGGCGAATACGCTCGCCTCGAGCAGGCACGCAAGATAAACGCTGACGCAGCCAACGCTTCGGCAAGTTGGGGAATGTTCCAGATTATGGGCTTCCAGTATCAGCTCTGCGGATTCAAAACCGTAGCGCAGTTCGTAAGCGCTATGTGCCAGAGCGAACGCAGTCAGTTGCTCGCCTTCTGCCGATTCATAACAAAGAACCCGCAGATGCACGCCGCACTACAAGCAAAGAAGTGGGCTACCTTCGCACGTCTATACAACGGAAGCGAATACGCCAAGAACCAGTACGACACAAAGCTGCTCAACGCTTACAAGGCGTACGCAGCTAAGTAAGACTCTCATAACAAACACCCTAACAACACGACACAAAAAAACATTAACACAAACAGACTTGGCAAGAATTTATAGGGTTCTATCTTGTCAGTAGGTCTAAGCAAAGAACCTATAACTTTTTAAAACTTAAACCTATGGATGTAGCAAACAAATCTATCGGTACGCTGCAGGGTATTCCTTTTAAAAACCTTATCGGCGGTCCGCTTAGCGCTTGTATTCAAGCGCAGAACGATGCAGCAATGACAAGTATCAACTTCATCAACAATGTATGTCTGAACGAAGACAAGGAGACTGGCGAAAAGTCGGCTATCTATGTTAGCTTCAGCTTTATTCAGAATGGTCGCAAGGTGGTTATCAACGTTCCGCTGATAGCTATCGTTCCGATTCCGTATATCGCAATCAACAGCATTGACATTAATTTCAAAGCCACAGTCAATGGTGTAGAATGCGAATCTAACGAAAACACGTATTCAGAAGAGTACAAACGAGACACAAACACTAAGAGCCAAAAGAGAAGAGGATTCTTTCTTAACAAAAATAAGAAAGAGACAAAAATAAACACATCATTCTCTACAAAGCGCGACTCTAAGAGCACGCAGGACTCGAAGTTCAGCGTAGAGGCAACTATCGACGTTGCTGTACACGCAGGTCAGGAGTCAATGCCTGCTGGTATGGCAAAGATTCTCGAGATGCTCGGAGCGGCTATGGACCTTTGTTCACCCGACGGCGAACTGAGCGTTAACGACACTACGTTCTACGCTGAGAAGAACGCAAATGACAAAGAATACCTACCGGTTAAGGTTATCGCCCAGTACAAAACTCCAGAAGGCTTGTATGATGCGACAAACATCAAGTGTGACATTGGTGAAGGCGTTAAGAGTGCAGAAAACAAGATGGACAAGACCAGAGAGTTTGAAATTACGCTTCCTAAAGAATCACCTACGCAGGGTAAACAATATGTGATTTCTTGTGGTGATGTTCAGAAGGTTACAATAACCGTGTTGCCCAAGCCTTAAGAAGTTGCATAAACCATCAAATGATGCCTCGTAAAGAGTGCATCTATTCGTTAACATTTAACTCTAAAGGTTATGGCAAAGATTGATACGACACCTTCTACCGTCGCGAACAATGCCTTACAGTCACTACCTTTTGGCACTCTCATCGGCGGACCGCTTTCTGCTTGTGTCGAAGCGCAGAAACAAGCGGCGCTAACATCGTGGGAGTTCATACGAGACGTAGGACTCACAGACACTGAAGACGGTGGGAAAAAGGCTATATACGTGAACTTCGAATACCGTAAAGACGGACATTCGGTGACTCTCAGTCTGCCATTGCTGACAATTGTGCCTATTCCATACATGGCAATCCGAGAGATTGACATCGCATTTAAGGCGCGCATCTCGGCGGCATCTGCCACATCGCAGACCGACAAGAAGTCGACCGCTATGGAGATGGGAATGAAATCGAACACCAGTGTCAATATCGGCATTGTGAAATCGAGTTTGGAATTGAGCACAAGCATATCGAGTAAGAAGGACTCAACCGCTACACGCGAATCTAAGTACAGCGTGGAGTACACTATGGACGTAAACGTTAAGGCGGGTCAGGACGATATGCCGGCTGGCATGGCTAAAGTGTTAGAAATGCTGAACACCTCTATCGACTCTATCAACACAAAGGGTGAGCTGAACGTGTCTAACCAGGTGGTAAGCCTGAAGGATGGCGGCAGCACTTATATTTCGTACAAGAATACAGAGGGGTACTACGCTCCACAAGATATCAAGTTATACAAATATGAGGACTTTAAACCTAAAGCAGAATTGACATCTACTGACTTACAAAAGGCAGCTGACGACTCAGGCATTCTGTGTGTGTTCAAGAACGAGGGATTCTATTGTGCAAAGGCTGGCGAAAGAATGCTGGTCATTAACGTAACTAAATAGTAACCGACTATGTCAGATAATGAGAATAACAACAAAGATTTGAAGCCGGGAGGTGGCTCATCACCACCTACGGATCAAGTTTCACAAACTGATGCACCAGCGGTTGGCTCTGAAAACAACGACACAAGCTCAGCGGAGGAGAAGGAAGAGAAGCCACAGGGTCCTTCTGCAGACAATGACAAAGATGAAGGTCAAGGTCAAGAAACTGAAGGAGGAGAAGAGTCCAATAAGGAAAATAAGAACGACTTTTCCGAAACAGCAAAAAAAGTCGGCAAGTCTTTAACAGATAAATATAATGAGCTTAAGGAAGCTAAAAAGAACGATAATAAAAAGGATTCCTTAGGCGATCAGATAAAAGATCTGAACGAAGTGCAGGTTGACAAAACTTTCGTTTCCGACTCTATAAATCTGTTGGGCAAAATCTCTTTCGACGAACTTATCGGCAATCCGCTCCGTGCTGCTGTGAAAGCGCAGCGCGACCTGGCAAAGGAAACGCTTAGCTACATACGCGAAGAAGGCATAAAAGTGGACGAAGACGGACAAGGACAGATAACTTACGTTACGATGAACTTCTTCCGCGACGGCAAGCAGGTGAAGATGCGTGTGCCGCTTCTCACATTGATGCCGGTTCCGCGACTCTCCATCTCTACGATGAGCTATACGTTCAAGGCTAAGGTGAACGCAATGTCTGGAGTTGTTGCTTCGGTTGGCAGCGGTGGCACACCCATCAACGCCGGAATACCAACAGACAACGGCAGCAAGTCGGCAGCTTCGGCAAAAGCGACGACGGACTCTTCCTCAAAAGGCAATAACGAAAAAACGGGTGACAACCCCGCTGCTTCAACAGACAATTCCGCTGCTTCATCAAACAAAACTGCTGCAAGTGCGACTGGCGCTAAGCCTACGATATCTACGACACCGACAATGTCAGTCGGCTACTCGTCGAAGAAAGACTCCGGCGCAACTCGCGATTCGCGCTACAGCGTGGAGACAACGATGGACATCAGCATCACAGCCAGCGAAGGCGAGATGCCACGCGGCATCGACCGATTGCTTGGAGTGCTCGACGACTCGACAGAAGTGATCGACCCGAAGGGAACGCTGCAGGTTTCGGCAGATCGTATATCGCTCGTGAACAACTACGGAGTCATATCTGTATCATACCGCAACGGCAAAGGCGCTTACGCACCGACGGACGTCACCTGCGACCCGATTGAAGGCGAAGCAAAGCCCGACATGCTGGAGAGTGGCGACGAAATGCTGCTTATCTTCAAGGCTAAAGGTGTCTACATGGTTTCCGCCGGCGAACTGACTCGCATTGTATTTGTATCATAAAAACCCATTTAAGTATGGCAAGATTACAAGATGTAATAGCCTCAGTGCTGCGCGACGTTCTGTCTGCGCAGCACCAGGCAAATCTCTTAACAGAGTCGCTCGCCGACCAGTATCGTGAAGCGGGCGTCATGCACCAGCTCAATCTGCCCGCCGTGACAATCGGCGACCTTGAGTTGTCATTCCGTTTCGCAATAGAAGACACTTGCGAACTGTTCGAAGAAAAGTCGGAAGACGAAATAAAGGCGTTGGACGTGATTGTGGACGCCGAACAGCTGGCAGAACTGCCAGAGAGCGCTATACACAACATCACGCTGAAGGTGTCTACGCGCAACGGCGTAAAGATTTCTGAAACATAAAACCTCTGATAATACGACTATGGCTGATATTGACAACAACCAAAATGCGGAGAATACGCAACTGCCAGCCGAATTTAACGATTCGACTGATATGAACTTGGCAGACATGCTGAGCGCATTGATTGAGTCGACTATCGCAGCCGATCAGAAGGCAGCCGAGGATTATCTGGATGTGTTGCGTACGTATGCGCTGGAACCTGCGAACGGTTCGAACGAACACGAACGGCTGAAGATGGTCGACTTCGAGATGACCGACTCTAACGGACGCGAGCAAATAGTGTCTATTCCGAAACTCTCGCTGTTGCCGCTACCTTTGCTGCGTGTGGCAGAAGCTACGTTCGACATCGAAGCGCAAATCGACATTTCTACTGCGACAAAGCATGATGTGGAGAAATTCGAGAAGAACTACCCTATCTACAACCAAAAGAAGAAAAAGACGAGCATCGACGACCTCAGCAAGGAAGAACAAGAAATATTGCTGAAAAAAATCAAGTCGCTTGCAGGTATTCGTGTAAGACTAAGCAACCAAAGCACGCAGAAAAAGAGAAATCCTTTGCTACGCAGCGGAAAGACCACAACGAAAGAAACCACCTCGATGCAGAAGATGACGAACGTGAAGGTGCACATAAAACTCGAACCGGTGCTGCTGCCCGACGGCATGCGCGGTCTGCTACAAGCCACTGAGAACACTATCAAGGTGGTGGATAAACAGAACTAACAAATTAATAACAAAAACCATTAACACTTTCAGCTATGATGAACAACAATCAGCAAAAGACCCCAGGACTCAACTGTCCGCAGTGTGGAGCATTCATTCCTACATCCATCCCCGAACTGCTTTATTCAAGCGGACTTCACTGTATGCATTGCGGTCTGACACTCACTATAAACCGCAACGAATCGAAACGTGCGATGGAGATACTGAAAAACGTAAACGATGCACAGCAAAACCTGAACAAGGCAAGTTCTTTCCAACGATAAATACTATAGACTATGGCAGATGGACCTAATACAAACTCTGGTAGCAAGGTCGCGAGCGCCCTCAATTCCATCCCTTTTGGAAACATCATAGGCGGTCCGCTGGCTGCGTGCGTACGTGCTCAAGCAGAGGCTGCGCAAACCACCATCGACTTCATACGCGGCTTTACAATGACCAACTCAGAACTCGACCCGGAAGGTGTCGAGCCAATCACCGTCACCTTTACATTCATCATGAATGGAGAGAAAACACGCATGACAGTGCCGCTTATGACCATCGTGCCTATTCCATATATGCACATCGACTACGTCAACCTGAACTTCACAGCGGACATCACTGCATGCGACGACGGAAAGATGGAGGCAAAATATGCTACGGAAGGCTACACTCGCACCGAGGACGACGAGCAATCGGTATCTGTTGAGAGCAAGATGGGCATCAATGTACGCGCCTCAACAAGCTCTATGCCTTCTGGCATGGCAAAAATGCTCGAATTCTTCACAAACAATCTCATCGTGCACGATACGCTCACGCCTCAGCAGGTGGAGGACATGAAACGAGAAGCTGAACGCAAAGGTCTTGAACTTAAAAACAAGAAAGAGCGTATGGTGGGTGCTCTTGTGCATGCTTTGGCTGAATACAAAAAGCAAGAGTCTGAACGTGAAGAGCAGAGAAAAAACGAAGAACTGAAGAAACAAGAAGAACTGAGAAAGCAAGAGGAGGAACGCAAGAAGAAGGAAGAAGAAGAGCAAAAGAAGAGAGATTGGGACAAATTCATTGAGCAAAGAAAGAAGGCAAACCTTGCAAGCCGCATAAGCAAAGTGCATGTTGACCCTCAAAAACCATTCGCATTGCCTCCGACAAATAGCGGAAAGCCTCATCCTTGCTGTACATACGACTATACTCATAGCATAAGATGGAATATAAATCGTCAACTCAGGCTAAGTAGATGGTCAAGAAAAACAGATTGGTTGCGACTTCATCTGTTACGTGCTCTTCGTACGGCGTACAGCATCTATCCCAATAGCATAAATTCGACTGAAGGCAAACGCATTCTGAAAAGGGATCTTGAAGCTTTCAAAAAACGCTATAACGGATGGTATACATACGGTGACCCGTACAACAACACCATAACATACGGCTACCGCAAAAATGGAGCTATTGATACGGCATATACAGAATTCGTTAATTATATCATCGAAAACGAGAGAAAACGAAATCCGTACAATCCAACTGGAGAATTCATAAGAAAACCTCATCCAGAAGATTAAACAAATAAACGCGATAAGTAATGGACGATCAAGAAGAAAAAAAGCACGACAACTTTTGGCTCTCTGAGATGATACGCAATACGCTCTCCGTATGCAATGCAGAACAGCAAAAGGCTACGGAGATGGCGATGGAGATAATCGGGCGAGAGACGTTCTGCGACAAAGGCGAACGCTCAGAGCCGGTCATGGTGGCTTTTGCTCTGCAGATGAACGGACAAAGCTATACAATGCGCGTGCCGCTGCTCTCGCTCGTGCCGCTGCCGTTCCTACAGATTGACAACGCCAACCTCAGCTTCTTCGTCAGCATCATGTCCTCTAAGACCAACCGACTGCAGGGACTGAAGGTCTCGCTCTCGCCATCCAACAAGCAGCTCGAGGAGTCTGCCGTCTCTCAGTACGACCTGCGCAACAACATACGTGTAGAGATAAAGGCTGAAGCGCAACTGCCCTCACCCGGACTCGCCCGACTGCTGCAGATTGCCGCCGCAAACGGCATGAGCATCCGACCGCTCCACTCTGCAACGCCGCCCGACACGCCCAACAACACCCTATAAGAACAATAATATTTTTACAATAACCCTCTAAACCCAAGAATATGGCTCTACCCGTTGACAACCAAGAAAGCCTTCTTCAAGAGCTCGACTTCAACCGCATACTCGGCGCTCCGCTCTCAGCCTGCGTCAACGCGCAAGAAGAAGCGGCGCAGGCCACACTACAATACCTCAACGAGGTGGTATTCACACAGGCTGGCGACGATGACTCCAGCCTCGAACCCGTCACCGTCTCGTTCTACTTCGAGTCAGCAGGACAAGTTCATCGCATCGTCATGCCGCTGCTCCTCATCGTGCCCGTACCTTATCTGCAGATAGACCGCGTCGACCTCACATTTCAGGCCACCGTCACAGAGAGCCGGATGAATCACGACACAAGAAAGCTCTCTCTGAAAGCCAAATACTCTGCGCCTGGCGACTCTGCCGAAGTAAGCAAGGAGACGAAAGCCGAGTACATGAACAAGCGCTGCATTGACATCAATCTCAGCGTTACTTCAGCCGATATGCCGATGGGCATCTCGAAGCTCCTCGAAATCTTCAACAACCAACTCGTTGAGGTGAAGCCCGACGAGCCCGAAGTGCTGCCCGAGCCAACACCAGCAGAGAAGCCAAAGCCCACAGAGCAACCCACCGAAAACAAGCCTGCTACCCCCACAACACCTAAGCCCGAAAAGGAAGAGAAGAAGGAGGAGCAGAAGCCTGAAGAGCCGAAGACAGAGGAAGTGAAGCAGCCCGAAATGAAGTACAACATACTCCTGCTGGGCAAGATAACAAACGCCCAAAAGTCCGACATACTCAACATCGTCAGCAGGTATTGCCGCTCGAGCTACAAGCTCTCGCCCTCAGCGCTCAACAACATAATGAAGGCTAAGAAGCACACCATCCCAGTTGAGGACACACAGGAAAACGTCAAGACAATTATCGACGCCCTCAAGCAAAAGAAGATTGCAGCAAGCGCCGTAGAAGTATAAAAGTTGCAACCTTCGCATTCATAGTTTTTAAATAATAGTTACAAAAAATGCTGCCCGGCAAGTTTGCCGGGCAGCATTTTTTGTTATCCGTAGCAGAAAGTTTCCGCTACTAATAAATCTTTACTTGGTAACCTTCAGCGCACCCTTCTCGCCCTTCACTACATACACGCCCTTCGGCATATTCTTGCCGCAGAACTCGCCGTATGTCATCGTGCCGAGCTGTGTGCCTACCGAAGAGAACACCTTCACCACATCGTCCGCAGCCATCTGCATTGCGTCCTCTGTCACATCGCCGATAGTGCTCCAAGCACTGAGGTCTACAGTCTGCCAGTCGCTCCACTTCGAAAGCACGTTGCCAGCCACAGCGCACACACGCCACTGGTATGTAGCCCCAGCGTTCAGACCCTCAAACTTATAAGATGTCGTCTTGATATCTGAGAAGCGCTGCGCAGAAGCCTTCATCACAGCCTTCTCAGCCACGCCCATACTTTGGAAGTCCTCAGCCGAGAAGTCGCCGTCGTAGATGGCGATAGAGAAGATGTAGCCACGCTTCTTCGGCTGCACCTTCACCTTATAGTCGTCCATGTTAGCGTTCGCAAGCACCACTGTTGTCAGCGTGCCGTCCACGCCCACCGTCTGCTCCGAGATAACGCTGCCTTCCTTGTCGAGCAGCGACACCGTAGCCTCAGCCACGTCGTTGCCATAAGCGCTCGCCGAGAATCTTACTGTGACGCTCGTAGCCGAGTGGTCGGTGATGAGCGGCGAAGTGAGGTTGCCCTGCTTCTTCGACGAACCGAGCTTTGCGCAGCCCGGACACTCGAACACCTTCTCGCCCGTCCAGCCTACGTTCTGCATCTTGCTGTCGAGCGCTCCCGAGATGTCGATTGTGCCGTCTTCTGTGAGGTTGGCACCCCATGTGCTCAGATCCTCGCTCAGCATAAGCGCCTCGTCAGCAGAACCTTGAGCGCTCTTCTCGCGCAGCTCTATGGTATAGCTCTCCGCATTCTCCACGGCGTTCCAGCCACCCATGAACGAAGTCTCTGCCATGTCTACCAATTTCGGCTGCGGCGCTGAGAGCGAGAGACCGCCCATGAACGTGAACGAGATCTTGCCGTTCTTCTCAGCAATCTCCGTCACCGGCTTGCCCAAGAACTTGCGTCCGTCGCTGTTGGCGTTGAAGAGCGTAGCAGCAGGCTTCGATGTGTCAGTCAGCTCCGTCGACTTCGTCGTGCCAGGCCATGTGTCGCCCGTCACGGTCTCCGACGTCAGCTTGTTGTCAGCCGGCACAACGGTGAAGCGCTGGTGGTTGTACGCATTGTTCACAGCGTTGCTCTCCCATACATCCTGGTTGTAGTCCATGTGAATCACGAGCATACCGTGGTTAGGCAGCGACTTGTCGGTGCCCTGCAGCTGGCGGTTCTCGAAGATGTAATACTCGTTCTTGTTCTTCTCGTTGAACACCACGTACGACTCCTCTGCCTCGTCCAGCGGCTTCATGTCCTTCACGTAGCACGGCTCACTGAGGATGGTAGGCTCGAGCCATCCGCTCACCCACTTCTCGTATGTGTTGTAGCCCACTGGCGCATAGCCGTCGCCGCCGTACGATCCGTAGTCCATCAGGTCCCAAGCGTCCATGCCGAAGCAGCCACCATTCTTCGTGTCGTACATATCGGGTATGCCCATACAGTGGCTGAACTCGTGGCAGGCGGTGCCGATACCGCTGATGTACGTGCCCGAAGCGCCGTTCAGCTCCGACGAGCAAGCGTAGGTGTTGATGCGCACGCCGCCCAGACGCAGACTGTAGTCTCCCGACTCCAGGTCCCACTCGTGCGGCCAAATGGTGGTGGCCGGTGCGCCAGAAGCCTCGCCGTAGCCGGCATAGATAACGTAAACCTGGTCGGCAGCGCCGTCGCCGTCCCAGTCATACTGCGTCATATCGAGCTTCTCCTGAGCGTAAGCCAGCTCGCAAGCCTCCTTAATCATGCCCGCCGGATCGACGTCGTTGCCGTAAACGTCGTTGGCGCCGTAAGAATCCATATTCTTAGAAACCGTCACCGGTCCCACAACGTCAAACTCAAGGTCGAACTTGCCGTAGCTCTGCTTGTAGAAGTAGTCGTGCACCGATCCGTTGTTGCCATAGTTCTTGTAGCCCTCCTTGTTGAAGTAGTTCTTCCACTCCTCCAGCGAGTGCTTCGACTGCATCTTCTTATCCTTGAAGTTCACAAGAATCACCAGACCCTTGCGCTTGCCCGTTACGCCGATGCCCTCGCCGCCGGTAGTGCCAGCCATAATCTCACGCATCATCGGCTTGCCTGCCGCGTCCATCGTGTTGCGCTTCGCAAGGCGCGCCATGCGGCGGGCGTTGCGCTGCTTCGCACGCTCCATGCCGAGCGAGCGCACCTTCTGCGCCTCTGTCGAGTAGTAGCTGAGGAACGCCTGCTCGCCTGCGCCACGGCTCTCCTCGTTGTGAGCCACCTGCGCAGAAGCCGCCAGCATGCCGCCAGCGTCGAGCGTAGCATAGCAGTAGGCACCGTCGGCACGCTGCACCAGCGGCTGACCGTCTTCGGTACTTGTGTAATGGAAATTCTCGTCGCCGCGCAACATCACAGTGAGCACGGAGCCGTCAGGCTGCTGCACCTGACGCTTCACACGCTTCGCCGGAACGGCAAAAGCAGAGGCTGCAAGCATAAACACTGCAGCGAGTGTTAGAAATCTTTTTGACATTTATTAGGTGATATTGAATTATTTACATCTTAAAAGGTGAAAACCTCGAATAGGCTGCAAATATACGAATAATATCCCGTGCAACGAAAATTTTTCAACGAGAAAGCGACTTTGTCTCACTAACTTGCCCCACTATTCCATCCAAACGCTTCTATCGCTGAACGCACACGCGTTTTGTCAGTTCGCGAACTTTTTACGCTCTTCTACTCGCCCGTTTAAAGTTCTTTAACACCTCGAGCACCAGAATGATAGTTATTGGCTATTTTTTGTAAGGAATATACAACGCGCTTCACGTTTTCTGAGCTAATTTTGCACCAGAATCAATATTCTAATTAACATTTACAAACCTCTGGGTATGTTTCGGCTGCCCAGGCAAAAACTAAACAATTATGAAACACAACAACTCAACCCGACAAGTAAGCATGCGCATATTCCTCGTGCTTATAGTAATGATGATGTCGTCAGCATTCGTGATGGCGCAAGAAAAATACGGCTTCAAGGTAGCCGGCGTAGATGTGACGAGCGACAACTATCTCGACCTCACCGAGATTAACGGAGTGAGCGGCAAGGTGTATTTCGACCCCAACACCAGAACCCTGACGCTCGACAATGCCACTATTGAGGCAAATGACTGTAATGCCATCTTGAACGAAACCTGCGACTACCTTTTGATAGAGTTGATCGGCACAAACACCATTAATGTTACCAACTCGGCTGGCATATACACGCGCGAGTCGACAGTTATTCTGGGCGACGGCGGTGCAAAGCTTAGCGTAAAGAGCGACCTGTGCGCCTTGCTCTTCGGTGGTTGTCCTCTCGAGATCAACAATTGCTGGTTGGAGGCAGAGGGCAAATGGGGCATATCTGCAAGCTACAACGAGGCAGAAGAGGTGCTCACCATACGCAACTCTCACGTGGAAGCTACGGGCCCCACAGGCTCAATCTGCGACATCGCCGGTCTGGAGCTTGAGGGATGCTACATCGACATTCCGTCCAAGGCGGCATACAACGCCGATACCAAGTCGGTGGCTGTGAACGGAGAAACCGTAACCTCCAAAGTTGTGATCGAACCAAACAGCTATGGCATCTATATCGCCGACAAGCCGGTGACAACACTCAACTATAAAGACCTCACAAGCATCTACGGAGTGAGCGGCAGCGCCTCTTACGACCCCGATACAAAAACCCTCACTCTCGACAACGCCACCATCGAAAGAAACTCTACCGACGGAACGGGCATTGTGAACAAGACTGTCTCCGACTTCACCGTCAAGCTGATTGGCAA
>ERZ1031954.339-NODE-339-length-19970-cov-11.706151_pt1 | contig 19970 bp, 20 predicted proteins | sample MGYA00516701_ERZ1031954 | MGnify/ENA primary metagenome ERZ1031954 (study PRJEB33719, sample SAMN04261284) | wastewater metagenome | biome: rural village; feature: human; material: feces | host: Homo sapiens | place: El Salvador | collected 2013-01-07 ...
TACTGCTCTTTGTAGTCTACCTGCAAAGGCATGAAATCTGTTCCGGGAACTGCATCTTTTGCGGCACAAACAGTGGCGAGAAGTACGGTGTTGCCCATACGCAGTACAACACTTCCGTCGGTCTGCTTTGCCACTTTCCCGGTCTCAATGCTGATGGTTCTGCCATCAGGCAATGATACTGTCTTTGTAATTACGTTCATCTAAATCTTTATTTACATCAAAAAAATTGTAATATGTGAGCAAAGTTAGTCAATTTCAATGGTATAAACGAACAATCGCCGATTATTTTTGTTTTTTTGTATAATTTTCCACTGCAGCATCTGCAATCATAGAAGATACGCTCCTCAGAGCCATGCAAGCCCAGTTTGTTATTCAGAACTTGAAACTCAGCCCTACACCCAATGTTTTTCTGTTTGCCAGATTATCATTGAGCATGCTGACGTTGGCAGAAAGCGCCAATTTCTTTTGATGATGGGCTGCTATAAGGAATGACGTGGTCCATATCACACTTGCTCCGAATGAGGCGGCTAATCCGATGGCAAATGGATTAACTCCGGGGCCGTTTTCTTGAAAAGATGCAACGTATGCCGTTCCTAATAAGCAATATAAGCTGGCTAAAAAGAAGACACTGCCGCCCACCCAAGCTGTCCACTTAAATATTCTTGCCTTCTTCAATCGCTTGGCGGGAGTGTCTTCAGCGATACTTTTCAGCAATTCGGCGTCCGACACAAGTGTGTCGTTGTGTTGCAGCAAAGTGAAGTTCTCTGACTTGACATCTGTGCCATAATTTTCCAATACCGTTACCGTCGAAGTAGCGGTTGGGTTGGCGTCATTGGCGATGGCGTCTTGAGCGTTGACGGCAAGTGAGCATATCATGACTGCCATCAGCATAAAGAATCGTAGACTTCTCATCATTTCTTATGTTGTTATGCCAGCATATAATCTGGTATAGGGTTAGACATAAGCAAATTTAGCTAATTCTCTCGAAATGACAAACAATAAAAAGAAATAATTGCAGTTATTCGTTTATTATGCGTACATTTGCATAAATGGGAGCCGCCGCTTATTCGGATTCAATCCATGCGGCGTGTGCGGCTGTGTTGGTGCACTTGAGACAAGTGCACCCCCTATAAATACCCTATAACCTTAAAGAAAAATAAAGATATGGACAAGAAAAACGAATTCATGCGCCGTGCCATCGAGCTCTCCGAGGAGAGTGTGCGCACTGGCGGCGGACCGTTCGGAGCGGTCATCGTGCGTGGCGACGAAATCGTCGCCGAGGCGTCTAACAGCGTTACTATCGACAACGACCCTACGGCGCACGCCGAGGTGAACTGCATACGCAAGGCTACGCGCCGCTTAGGCACGTTCGACCTCGCCGGATGCGACATCTATACCTCCTGCGAGCCGTGCCCTATGTGCTTGGGCGCCATCTACTGGGCGCATCTCGACCGCATCTTCTACGGCAACGACCGCAAGGATGCTGCAGCCATCGGCTTCGACGACGACTTCATCTATCAGGAGATGCCGCTCAAGCCCGAACTGCGCCACAAGACGATGCAGCGTCTGATGGGCATGGAGGCGCTCAAGGCGTTCCGCATGTGGGAGGAGAGCGCCGACAAGACCGAATACTGATAGGACGGGCGAGTACAACTAATAAATTTCGGGCATGTCTTGCGTAGGTCAACCTGCGCAAGACATGCTTTTTATTTTTCCGGCGAGATAAGCCTTAAACTCCTCGCAGCCAATCACTTCTATATCCTCGTAGAGTCCGAGCACGAAGCGGCCTATGCCGAGGAACGACACCACTTCGCCGTCGAAAATCCAGGCGGTGTCGCCGTCGGCTGTGAAGCACTTTGCCGACTGCGGATACTCCTCCACCATGAGGTTGTAGGAGAGCAGTCCCATGCGCATTTTCACCATGTAGCGCTGCTCTCCGGTGAACATGAACATGTCGGTGTACATCTGCTTGTGGCGGTCGTCGAAGGTCCAGGGCACGTCGATTATCTCCACCGACTCCATGCGCGACAGTCGGAACGTCTTGTTCTCGTGCGAGCGTATCTCGTGACAGCGCACGTCGCGCTCGTCGTTCATCAGCTGGTACGGCTCCACGATGCGGTCGGTGACGGTGTTGCTGTGGGGCGAGGCGTACTTGTGCAGCACTACCATCTTGCGCGTAGCCATCGCCTCGCGCAGCTTCGCCACGCAGTCGTTCATGCGGCGCTGCAGTTCGGGGTTGACGGCGTCGGGCAGATTGAACGATCGCGAGAGTTTCTGGCGTATGTTCACAGCTGTATGGTCGCGCGTGCCGTCGGTGTCGAGTCGGCGGCAGATGTATGCAGCCTCGTATTCGGAGAGCGAGATGTGCTCGTGCAGACGGCGGAAGAACGACGACGAGCGGTCGAGCCGGTACGTGGTGCCGGTCTTCTGCAGATTGAAGCCGCAGTCGCGCAGGTAGTCGAAATAATAGTAGAGATTGCGGCGCGTGATGCCGAGGCGGTCGGCAATCTGCTGCGCCGTGTAGCTGTTGTTCTCTGTCAATATGAGTATAAGGTCGAGTTCTCGACCATATTTATCCATTCGCATTGTTGTTGATGTTTAGTAGATTTGTTTTGTAGTTTTCTTTTTCTCTTTGCTTTCTATAGATCAGTAGTTTTCTTTTTCGGGTCGTGCAGCGGACGGAAACCGATTGGACGGCGGACGGAAACCAATCGGACGGCGGACGGTATCCGATCGGACGGCGGACGGAAACCGATCGGACGGCGGACGGAAACCGATCGGACGGCGGACGGAAACCGATTGGACGGCGGACGGTGCCGATGACTTTTGAACAGAAGATATAAGACTTGCTGCGAATCTTTGAGCCTTTATAAGCCAGACTAAGCCTTTCCAAACCTTTCTAAGCCAGACTAAACCTTTTAAGCCTTTCTAAGTCTTTCTAAGCTGAGGGCGTTCTGTTCTAAGCAATCCTAAGCCTTCCCCGACGGGGAGGGTTGGGAGGGGCTCTCCTCAAACTTCAGTTCGAGTTGTCCTCCGCCCAGCAGGTTGTAGCTCATTCGGTGGTAAGGCGTGGTGCCGTGCAGGCGTATGCCCTCGCGGTGCGCTTTCGTAGGATAGCCCTTGTTCTTCTGCCAGTCGTAGTAGGGATATTCCTCTGCAAGCCGGTCCATGTATTCGTCGCGGAATGTCTTGGCGAGAATGCTCGCTGCGGCTATCGACTGATACTTGCCGTCGCCTTTCACTATCGTTGTGTGGGGCAGGTCGCGGTAGGGAGTGAAGCGGTTGCCGTCGACGATGATGGCTTCGGGGCGCACGGTGAGTTGGTCGAGCGCGCGGTGCATGGCGAGGAAGCTGGCGTTGAGGATGTTTATGCGGTCTATCTCCTCGGGCGTAACCACGCCTACAGCCCACGCCACGGCGTCGCGCACTATCTGGTCGCGCAGCGTGCGGCGCGCTTTCTCGGTGAGCTTCTTCGAGTCGTTGAGCAGAGCGTTGTCGTAGTTGGGCGGCAGAATGACTGCGGCGGCGTATACGCTTCCGGCAAGACAGCCTCTGCCGGCTTCGTCGCAGCCTGCTTCGACGAGGTCGGTATAGTAATGGGGCAGCAAATGTGGCTTACTTTCCTGTTTTTTCATTGTTGTCTGTTTCAATGTGCAATAAACCCGCTTACGGGTGCAACTCTTTTCCGTTTGCAAAGTTAGCTTTTATAATACAAACTACAAAGCGATTGTAAGATTTCTTTAACAAAGAAATATAGGAAGTGAAATGTTATTTCCATAAAGCCCACTAATTTTGCAAGCGAAGATAAGAAACAATATGTATCACCTTATATAATATATAGATTATGGAAAAGAACATCACACTCCAGCAGTCGGACATCCGTGTTATCAACGCAAAGCAGGTGCAGACTTCTGCCCTACTCGACGGCATGAAAAAAGCCGCAACCGCTCCGATGGAGTGGTTACGGCAGTATTATTCGAGCGTGCTCGAGCGCGAGGTGACTATGGGTCAGACTCTGCGCTACCTGCATGCGCAGCTTGCTTTCGTTATGTGCGTATTCCCTACATACGACTCGCTGCTTGTGCATCTCGGCGTATGCGCTTGGATGCTGTGGGCGGTGCTGAAGTGCAGAGGATAGACCGCTGAAGTGCAGAGGATAGGCTGCTGATGCGGCGCCTCTGCGTCGTCGATGTCTGCGTACTGCGCTGCGCGGCATCAGAACATCTGGCTCACGCGCTTCACTCCAGCCACGAGAGCGTCCACTTCCTCCTTCGTGTTGTAGAGTCCGAACGAGGCACGCACCGTGCCCTGTATGCCGAAACGGTCCATAACGGGCTGTGCGCAGTGGTGACCGGTGCGCACGGCGATGCCGAGTCGGTCGAGCAGCGTGCCCATGTCGAGATGATGTATGTCGCCCACGAGGAACGACACCACGGCGTCCTTGCCCTCAGTGGTTCCGAAGAGGCGCATGCCGTCTATCTCCGCCAAACGCGCCATGCAGTAGTCGGTGAGCTCGCGCTCGTGTGCGGCGATGTTGTCCATGCCAAGCGCCGACACATAGTTGAGCGCCGTAGCCAGTCCGTGCGTAGCCACATAGTCGGGCGTTCCGGCTTCGAACTTGAACGGCAGCTTCTCGAAGGTGGTCTTCTCGAAGCTCACGCTTTCTATCATCTCGCCGCCTCCTTGATAGGGCGGCATGCGGTCGAGCCATTCTTCCTTGCCGTAGAGCACACCGATGCCGGTCGGTCCGTATATCTTATGTCCGCTGAAGGCGAAGAAGTCGCAGTCGATTGACTGCACGTCTATAGCGAAATGGGGCGTCGATTGCGCTCCGTCTACGAGCACCGGCACGCCGTGCTCATGCGCTATGCGCACAATGTCCTTCACGGGGTTCACTGTTCCGAGCGTATTGCTCACGTGAGCCACACTTACAATCTTCGTTCGCTCAGAGAACAGCTGCTCGTATGCCTGCATGTCGAGCTTTCCGCTGTCGTCCATAGGAATCACCTTCAGCGCAATGCCGCGCTTCGCTGCCTGCAACTGCCAGGGAACGATGTTCGAGTGGTGCTCCATTACGGACACTATCACCTCATCGCCTTCCGCCATGAACGCTTCGCAGAACGATGCAGCCACGAGATTTATGCTCTCGGTTGTGCCGCGCGTGAAGATTATCTCTTCTGTCTTCGGCGCGTTGATAAACTGGCGCACGGTCTCGCGTGCCGCTTCGTGCAGGTCGGTGGCGCGCTGCGACAGATAGTGTACGCCGCGGTGCACATTGGCGTTGGCGTTGAGATACTCTTCGCGCATGGCGTCGAGCACGCACAACGGCTTCTGCGTGGTAGCTCCGTTGTCGAGATAGACGAGCGGACGGTCGTAGACGGTGCGCGAAAGGATTGGGAAATCGGCGCGAACCTTATTTATATCGTACATGATGTTGTTAAGTTGAAATGGTGAGATGGTGAGAATTCTCTACTAATTACTTGCAGAGCTTGCAGCCCTCACACTTGCTCAGTTCGCCGCGGAAGCGCTTCTCTACGAGATAGTGCAGGCGGTCGCGCAGCGGTTCGAGCTGTATCTTGTCGATAACCTCGTTGATGAATGCGAACTCGAGGAGCAGCTTTGCCTCCTTCTCGCTGATGCCGCGCTGACGCATGTAGAAGAGCGCCGCATCGTTGAGCTGACCCACGGTAGATCCGTGCGAGCACTTCACGTCGTCGGCGTATATCTCGAGCATCGGCTGCGTGTACATACGCGCTGTCTTTGTGGCGCAAAGGTTCTGGTTCACCTCCTCCGACACGGTATGCTGCGCGCCGTGACGCACGAGCACTCTGCCTGCGAAGGCTCCCGTCGCCTTGTCGTTGAGCACGTACTTGTAGAGTTCGTGACTCGTGCAGTGCGACACCTGGTGGTCTATCAGCGTGTTGTTGTCCACGTGCTGAGTCTTGTCGGCTATCACGCAGCCGTTGCACCAGCACTCTGCGCCCTCGCCCTTGAGCTGCACGTCGAGTCGGTTGCGCGTCACGCCGTTGTGCAGCGTGATGACGTTGTGGTTGAAACGCGAGTCGCGCTCCTGCTCCACGTACACGTTCGAGATGCGTGTGTTCTTGTAGTGAGTCTCCTCCATGCAGTAGAGGTCGAGCGATGCGTTTGCTCCGACGTAAGCCTCAATCACCTGGGTTGTGAGGAACTGCTGGTCGTCGGCAGCGTGGTCGCAGAAGAGGAACTTTGCGTTGGCGCCCTCCTCCATCACGATGAGCACGCGGCGGTTCACCATCATAGCCACGTCCGAGCGCAGGATGTTGATGACCTGCACGGTCTTGTCGACAACGACGTTGCGCTTCACGTGAACGAGCAGACCGTCCTGCACCAGCATGGTGTTGAGCGCAGTCACGGCGTCTTCGTCGCTCTTCGCCAGACGTGCGTAGTGCTTAGCCACAAACTCGGGGTGAGCCTTCGCGTATTCGGCAAGCGACGCCACCTCGATGCCTTCGGGCAGGTTCTCCTTGGGCTGAAGCGACTGGCGGAACTGGTCGTTGACGATGAAGTAGAGCGATGTGCTGAGGTTGGGCACGTCGCAGCGGAACGCCTTGTACGGATCTACCGGCACTTCAAGACGATTGATGTTCAGTCCGTAGTTGGGCTCGAAGAGCTTGTCTATCGTTGTATATTTGTATCGCTCCACTTTTCGCGAAGGGAAGCCGAGACGCTCGAAGCTGTTGAAGGCTTCGTCGCGCACAGCGTTCAGCACATCGGCGCTGTGGGCGCAGATCTGCTCGCGACATTCGCGGTAGAGGTCGATGTATTGTTGTTCTGAAGTCATTGTTCTAAATTTTGAATTGTGAGTTTTGAGTTTTGAATTGTGCGCTTTGCGCATTTTTGAGTTTTGAATTTTGAGTTATTGAATTTTGAGTCTTGAAATCATTAAAAATTAAAACTCAAAATTGAATAATTCAAAATCGGCTTTGCCGATAATTCAAAACTCAAAAATCAAAAATCAAGACTCCTCAAGCTCTGCCTTTATCCAATCGTATCCTCGCTGTTCTATCTCCTTTGCGAGTTCGGGTCCGGCGGTCTTCACGATGCGTCCCTTGTAGAGCACGTGTACGACGTCGGGCTTTATCATGTCGAGGAGTCGCTCGTAGTGGGTGATGACGATGGCTGACGTCTCCGGCGTGTGCATCTTGTTGACGCCGTCGGCTACGATGCGCATTGCGTCCACGTCGAGTCCGGAGTCGGTCTCGTCGAGTATGGCGAGCTTCGGTTCGAGCATTGCCATCTGGAATATCTCGTTGCGCTTCTTCTCGCCGCCAGAGAATCCTTCGTTGACGGAGCGGCGTGTGAACTTAGAGTCGAGCTCCACGACCTTGCGCTTCTCGTTCATCAGCTTGAGGAAGTCGCCCGCCTTCAGTTCGGGCAGTCCCTGATACTTGCGCTTCTCGTTGACAGCCGCCTTAAGGAAGTTGGTCATCGACACGCCCGGTATCTCCACCGGATACTGGAACGAGAGGAAGAGTCCTTCGTGCGCACGGTCTTCGGGCTTCATCTCAAGGATGTTCTTGCCGTTGAACCATGCCTCGCCTTCCGTCACTTCGTAGAGCGGATTGCCGGTGAGCACGGCGCTGAGTGTAGACTTTCCAGAACCGTTAGGTCCCATGATGGCGTGTATCTCGCCGTCGTTTATAGTGAGGTTGATGCCTCTTAGTATTTCCTTGCCAGCGATAGTGGCATGGAGGTTTTTTACTTCTAACATATCGAGTTTTGAATTTTGAATTTTGAGTTTTGAGTTGTCGGCTGCGCCGATTTTGAATTAATGAGTTGTGAATTGTGAGTTGTACGTGCAACTCTTCGTACAATGCACAGCTTAATACGAATCGAGCACGCGTCCGAGCTTCATCCGGCGGCGTTCCTTCTTCGTTTCTTGTTTCTTTTCGTCGGCGGGGTCGTATATGCCGAGCGCCATTTCGATGAGCGTGAAGAGACTGTTGCCGTCGGCTGATGTGAAGCGGAACGGGAACGTTGCCTTCAAGCCTATCTGTATGTTGTGGCGGTGCATGTTGGAGCGCAGCCGATATACGTCGGGGCTGCCGTTGCAGGTCGTAGCCACGTGCGCCTTGCCGTCGATGGCGAGGGGGAAGCCGTACTGGAACTCGAGCGCGAGCGACGAGAAGATGTAGCAGTCTACTCCTACTGCCGGCGCTGCGCTCACACGCGGGAGGCTTATTGTGATGTTGCGCTCATAGCTGTCACCAGCGTTCCATACGCTCATGCTGCTCTGCACGTGCCGACCGGCTACGTTGATGTTGGCCATGAGCGAGGCGTAGGGCTGCAGAGCGAAGCGCTTGCTCAGTGGATAGTAGCGTGCGCCGACCACTACGTTCTGCATTGTGGCGTCCACGTTGCTTTCGAACCATTGTACGGTCTCGGCGTTGTAGCCGCCTACGAGCGAGAAGTGCTGCTTTGGCAGGTAGTATTCTACCAGCACGTTGCATTGGGGCGAGGCGAAATCTGCGATGTTGCCTGCGTCGCGCGGCGAGCGTTCTACGCTTGCCGTCGTGGGGCACGAGAGATTCATGCCTGCTATCACCGCCCAACGGCGCTGCAGCTCGTCTGTATCATTGTCTGCTGCGGCTGTGGTTGCACAGACTGCGAGAGCCGCTGTGACGGTCATTATCCTACGGAACATATATTGAGTTTTGAGTTTTGAATTTTGAATTGTGCGCTTTGCGCATTTTGAATTTTTGAGTTTTGAGTTGTGAATTGTGAGTTGTGAATTGTTGAGTTATCAACTCCCAATTGAACAATTCCTCATCGGCGTAGCCGACAATTCAAAATTCAAAATTCAAAACTCAAAACTCCTCCTATCCCACTGTTCCCTCAAGCGACACGCTGAGCAGCTTCTGTGCCTCGACGGCGAACTCCATCGGCAGCTTGTTGAGCACGTCCTTGGCGTATCCGTTCACGATGAGACCCACGGCTTGCTCGGTAGGTATGCCGCGCTGGTTGCAGTAGAAGAGCTGGTCTTCCGAGATCTTCGACGTCGTAGCCTCGTGCTCCACCACTGCCGTGTCGTTGTGTATGTCCATGTAGGGGAAGGTGTGCGCTCCGCAGTCGGAGCCGAGCAGCAGCGAGTCGCACGACGAGTAGTTGCGTGCGTTGTCGGCGTTGCTTGTGGCGCGCACCAGTCCGCGGTACGAGTTCTGGCTATGTCCGGCTGAGATGCCCTTCGATATGATTGTCGACTTGGTGTTCTTGCCCATGTGTATCATCTTCGTGCCGGTGTCTGCCTCCTGATAGTTGTTGGTGACGGCTACGGAGTAGAACTCCGCCTGCGAGCCGTCGCCGCGCAGCACGCACGAGGGGTACTTCCATGTGATGGCAGAGCCGGTCTCCACCTGCGTCCACGAGAGTTTCGAGTTGACGCCACGCAGGTCGCCTCGCTTCGTCACGAGGTTGAGCACGCCGCCCTTTCCGTTCTCGTCGCCGGGGTACCAGTTCTGCACGGTAGAGTATTTCACTTCGGCGTTGTCCTTCACGACGATCTCGACGATGGCTGCGTGCAGCTGGTTCTCGTCGCGCATCGGTGCGGTGCAGCCTTCGAGGTACGACACGTATGCGTCGTCGTCGGCAATGATGAGCGTGCGCTCGAACTGGCCGGTGTTGCGTGCGTTGATGCGGAAGTAGGAGCTGAGCTCCATCGGGCAGCGCACGCCCTTGGGTATGTAGACGAACGAGCCGTCAGAGAACACGGCGCTGTTGAGCGCTGCGAAGAAGTTGTCGCGGTAGGGCACCACGCTTCCCAAGTACTCGCGCACGAGTTCGGGATGGTTCTTTATGGCGTCGCCTATAGAGCAGAAGATGATGCCTTTCTCGGCGAGGTGCTGCGAGAAGGTGGTCTTCACGCTCACGGAGTCCATGATGGCGTCTACCGCCACGCCGCTGAGTGCGAGTCGTTCTTCGAGAGGTATTCCGAGCTTGTCGAATGTCTTCATCAGCTCGGGGTCTATCTCCTTATTCTCGTTCTTCTTCTTTGCGAGCGGGTCGGCGTAGTACGAAATCGCCTGATAGTCGATCTCGGGCACGTGCACGTGGCCCCACTTCGGCTCCTTCAGCGTCTGCCAGTGGCGGAAAGCCTGCAGACGGAACTCGAGCATCCAGTCGGGTTCGCCCTTCTTGCTTGAGATGAGTCGCACGATGTCCTCGTTGAGTCCTTTCTCAATTATGTCTGTATGCACGTCGGTAGTGAAGCCGTACTCGTATTTCTGCTCCGCCACCTGGCGCACATAAGCGTTTTTTGTATCTTTATTTTCCATTTTCGTATATAAAAGTCAAGGGAGAGCGACCGATTGCGTCCGCCGTCCGATCGGATTGCGTTCGGTGTCCGATCAGATTGCGTCCGCCGTCCAATCAGGTTGCGTTCGCCGTCCGATCGGGTTGCGTTCGGTGCACGATGACTCAGCCTGCACTTTCAGGCTGCAAGACATCGGCATGCACATCTCCTAAAGAAATGCAAATTTACGAATAATGCGTTGATTATTCGAAGAAAACGTGGCTTTTTTCAGCCTAAAGGTTCATTTCCTTCGAGAGAATATTCTCGAGTTTCTCTGCCGAGAGCCTCAACTGGAACGCGCCCTTGATGGCAACGCTGATGCCGCCGGTCTCTTCGGACACGACGATGGCTATGGCGTCGGAGTCTTGCGAGATGCCGAGCGCGGCGCGGTGGCGCAGTCCGAGCTCCTTCGGTATGTCGTGGTTGTGCGACACGGGCAGGATGCAGCCGGCGGCGCGTATGCGCTTGCCCACGATTATCATGGCGCCGTCGTGCAGCGGCGAGTTCTTGAAGAAAATGTTCTCTATGAGTCGCTGGTTGATGCGCGCGTCTATCACGTCGCCGGTGTCGACGATGTCGTCGAGGCGTATGCCGCGCTCAATGACGATGAGCGCTCCCACCTTGCCGCGCGAGAGGTCGATGCACGCCATGACGATGGGCATGATGGTCTCCTTGTCCACTATCTTCTCCTTGCTTGCGCCTACGAACAGATTGGCGAAGGCACGGAAGCGCTGGTGGGCGCCGAGCGAGTAGAGGAAGCGGCGTATCTCTTCCTGGAAGAGCACGATGATGCCGATGACGCCCACCGACACGAGCTTGTCGAGGATGGCGCCGAGCAGGCGCATCTCGAGCACCTGACTCACGAAGAGCCACACGAGCACGAACACGATGATGCCGATGAAGACGTTGAGCGAACGGCTCTCCTTCATCAGACGATAGATGTAGTAGAGCATCAGGGCGACAAGAAATATGTCGATGATGTCTTTTATTCCGAAGTCGAACATGTTGTGAGTGTTGAATTTTGAGTTTTGAGTTTTGAATTGTGCGCTGCGCGCATTTTGAGTTTTGAATTTTGAGTTTTGAGTTTTGAATTATCGGCTGCGCCGATTTTGAATTAACCAGTTGTGAGTTAGGAGTTGTGAGTTTTGAGTTTTTGAATTCAAAATTGAGTAATTCAAAATTGCGGTGCAACCGCAATAATTCAAAACTCAAAATTCAAAATTCAAAATTGCCAAAGGCAATAATTCAAAACTCAAAATTCAAAACTCAAAACTCCTTTGAAGCTATCCTAATTGCTGCACAATTCGAATTGTTTCAAAGGCTTCCTTCACGTCGTGCGCACGCAGTATCGAGGCGCCTTTCTGCAGCGACACGGTGTGGAGCACGGTGGTGCCGTTGAGCGCCGTCGTGGGGTCGCCACCGACGAGACGGTATATCATGCTCTTGCGCGACACGCCGACAAGTACGGGCAGCTCCAAGGCAAGCAGGCGCTCCGCCTCGCTCATTATCTCGTAGTTCTGCTCAAGCGTCTTGCCGAAGCCGTAGCCGGGGTCGAGAATGATGTCCTTCGCTCCGAGGTCGCGCAGGCGCTGCACCTCAGCCGCAAAGTTCTGCATCATCTTCGTCAGCGTCGGCTGCACCGACATCAGTATGTAGGGCACACCGAGCTGCGCCACGGTCTCGAACATGTCGCCTTCCTCGTGTATCTCCTTGCCTACTATGCCCGTTATGCCGCCTTCCGACACGTCGTTGATGATGTCGGCGCCGAACTCCTCCACACATCTGCGCGCCACAAGCGGGCGGTAGGTGTCTACCGACACGATGGCGTCGGGCTGCTCGCGGCGCACTATCTCAAGGGCGCGCTTCAGACGCTCGGTTTCTTCCTCAAGGCTCACCTCGTCGGCGCCGGGGCGTGTGGAGAAAGCGCCCACGTCGATGATGCGTCCGCCCTCGGCGATTATCTGGTTGGCGCGGTCGGCTATCTCAGCCTCGGTCTGTTTGCGCGATCCGCTGTAGAACGAGTCGGGCGTTGCGTTCAGTATGCCCATCACCATGGGCTGTGAGAGGTCGAGAAGTCGGCCTCGCACGTTTATTGTGTATTGCATATATGCTTGATAATTTGTTAATAACGAAACACAAAATACGCAATAAATATCCAAATAGCCAAACATTTTTAACAAAAAGATTTGGAAGTTTGGATTATTTAGTGTAATTTTGCCCATATAGTTTAACCAAAACTAACACAAACAATTATGAAAAAGTTATTATTAACACTCGCTTGTGCGATGACAAGCTTGTTCGCATCAGCGCAGGCAAAGACAGCTGCGGTCGGTCTTAATCTTAACTATGGTACAGAAATAGAGTCTCTCGGCCTTGGTGTCAAGGGTTCTTACTGCTTCACAGACAACATTCGTGGCGAGGCGTCGTTCAACTACTTCTTCCCGAAAGACCACTTCACAATGTGGGAAATCAACGCTAACGCTCACTACTTGTTCAATATTGGTGACAAGTTCAAGGTATATCCGCTCGTAGGTCTTACCTATGTACATGGACACTTGAGTGGCTTGGATGTCGACCTCGGTGATGGCGATTGGGATTATAACGGCAAGATAACCGTTAACAGTAGTTACGACACTGGCAAGTTTGGTGTGAACCTCGGTGGCGGTGCTCAGTACGACCTGACAGACAACCTCATGCTCAACTTCGAGGTGAAGTACAGTCTCGTGAGCGACTTGGACCAGTGCGTCATCAGTCTCGGTGCTGCATACAAGTTCTAAACGAATACACACATAATCATAAACAAAAGAGGGGTACACGCTCCTCTTTTTTTAATACACCCACTCCCCACAAGCTGCACCTCAACAATAAAAAACAGCAAGCTTATTTTGCATTGTCTTCGGTTTGCACTACCTTTGCACCGATAAATGCATCGATAAAAGTAAGAAGCAAAATGGAAATATCCGAACTTTACGAAATCTTTAAGCAACACCCCGTTGTTACAACCGACAGTCGCGACTGCCCCGTCGGTTCGTTGTTCTTCGCCTTGAAAGGCGCTTCGTTCAACGGCAACAAGTTTGCTGCGGCTGCGCTTGAGAAGGGCTGCGCTTATGCTGTTGTCGATGAAGCGGAGTACGTCGTTGAGGGCGACGCTCGCTTCATTCTCGTCGACAACTGTCTGCACACTCTGCAACAGCTCGCACGCTATCACCGCCGTGCGCTCGGCACGCCTATCATCGGCATCACCGGAACCAACGGCAAGACTACGACAAAGGAGCTCACGGCTGCGGTGCTGCTGCAGAAATACAACGTGCTCTACACCGAGGGCAACTTCAACAACGACATCGGCGTGCCTAAGACATTGCTGCGCCTCAACGCCAGCCACGACATCGCGGTAGTGGAGATGGGCGCGTCGCACCCTGGCGACATCAAGACGCTGGTGGAGATAGTTGAGCCCGACTATGCGCTCATCACAAACGTGGGTCGTGCGCATCTGCAGGGCTTCGGTTCGTTCGAAGGCGTGATAAAGACTAAGGGCGAACTGTACGACTTTGTGCGTGCGGCTGCCAACGGCGAGAATGATGCTTACGCCATACGCGAGGTGAAGCGCCCGCGCTGCGTGTTCATCGACAACGACAACCAGTATCTCAACAGCATCGCCGACGGACTGAACCTTGTGCGCTACGGCTTAAACGCCGCTGATAAAAAACTTTACGTTGCGGCAAGCGACGTAAAGAGCGAGCCGATGCTCAGCTTCTCGTGGGCGGCTGAGGGCAAGGCGCAGCACCATGTTGACAGCCACCTTATCGGTGCGTACAACATCACGAACATGCTTGCAGCCATCGCCGTCGGCACTTACTTCGGTGTGGAGGCAGACAAGATTGACGCTGCGCTGACCGGATATGCGCCGAGCAACAACCGCTCACAGTTTGAGCAGACAGCCTGCAACCGCCTCATCGTTGACGCATACAACGCCAACCCGACGAGTATGGCGGCGGCGCTCAGCAACTTCGAGACTATCAATGCCGACCACAAGATGGCTATCATCGGCGACATGAAGGAGCTTGGCAGCGTCAGCCACGACGAGCATCAGCGCATCGTTGACCAGCTCAGCCGCATGAAGCTCGAAGAGGTGTGGCTCGTTGGCTCGGAGTTTGAGCACACAGCGACGCCGGCTGCGTTCCGCAAGTTTGAGAACGTAGCGGAGGTGAAGGAAGCTATTGCTTCTGAGAAGCCTCGCGACCGCTACATCCTCATCAAGGGCAGCAACGGCACACGCCTGTTCGAACTGCCCGAGAAACTATAGGAGGCTACGGCATTCTTGCCGTAGTCAAAAAAAGTAGCGGAGGTCTCCGGCCTCCGCAGCACCAAGTCAGATAGACATCTTTATCAACTTAAAGACCTACACTGTTGCATGCTGCGGAGGCCGGAGACCTCCGCTACTTTTTAAATTCTATTTCTGCGCATAGAGCCGCTTTACATCTTCTTGCTCTATCGCACTTCGCCTTCCAATATCGCATCCATCTGAGCAGATGTAGGCTCGGCAGGCAAGCGCTTTATCACATCCTTCACCTTTCTTTTCTGAGCAGCAGTCAGCACGAAGCTGTCCACGATGTCCTCATAGTAGGCTTTCAGGAATTTGCCGCGGTTGATGCGTCGGTTTACGCAATACTTTCCGTCGGTTATCGTCTCCAGGTCGAACGACTTGTATACGAGTTCGCAACCGTCATAGTTGTGCTCGCCCTCGCCTTGCGGGAAACTTGTGCTGACTGGATTGGGCTTTGTGCCCCATCGTGTGAGCGTCTCCTCGTAGAAGAACGCGATGCGGTCGTCTGCCTGCAGATCCATACTGCTGTAGAGCGACACCGTAGAGCTTACCTGATAGCATCCGTCCCAGCCCGAGGCGAAGGCTTTCGCGTTGCGCATGTCGTCGGGTGAGGCAAGTTCTTTATAGAATATGCTCACGTTGTTGCGACCCGTGCCCGTAGGCACCGACTGCAGCGCTACATACATCGGCTTGCCGTCGCTGTTGCGCATGGCTGGAACGATGAGCATCTCGCCGTTTGTGGGATTGGTGCTCGGCGCGAGCGCGAGTCCGTCCATCGTAGCCTTCTCGGGCTTGTCCCAACAGCCTTCTCCGCTCTTCGTGTTGCTGTAGGTATAGATGTTAAGCAGTCGGCAGCCCGACGCTCTGCTGGTTATTATCACACGACCGTCGGGCAGCTCCTCGCACTTCGGTTCGTCGCCGCCGGGCACGGGCAGAGCAGCAGCGCCGCCGAGAGCGTGCCATGAGCGTCCGAAGTCGTCGGAATATATCACGCGGTTGCCGTTGGGGCGCGCTGTGAGTGCGGCATAGATGCGATAGTAGTCGCCCACCTTCACCACTCTACTCTGGAACAGCTTGCCACTGCCGACGAAGGCGGCGTCTACGACATTGCCCTTGTCGAACAAGCCGTATATATCCTCGGTCTGGTCAACCGGCTTCTGCCATGTGCGTCCGCCGTCGGTGCTGCGTATTGCGGCGATGAGGTTCGGGTTCTGTCTGTTTGTGCTGGGCTTGCCGTACACAGTACAGCCCGCAACAGCCATGATGAGCACCTCGTTGCGCTCGCGATCCATCACGACAGCCGGGTCGCCGTAGGCAGCTTCCATCGGAGTCTTATGAGCGTTGATGAACGAAGTGTCGCCACAAGCCACGTCAATTTCATGCTCGCTCCATGTTCTGCCGTTGTCGTAGCTCAGTTTCACCACGCAGTCGACGCGTCCGAAGCCGGGGTCGGTGCCGCAGACGAGACGTGCCGCACTCGCAACGAGTCGTCCGCCGTGGCCGCAGGTGATGCCAGGTATGCGATAAGGCGGAACGTCGATGCTGCCCTTCGCCGTACTGAACAGGATTGTGCCGTCGGCGTAGGCTGCAACGGTGAGCAACAACATGCCGAGAGAGAATAGAATTTTCTTCATTGTAGCTTGGTTTTACTTTTTCACCTTTTTACTTTTTTACTCTTTCACTCTTTTAACTTTTTTACTCTTTTACTTTTTTACTTTTAAAAGTTATGTTCTCCTCCTTGAATTTATCCTTCGGCTGCGGATGTTCCGCCGGATAGCCGATAACGATCATGTTAAGCGGAACGAGATTGTCGGGGAGCGAGAGCGTTGCGCTTATCGCCTTGCTGCGTTCCTCGGAAGGATAGGCGCCCGTCCATACGGCGCCGAGACCCATAGCGTGAGCCGCAAGCAAGAGATTCTCTGTTGCAGCCGATGCATCCTGAATCCAGAAGTCGCGTCCGCCGCCTTCTATCACCTTATCCATATCGCCGCAGACCACAATGGCGAGCGGAGCCTTGAGCAGCATCTTTGCATAAGGATTGGCACCAGCCAGACTGTCGAGCACGCTGCGCTGTTCTACAACCACGAAGTGCCACGGCTGCTTGTTCATCGCCGTAGGTGCAGCCATCGCCGCGCGCAGCATCTTCTCCACTTTCTCCTTCTCCACGGGGCGCGCCTCGTAGTCGCGTATGCTGGTACGCGTAGCGATATTGTCGAGCACAGCCTGCTCTTGCGTTTGCGACTCGCCGGCGTCTTCTGCGCCCGACACCAAGCGCACGCCAAGCACCACGACGACAATGGCGAGCACTACGTTTAAAACGATTGACTTATTCTGTAAATTCATAATTCTTAATTGTATAATTCTTCATCAGCAAGTAGCGGAGGTCTCCGGCCTCCGCTGCAAGCAACTATACTTACAATATATGTTTCTTAATTATCCCACTTGGTGCTGCGGAGGCCGGAGACCTCCGCTACGGGAGACCATTCCTCATTCAACACTCTTAAAAAGCGCTCCCGTGGGGCACACGAAGCGGCAGTAGGGGCGCGGCACCCACACCGACAGCACGAGGAACAGCGCCGCAAGCACTGTCACCCACACCGACGCCGACGAATAGAGGAACGCCGTGAACAGTTCGTAGTCGATCCATGCGGTGTATGTGCCGGTGAGCAGCAGCACCATGAGCACGCCCCAGAGCAGATTGCGCAGCACGGAGAGCAGTTTCAGTACGCGCGGCGTGATGCGCAGCTTGCGCCGACTGAGTTTTCCGGCAAGTTCCTGCGCCGATCCGAACGGACAGACATTGGCGCAGTAGTGACCCGACCGACCCACCAACGGGTATATCAGCGCCACTATCAGCATAAGCAGCGGAGCGGCAAGTGCGCCAATCGCCAAAAGACTCACGCCGCCGGAGAAGACTCGCAGGAAGAGCGTGTAGGAGACGAACGTGCCGGTCCACAGACCGAGCACCACGACGTTCACCGCAAGCTGCACAAGATGCAGTCGGCGGTTGTTGTAGAAGAGCGGAACGACGGCTCCGAGCAGCACGACAATCAGCGCAACTATAGGGGGTGCACTTGTCTCAAGTGCACCAACCGAGCCATCCTCACCCCACTGACCGTGCTGCTTGGCATAAGCCAGTCCGCGCTGCATGTTAGCTATTATCGCCTTCGACGAGAACGTAGCGCCCGACACGGCGTCCACCTCCTCCCTCATCGCCTCGTCCACCAACTTGTTCTGCCAGTGGTTGAGCAGCTCCTTCGCGCGGTTGAAGAAGTCGGGCGACTCGGCGTTGGGTTCAACCTCAACAGCCGCCACCCTGCCGTCCTTTATATGTATCTTCAGCGGCACCGGTCCGCCGTATCCCTGCACGTCCTTTGCCAGCGGCTTTGTGTTCACCACGAACGCTCCGTCGGGCGTCACCTCCAGCGTGTCGTTCTTCAGCGCCTTCGCCTCATGCGCCTCTCGCAAGTCGTGTCCTAATATTCTGCCGTCGCGCAGTATCGCCGCCGCAGCCAGTATCAGCACCACCACGACGAGCGACAACAGTCGCGCCCAGAATCCCTTCCTTTGTCTTTTTACCATATCGTTGTTCTTTTGTTATCCTTCATAAAATCCATTTGGACTCATGCTCGACCAGCGGATATACATTTCCTTATAATTGTCCTTAATAAACTCGCGTATTATACGAAGTTCCTTATCGGTAAGCACACCACGTACTTTCACCTCCGTATCACCATTTCCTTTTACAAAGAGTTTTGCAGAACCAGCCTCCGTCAGTCGTTTGTCGCTTGCGTGAACATGCATAGCTTCAATGATACAATGTGAAGTGAAATACAGGTAATAACCACAAATCATGAAATCAAAATATTTAGGCATACGACTCCTCCATGTATTTTTGATTCTTCTTCCAATAACCTTCCACAATACTCAATTCTACATCATTCATTGTAGTTTCAAGCACTTCGCCCTGTGGCGACAAAACCAATGCATGATGAGGAGCCTTAAGATCCAATACACGTATATTCGAGTCTTCTGTTTTAGTGAATGCATACCCACAGACAATCATATCAGCCGTGGAGCATATCTTCGTTATATCTTCATTGTTCATAATTTCCGATTTTTACTGATTTTATGTCTTTCAAGAATGTTTCCGGATTGATATAGAGATTCTGAAGGATAGGCACAAGATCGATATATTCTTCTGTCACGCCCATCCCGTCATAGTCCGCCAAAACTACAAGATAGCCGTCATCCCACGTCTTCACCTCAACATATCTTTTCAGTATTGCAGGCGTACGGAAGCGGATGTTATAGTCGGCATACTTGAATGATGTCATATCGCCTTTATTTGACAACACAGCCTGTGTTGCAGATTTTGCCGTATTCATAAATTCACCTCCTTAATCTTTTTGTTAGAATATAAAACTCTGTAGCAAAGATAATGCAAATTGAAGACAATACAAAATGTATTCGTTGATTTTTACTATCCATACATCATAATACAATATCATTACCACGCACAGGAAACATCATTACCACGCACAGGAAACATCGTTACCGCGTATATGTAATGATGTTACCATGCCTTGGTAACAACCGTTATCTTTGGCATCAATCTGTTAATGTTCGGCAGACAGCTGTAACTGGCTGCTTCTACCGACACATAAACGCAAAAAGGGCTGGACTCCTTGCATGGAATCCAGCCCTTTCTGTTTTTGACTTATGTGTGTCTGCGAATAGCGGCAGTCTATTTCACCACCATCTTTCGACCGTTAACGATATACAGACCCGGCTTCAGCTTCGGCGCCGCCTCCTTCACCGTCGTGTTGCGGAACAGCACTACGCCGTTCATCGAGCAGATTGTGACGCGCATGTCGCTGTCGGCGAATATCGTTTCCAGTCCGCTTACTACCGTCGTCGTGCCGTGAACCTCAACATCGTGAGCCGGCATTGTCGCCGGAATCTCAATGTCCCAGCCGTTGAACTCTCTGTCTGCCGCAACCTCCGGGTCGGGAACGCTTATCGGCGCACCGTACTCCAGCGTCTGTTCTAAGTAGAGTTCGCCGTCAAGGTATACCGTCAGGCGGTAAGAGTTGATTGAGAACGTACCCGTCACCTCTACATCGTGAGCCGGCATCGTCTCGAGAAGACCCTGCCAGCCTGAGAACGTGTGGCCCTCCTTCTCGGGAGCTGGCTCGGCTACGATTGTCGTGCCGTAGTCAACCTCTACCGACTTGTATTCTGCGCCGTCAACCTTGTAAGTAAGCGTGTACTTGTTCACGGTGTAAGAACCCATAACCACGATGTCGTGCGCTGGCA
>ERZ1031954.344-NODE-344-length-19759-cov-11.332978_pt1 | contig 19759 bp, 10 predicted proteins | sample MGYA00516701_ERZ1031954 | MGnify/ENA primary metagenome ERZ1031954 (study PRJEB33719, sample SAMN04261284) | wastewater metagenome | biome: rural village; feature: human; material: feces | host: Homo sapiens | place: El Salvador | collected 2013-01-07 ...
CTTAAAATGAAAATAATGGTCAAAACATTTGGATTTTAACATAGAAAGCAGATCTGCACAGATGTTAGTGTGCACAGAACTTAACCACGGATTGAAAGCGGATTAAAGCGGATGGCAAGGTGCGCAGAGAATCCGATAAATCCGATAAATCCGTTGTGAAAAAAATATATTGTTAGGGTGCGAAGGAACTTAACGCGGATTGAACGGATTGAACGGATTCGGGAGATTCGTGTTAGATAGATTACGATTGAATATGTGTTGCTGCGTGCTGCGGAGGCAGGATACCTCCGCTACGGATGGGTGCGCTGAAAATCAGATTAATCAGATAAATCCGTTGTGAAAAAATATATTGTTAGGGTGCGCTGAAAATCAGATTAATCAGATGAATCCGTTGTAAAAAAATAACACAATATAGTTTTTGTTTTCAATGCTTTGAGCGATAGTTTGGAATAGTTTTCGTAACTTTGCATATAGAGAAACGAACTCTGAACGTTGGGAGAAACGAACTCTGAACATTGAAAGAAAAACAAACAGCATCATGCAATATACAATAACAGCACCCCAAACTATTAACGCTACTATCGCCCTGCCGGCGTCGAAGAGCATCAGCAACCGCGCGCTTATCATTCATGCGCTGTCGTGCGGCGACATACTGCCGCAGAATCTCTCGGTCTGCGACGACACGGAGGTGATTATCGACGCGATGCAGCGACGCCCGTACGAGATTAACATCAAGGGGGCGGGCACGGCGATGCGATTCCTCACGGCGTTCCTCGCCACGCAGCCGGGCGAGCATGTCATCACGGGCACCGACCGCATGAAGCAGCGTCCGATAGGCATCCTGGTGAATGCGCTGCGCTATCTGGGCGCCGACATCGAATACTTGGGCGAGGAGGGCTATCCGCCGCTGCGCATCAAGGGGCGCACGCTCGAGGGCGGATACATAGAGGTGGCGGGCAACATCAGTTCGCAGTATATCTCGGCACTGCTGATGATTGCGCCGACGCTGAAGAACGGACTGCAGCTGCATATCACCGATGGTGCCATCTCGCGCCCGTATATCGACCTCACGCTGTGGATGATGCGCGAGTACGGGGCGGACGCCGACTGGAGCGACGCGGACACCATCACGGTGAACGCGAAGCCGTACGAGCGACACGAGTACACGATAGAGAGCGACTGGAGCGCGGCGGCTTACTGGTACGAGATGCTGGCGCTACGGGGGAACGACGAGTCGGAGGTGCGCTTCAAGGGCCTCATGGATGCATCGCGTCAGGGCGACTCCATTGTGAAATATATCTTCTCGCTGCTGGGCGTGAAGACAAAGTACAGCACGGTAGAGAGCGAGCGCTTCCCGACGGTGAGCATAAAGAGTCACCTGTGCATGCTGCCGCGTCTCGACTACGACTTCAGCAGTGTGCCCGACCTGGCGCAGCCGGTGGTGGTGACGTGCGCACTGCGCGGCATACCGTTCCGCTTCACGGGCTTGGCTACGCTGCGCATCAAGGAGACCGACCGCATAGAGGCGCTGAAGCGCGAGCTGCGCAAGCTGGGCTTCGTGCTGCGCGACGAGAACGGCGACACGCTCATCTGGGACGGCACGCGCTGCGAGCCGACGCTGGAGCCTATCGACACGTACGACGACCACCGCATGGCGATGGCGTTCGCGCCGGCTGCTATCATATTCCCGGGGCTGCGCATCAACGAGCCGCAGGTGGTGACAAAGTCATACCCGCAGTTCTGGGAGGACATGCAGAAGGCTGGGTTCGAAGTGAAAGGGTGTTGAGATGGTGAGATGGTGAAAGGATGTTGTGGTGGTGATGTGGTGATGTGGTGAGATTTGCACACTACTTCTGTGGATTCCGCCAGGGGGTGCAGCTGTCTCAGCTGCACCAACCGAACAAGCGGTGAAGAAGCTCCCACGGAATGCACCGAACACACAGAACCTTCTGGCAGAGAAGAGCCTCCCACAGATGACACGGATGCGCACAGATTAGGAGGGTATGGCATTCCTGCCATACCCACGCTGCCACCCCATGGGGTGCAGCTGTCTCAGCTGCACCAACAAAACAAAAGGCACCTATTGCTCGGTTGGTGCACTTGAGACAAGTGCACCCCCTGGAAGGTTCATCCGTTTAATCGATTTAATCCGTGGTTAAATTCTGCGCACCCTCACATCTGTGCAGATCTGTGAAATCCGTGGGAGGCAAAGACTTAGCAAACAATCTGCGGGAGGACACCTAAAAAACATTGAAAAGAATATGATAATATTAGTGATTTCGATAATTGCGCTCGGCATAATCGCAGCGCTGATCGCCAAGCTGAGCAAGCACGACGGCGAAGAGAAGATAACCGTGGTGGAGACTTGCGCCACATGCAACGGCACGAACGACAAGTGCGAGCAGGACTGCATGATGGAAGCCGCCACGAAGGACATCGTCTACTACGACGACGAGGAGCTCGACGTGTTCAAAGGACGCCCGTCAGACAGCTACACCGACGAGGAAGTGGAGCAGTTCAGCGAGGTGCTCTACACCATGCGACATGAGGAGATTGCCGACTGGTGCCGCAGTCTGACGCTGCGCGGAATCAGTCTGCCCGACCAGATAAAGGACGAAACATTCATGCTTATGGAGGGCTAAGGCAATAAAACGCCACAAACAGAGTTATTTATACGTGAAACTATTTAAGACAAGACATATTATCCCCATCCTTCTCGCAACCCTATTGGCTGTTGCGACAGGGTGCTCTACGCAGAAAAACACCGCGCGCACACGCTGGTGGCATTCGTTCAAGGCACGTTATAACACCTATTATAACGGCTCATTAGCGTATATTGACGCCTCTCTGGAGAAAGAGGAGGGCAACAAGGACAACTTCACCGAAATCATTCCGCTCTACACCGTGAGCAACAAGAGTAGCCGAGAGATAGGCAAGTCGAACTACGACCGCGCCATCGAGAAGTGTCAGAAGACCATCAAGCTGCACAGCATAAAGCGCCGACCGCAGTGGACAAAGCAGCGCAAGAAGACGGCGAAGGATCTGGAGTGGCTCTCGCGCCGCGAGTACAACCCGTTCCTCTGGAAGGCATGGATGCTCATGGGCCGTTCGCAGTTCTACAAGGGTGCGTTCGACGAGGCGGCGGCTACGTTCAACTACATGGGACGTCTCTACCAGACGCAGCCCGCCATCTACGCCAAGTCGAGAGCATGGCTCGCCAAGTGCTACATCGAGGAGGGATGGCTCTACGACGCCGAGGACGTGATACGCAACATGCAGCGCGACTCCATTCACTGGTCGGCACGCAAGGAGTGGGACTACACCTACGCCGACTACTACGTGCACACGGGCGAATACGAGAAAGCTATTCCCCACCTGTGTAACGTGATAAAGCACGAGATGCGACGCAAGCAGCGCGCCCGCGAGTGGTTTCTCATGGGACAGATGCAGGCGGCGCTGGGCAACAACGTGGAGGCAACGAAGGCGTTCAAGCACGTAGTGAAGCTCAACCCGCCGTACGAACTGGAGTTCAACGCGCGCATCGCCATGACGGAGGTGATGTCTGCCGGTCAGTCGAAGAAGATGATTGGCAGACTGAAGCGCATGGCACGCTCGGACAAGAACAAGGACTATCTCGACCAGGTATACTACGCCATCGGCAACATCTACCTGGCGCAGAACGACTCCACGCAGGCTATCATCGCCTACGAGCGCGGAGCGGCTAAGGCTACACGCTCGGGCATAGAGAAGGGCGTGCTGCTGCTGAAGTTGGGCGACATCTACTGGGACAAGGAGCGCTACAACGACGCGCAGCGCTGCTACGGTCAGGCTATCGGTATGCTCGACAAGGAGCGCAAGGACTACGAGGAGCTTGCAGCACGCTCGAAGATTCTGGACGACCTCGTGCCGTACACCGACGCCATACACCTGCAGGACTCGCTGCAGTCGCTCGCCAAGATGAGCGAGAGCGAACGCAACGCAGCCATCGACCGCACCATCGAGGCGCTGAAGAAGAAGGAGAAGGAGGAGCGCCGACTACAGGCTGAGCAGAACGCACAGAACCAACAGAACGGCGGCAACGATATGGCGCAGAACAACCAGTTCGGCAACAACACGGCGATGCAGAACCAGCAGAACCAGCGCAACGCACAGTGGTACTTCTACAACCAGATGGCGGTGAGCCAGGGTAAGGCGGCGTTCCAGAAGCAATGGGGCAAGCGCGAGAACGTAGACAACTGGCAGCGTGTGAACAAGACGGTGGTGGCGTTCCAGACCGACGAGCCCGAACTGACCGAAGAGCAGCAGGACTCAATAGCGCAGGCTGAAGCCGCAGCCGACTCGCTGGCGCTCGTAGCAGACAGTGCGCAGAACGATCCGCACAAGCGCGAGTATTATCTGGCGCAGATTCCGTTCACGGAGGAGCAGATGGCTGAGAGCAACGCCGTCATCGCCGACGGACTATACAACTCGGGCGTAATCTTCAAGGACAAGCTCGACAATCTGCCGCTTAGCGAGAAGCAGTTGATGCGACTTATCGGCGGCGACTATCCCAACTTTGAGAAGATGGCGGAGGCTTACTATCACCTCTACCTGCTATATATGCGCAAGGGCGAGAAGCAGACCGCCGACTCGTACGTGGCACGACTGAAGCAGGAGTACCCCGAGAGCGAATGGACAACGCTGCTCACCGACCCCTACTTCGTGGAGAACGCTCGCCTCGGCGTGCATCTCGAAGACTCGCTATACGCTTCTACATACGACGCGTTCAAGGCAGCACGCTACAAGGAGGTGAGCGCCAATGTGGCTGTCTCCGAACATCGATTCCCGTTGGGAGCCAACCGCGACAAGTTCCTCTTCATCGGCGGACTGGGCAAGCTGAACGACGGCGACTATGAGGGCTGCATCGAAGACCTGAACACGGTGGTGAAGAAGTATCCGCAAAGCCCCGTGGCAGAGATGGCAGGCATGATTGTGAAGGGCGTGAACGAGGGCAGACGTCTGCAAGGCGGCAAGTTCGACCTCGAGAACGTGTGGGAACGCCGTTCGCAGGTGCTCAACGAGGACGACTCGACGGCTGTGCGCGAGTTCTCTAACGACCGCAACGCCGCGTTCATATATATGATAGCTTACAAGCCCGACTCGATAGACGCCAACCGAATGTTGTTCGAGCTGGCACGCTACAACTTCACGTCGTACATGGTGCGCAACTTCGACATAGAGATTGAGCAGGTAGACGGTCTGAACCGTATGCTCGTGAAGGGATTCCGCAACTACGACGAGGCGCTGCAGTACGCCCGCCAGTTGCAGAAGCAGAAGCAGCTGATGAAACTCGTGGGCAAGAGCCGACAGATCGTTATCAGCGACGTCAATCTGCCTATGCTCGGCAAGCAGTTCAGCTACGCCGACTACGCCAAGTTCTACGAGAAGAACTTCGCTCCGCTGAAGATAGCTTCGGAGGATCTGCTGGAAATACCGGAGGTGACCGTGACCGAGCCTGACGAGAGCGAGACGAAGAAGCCGCTGGACGACTTCGACGAGGAGCAGAACAGCAACCAGAACTCTACGAACACCTTCTTCGAGGAGGAGCCGCAGCCGGCAGAGAAGCCGACTACGGAGAGTGGCGTCGTGAACATTGAGGACGAAAAGCCTACGGAGTCGACTACCGAAACCGTGATTGAGGAAGAACCCACAACGACTGTTGTTAAGGAAGAACCCACAACGACTGTTGTTAAGGAAGAACCCACAACGACTGTTGTTGAGGAGGAACCTGCAACAACGGTTATTGAGCAACCGAAGCCAGTGGTTAAAGAAGAGCCGAAGCCAGTGGTGAAAGAAGAACCGAAGCCAGTGGTGAAGGAGCAGCCGAAACCAGTGGTGAAGGAAGAACCGAAGCAGCTGGAGGACGAGTTCTACTTCGGCGAGGACCCGCAGCCTCAGCAGAGCACATCGAAGAAGCAGGGCAGCAAGACCCAGAAAGACAACTTCGACGACGACGAGTATTACGACCTCGACGGTTTTTAACTAAAAAAGAAAGAGCATTATGAGCAACGGATATTTACTGTGGGTTGACGACGAGATTGAACTCTTGCGCGCCCATATCATCTTCCTGCAGAACAAAGGATACGAGGTGGTGACCGTGAGCAACGGCACCGACGCCATCGAAGAATGTAAGCAGCACAAGTTCGACCTGGTGCTGCTCGACGAGATGATGCCCGGTATAAGCGGACTCGAAACGCTGCAGCAGATAAAGGAACTCTCGCCTGCCACGCCTATCGTGATGGTGACGAAAAGCGAGGAGGAGAACATTATGGACCAGGCTATCGGCTCGAAGATTGCCGACTACCTGATAAAGCCCGTGAACCCGAACCAGATTCTGCTGACGCTGAAGAAGAACATTCACCGCAAGCAGATTGTGTCTGAAGTGACGCAGACGGGCTATCAGCAGAACTTCCAGGACATATCGATGCAGATAATGAACTGCGAGACGATAGACGACTGGAAGGATGTGTATCGAAGGTTGGTGCATTGGGAGCTGGAGCTTAGCTCTACGGACAGCAACATGACCGAGATGCTGCAGATGCAGAAGGAGGAGGCGAACAACGGTTTCGCCAAGTTCATAAAGAAGCACTACATGTCGTGGGTGGCGCCTGGCGTTACGGAGCGTCCGCTGATGAGCCCCGACATAATAAAGCGCAAAGTGTTCCCCGCAATAAGCGAGGGCGAGAAGGTGTTCCTCATCGTGGTAGACAACTTCCGCTACGACCAGTGGCGCATGCTCTCGAAGGAGATAGGCAACATGTTCGACATCGAGGAGGATATGTACACCAGCATTCTACCTACGGCTACGCAGTACGCCCGCAACGCCATCTTCTCGGGTCTGATGCCCGAGCAGATTGAGAAGATGTTCCCCGAGCTGTGGGTGGACGAGGACGAGGACGAGGGCAAGAACCTCAACGAGGAGCCGCTCATACGCACGCAGATAGAGCGCTACCGACGCCACGACTCGTTCTCTTACCATAAGATAAACGACTCGACGGGCGCCGACAAGCTGCTGGCGCGCCTCAACGAACTGACGAAGAACAACCTGAACGTGATTGTCGTGAACTTCATCGACATGCTGTCGCACGCAAGAACCGAGTCGAAGATGGTGCGCGAGCTTGCCAACAACGAGTCGGCATACCGTTCGATAACGCTCTCGTGGTTCCGCCATTCAGTTATGGCAGACTTGCTCAACGCGCTCTCGCAGATCGACTGCAAGATTATCATCACCACCGACCACGGCAGTATACGTGCGTCGAAGCCGGTGAAGATAGTAGGCGACCGCAACACCAACACTAATCTGCGCTACAAGCTGGGCAAGAACCTCAGCTGCCAGTCGAAAGAAGTGTTCGTGATAAAGAACCCGCACGAGGCGCAGTTGCCAGCGCCGAACATCAGTACGTCGTACATGTTCGCCACCGGCAGCACGTTCTTCGCCTACCCCAACAACTACAACTACTACGTGTCGTACTACAAGGACACGTTCCAGCACGGCGGCATTTCGCTCGAAGAGATGCTCATACCGCTGATAACATTAAAAGGAAGAAAATAGAAAACCGGCTGTCAACAGCCGATTACATAAAAAGAAAAACTATGGAAATAAGAATCAACTCTCTGGCAGACATCAACGAGGCTGCCAAGACATTTGTCGAGAACATGGGCAACGGCAAGGTGTTCGCCTTCTACGGCAAGATGGGTGCAGGCAAGACTACGTTCGTGAAGGCTGTCTGCGAGTGTCTGGGCGTGGAGGATGTAATCACATCTCCGACGTTCGCCATCGTGAACGAGTATACTTCCGCCACAACCGGCGACGCGATATACCACTTCGACTTCTACCGCATAAAGAAGCTCGAAGAGGTATACGACATGGGCTACGAGGACTACTTCTACAGCGGTTCGCTGTGCTTCTTAGAGTGGCCCGAGCTGATAGAGGACCTGTTGCCGGAGGACGCAACGAAGGTTACTATCGAAGAGACCGAGGACGGCGCTCGCGTGGTGAAGTTCTAAAAATAAAGAAATGTGGAAGTTCTAAAAAGATAGAACTGGAAGATAAACTGGAAGATAGGCTGGAAGATTTCGCTGTTTTGAGGAAATCTTCCAGCCTTTATTGTATTTATACAGTGCGAGTTACGGCGATGCTGGAAGATATGGCAGATTTTTTCGCGTACTCAGTTTTATTTGAGCACTTGCGCTATCTTATTTGAACACCTACGAATTTTATTTGAATGCGACGCGATAGGTGCATCCGTTCTTCCAGTTGCTGCATCCGTAAGCCGTCTTACCTTTTATGATTGTACCCTTGCCGCAAACGGGGCAAGTGGTGCCGATAATGCTGTCGTCAGCCGACGGAGTGGTTGCGGCGGGCTGTGCTGCAGAGGCTGACTCTTTGGCTTTTTCAGAAGCAGCAGACTTAGCTGCGGCTTTCTTCGGCGCAGCAGTCTTTTTCTTTTTCGCCTTCTTCAGATCCTCGTCGGTAGTGATGGTGACACGGCGGTTGCTGTTGTCGCGCAGCACGTCGTAGACAATCTCCGTAACCTGCTGCTTCAGTTCGTTGATGAAGTCGGCAGCCTCGTACTTCTTGTGCTCAATGTCGCGCAGCTTCTTCTCCCAGATGCCGGTAAGCTCGCAACTCTTTAGCAGTTCTTCGTGAATGATGTCGATAAGCTCTATGCCAGTAGCCGTAGCGATGAGGTTCTTGCGCTCGCGGCGAATGTAGTGGCGCTTGAAGAGGGTCTCGATGATGCCGGCACGCGAAGACGGACGACCGATGCCGTTCTCCTTCAGCGCAGCACGCAGCGTCTCGTCGTCGACAAACTTGCCGGCGGTCTCCATGGCACGCAGCAGCGTAGCCTCGGTGTAATACTTAGGCGGCGTAGTCCACTTCTCGGTGAGCGTAGGCGTGTGCGGTCCGCTCTCGCCCTTTACGAATGTGGGCAGAGTGCGCTCCTCGTCGCGCTTGTCGTCGTCGTCAGAGGACGGTTGAGGGTTGATGGGTTGAGGTGTTGAGGTTTGCTGTTGGGCGTAGATGGTGCGCCATCCAGGCTCAAGAATCTCCTTTCCGCTCACCTTAAACTCCACATCCTCCACCTTTCCGAGCACGGTAGTGGTAGAGAACTTGCAGTCGGGATAGAACACGGCGATGAAGCGGCGCGCAATGAGGTCGTAGACGTTGCGCTCCATGTCGCTGAGCGCCGACGCAGGCACACCGGTAGGAATGATGGCGTGGTGGTCGGTGACCTTCGACGTGTCGAAAACACGCTTCGACTTGGGCAACTTTTTGCCAGCAAGCGGCTGTATATACTGCTCGTAGCCACGCATACCGGTGAGTATGCCAGCACACTTCGGGTAGATGTCGTCGCTAAGAAACTGCGTGTCGACACGCGGATAGGTGGTGAGCTTGCGTTCGTAGAGAGACTGTATGAGGTTGAGCGTCGTCTCGGCGCTGTAAGAGAACTTGCGGTTGCACTCCACCTGCAGCGATGTGAGGTCGAAGAGACGCGGAGGCGCCTCGTTGCCGTTCTTCTTCGAGACGCTCGTCACCTCGAATGGCTTGTCGGCGATGGTGGCGAACGCCTGCTCGCCCTCCTCCTTCGTGGTGAACTTGCCCTTTGTGGCTGTGAAGAGCGTGTCGCGATAGATAGTGGAGAGCACCCAATAGGGTTCAGGCTCAAACGAGTCGATCTCCTTCTGTCGGTTGACAATAAGCGCGAGTGTAGGCGTCTGTACACGACCGATGCTGAGCACCTGTCGATTCTGTCCGTACTTGAGAGTGTAAAGACGCGTGGCGTTCATGCCCAAGAGCCAGTCGCCGATGGCACGGCTCAGTCCGGCAACGTACAGCGGCTGATACTCGCTCTGGTCTTTCAGCGAGTTGAAGCCCTCGCGGATAGCCTCGTCGGTCATCGACGATATCCAAAGACGCTTGACGGGACACTTAGCCTGAGCCTTCTGCATCACCCAACGCTGTATCAGCTCACCCTCCTGGCCGGCGTCACCGCAGTTGACGATGCAGTCGGCAGCCTGCATAAGACGCTCGATGACGCTGAACTGGCGCTTGATGCCGTCGTCGTCGATGAGCTTGATGCCGAAGCGCGGCGGAATCATCGGCAACGCCGAGAGACTCCAGTGCTTCCAGTTCTCGGTGTAGTCGTTGGGCTCTTTCAGCGTGCAGAGATGTCCGAAGGTCCACGTCACTTGAAAGCCATTACCCTCCATGTATCCGTTGTGAGAGGTGGTGGCACCCAATATGCGGGCTATATCCTTGGCTACGCTTGGTTTCTCGGCTATGCAGACTATCATTTGTTCTTCTAAGTTTAAAAATTTAAATTCGGAGTGCAAAGGTACTTAAAAATATTGAGATAGGTGTTTTATGCTTTTCTTTTAGAGAAATTAACTTTTTATTTCGGTTTTACACCCTTTATCTGAATTATTTGGCTTAACTTTGCATCATGTGTTAAAGCAAAAGCACAAACCACAAAAAAAACGAACTACGACTGAACGTAGAATACATAGAGAGTATTCGAGAAATAAGTAAATAATAGTAAAGAACAACATTAGTATAACCCCACAAAACAGAATATAAACATGAGCAATAGTATTCATCGTCCGCATGAAAACAATCTCTTGAAAGTATCGGTACTGCTGGGTGACATCGTCATCCTCAACCTGCTTTACTGGCTGTTCTGCAGTTTCATACCATTAGAATATTTCATACAGATAATGCGCCACACAATGGTGGCAGGCAGCATCATCTACTTCGCTTGCACCATGAACAACGGTGTCATACTGCACCACCGCAAAGTGAACAACCACCAGATAGTAATGCGTGTAATGCGCAACGTGTTCGTCTACTCGCTCTGCTGCTTCCTGCTGTTCTCGCTGGGCAAGTTCTCGCATCTGTCGCTGCTACGAATGGGCACCTACTGGATTGCCTCGTTCGTATGCATATCTATCTACCGCATCATAGTGAGAAAGATGCTGGTGGCATGGCGCCGCAAGCCGGCTAACAAGCGCAACATAGTGTTCGTGGGCAGCAACAACAACGCACGAGTAATGTACGGGGAGATGACAGAGAACGACGCCTTAGGCTACAACGTGCTGGGCTACTTCGACCATCAGCCCAACGAGATGTTCAAAGACAAATGTCTGTATCTGGGCACGCCACAAGACTTGCCGAAAGTGCTGGATGGACATCATGACATACACGAGCTATACTGCTGTCTGTCGTCAAGATTCAGCGATGAGATTCTGGAAGTGATACGCTACTGCGAGCATAACATGATTCACTTCTACTCGATGCCGAACGTGAGCAACTATCTGCACCACCGCATGCACTTGAACCTGATGGGCGACGTGCCGTACCTCAGCCTCTACAACGAGCCGCTGAGCCAGATGGAGAACCGACTGGTTAAGCGCCTGTTCGACATCCTCGTCTCACTGACGTTCCTCTGCACGCTCTTCCCCATCATATTAGTTATAGTGACGGCAATCACGAAGATAACCATGCCTGGTCCGATCTTCTTCAGACAGAAGCGCACCGGACTCAACGGCAACGAGTTCTACTGTCTGAAGTTCCGCAGCATGAAGGTGAACAAGGACGCCGACACGCTACAGGCTACGAAGAACGACCCGCGAAAGACGAAGTGGGGCAACATAATGCGCAAGACGAACATCGACGAGCTGCCACAGTTCATCAACGTGCTGCTCGGACAGATGAGCATCGTAGGTCCACGTCCGCACATGGTGAAGCACACCGACGACTACTCGAAGCTGATAGACAACTACATGGTGCGCCACTACATAAAGCCCGGCATCACGGGATGGAGTCAGGTGACGGGATTCCGCGGCGAGACCAAGCAACTCTCGCAGATGGAAGGACGCGTAGAGGGCGACATCTGGTATCTGGAGCACTGGAGCATCTGGCTCGACATATATATAATGTATAAGACCGTGGCCAACGTGATAGTAGGCGACAAGCAGGCTTTTTAACACATTGACATACAGAAGGCGTACCCATTGAGGGTGCGCTTTTTTTTTGTGCCGCGTAACGAAATTGTAACACGTTAGTAGTATGTGTGAATACAATTATATATAACTTTGCAACCAGAACAAAGATATAGCAGTTATGAAACAGAATCAAAGAATTCTTGTAGTGGACGACGAGCAGGACTTGCTCGAAATCCTAAAGTTCAATCTCGAAACGGAAGGCTACGAGGTGCAGACAGCGACGTCGGCTGAAGAGGCGCAGACGCTCGACATAGCATCGTTCGACCTGCTGCTGCTCGACGTGATGATGGGCGGCATGTCGGGATTTGCCTTGGCCCGCTTGCTGAAAGCCAACCCGAAGACAGCCTGTGTGCCTATCATTTTCCTCACCGCACGCGACACGGAGAACGACACCGTGACGGGATTCAACCTCGGTGCGGACGACTATATATCTAAGCCGTTCTCGCTGCGAGAAGTGATGGTGCGTGTGCGTGCCGTGCTGCGCCGTACGGCAATTGACAACGGCGAGGAGGAACCGCACCTCATTACATACCAGGGCATCGTGATGAACCTCGACAAGAAGACCGTAACCATCGACGGCGAAGAGATCGCGTTCACGAAGACGGAGTTCGAACTGCTGCACCTGCTGCTCGACGAGCGAGGACGCGTGTTCTCTCGCCAGGAGCTTATAGACCGCGTATGGCCGAAGGATGTGCTTGTGCTCGACCGCACGGTGGACGTAAATATCACACGTCTGCGCAAGAAGATAGGACGTTTTGCGAAGTGCATCGTCACACGCCTCGGTTTCGGCTACTACTTCGACGCTTAGGAGAATGGGTGTAAAACTACAAAACATTGGCTAAATTGAATAGCAAACGATTAGCCCTTCGCCTCTATTTCATAGGTTTGACACGCTCTCCACGCATCCTTCTACATCGGGCGGCGGACGCAATCTGATCGGACGGCGGACGGAATCTGATCGGGCGGCGGACGCAATCCGATCGGACGGCGGACGCAATCTGATCGGACGGCGGACGGAGCACAAGACCAAAACCTGATAGTAAACATTCTATTCTGACTTCTCAAACATTACTAATTATGAAAATATCTGTCGGCAAAAAACTATACTTCAGCATTCTCTCGGTGTTCCTTGTGTTCGCCGTGGCGTTCATCGTGTTCCAGCAGGACCGCGAGAAGCAGTTCAAGATTGACACGCTCAACCTAAAGCTGCAAGACTACAACTCGCGCATGGAGGAATATCTGCGACTCTTCCCCGACTTCTCGGAGGAGGCGCTCGACCGCTATGTGCATACCCACTACATACCGAACATACGCGTGACGCTGATACGCAACGACGGCAAGGTGCTCTACGACAGCAAGCTGAAGGACTACTCGAACATAGCCAACCACGCCACACGACCGGAGATTGCGGCAGCACTGAAGCACGGCGCCGGTTCGACCGTAGACCGCAACAGCCAGACCGTACACGGCGACTTCTTCTACTCGGCAACCTACTTCCCCAGGCAGCAGCTCATCATACGTTCCGCACTGCCCTACACGAGCGACCTTGTACAGTCGCTGCAGGCTGACCAGCACTATATATGGTTCGCCGTGGGCGCCATAATGCTGCTCACCGTCATACTCTACCGCTTCATCGAACGACTGAGCGACAACATCACGAAGCTGCGAACGTTCGCCTCAAGAGCCGACCACAACGAGTCGCTCGAAACCGAAGACCTCGCCGTGTTCCCCAACGACGAACTGGGCGAGATTGCCGAGCGTATCATCAAGATATACAAGCGTCTGCAGACCACACGCCGCGAGCAGGACGTGCTGAAACGACAACTGACGCAGAACATTGCGCACGAACTGAAGACGCCGGTGGCAAGTATTCAGGGATACCTTGAAACTATACTCGAAAACCCGAATATCAACGACGCCACACGCGAGCAGTTCCTGCAGCGTAGCTATGCGCAGAGCCAGCGTCTGACATCGCTGCTGCAGGACATCTCGACGCTCAACCGCATGGACGACGCGCCGGAGATGATGAGCGAAGAGAACGTGAACATATCTGAGATTGTATCGAACATACAGAAGGAGACGGCGCTGCAACTGCAGAGAAAGGAGATGACGTTCTGCAACCACTTGCAGCCGAACATCGTGGTGCGCGGCAGCACAAGTCTGCTATACAGCGTGTTCCGCAACCTTACGGACAACGCCATAGCCTATGCCGGTGTGGGCACAACGATAACCATCAACGCCGAACTCAGCTCGAACGAAATGTTCGACGACCACCGCAAGTGGCACTTCACCTTCTCTGACAACGGCGTGGGCGTGCCGTCGGAGCATCTGCCGCGCATCTTCGAGCGCTTCTACCGCGTAGACAAGGGCAGGTCGCGCAAGATGGGAGGCACCGGACTCGGACTCGCCATCGTGAAGAACGCCGTTCTGCTGCACGGCGGCACAATAAGCGTTCACAACAACGAGCATGGCGGTCTGTGCTTCGAGTTCACACTCAGAGCCTGACAACGTAGCGGAGGTCTCCGGCCTCCGCAGCAACAAGTACGACGCTATTGTCTGTCAGATTGCTGCGGAGGCCGGAGACCTCCGCTACGGTTTTGCAGCCGCTCTTTTATATTAATCAACCTAAATAATCAAAATAACCCCGCAAACATGCGCTCATTTTGCTAAAAAGTCGTAACTTTGCAGACAACAAAATGTTTTTTCATCCAAAACAATATACAAGCAGTATGATTCTATTTTTCATGACTCCAAGCAAGAGCGTGATCGCTACAGCAGCTGATCACCAGCTCTCACAAGACGAGATCAATGAACTGTGTTGGCTTTACGGCGGTGCCACTCTCATCGAGGGTGAGACTGTCGAGGGCTTCTTTGTGGGTCCACGCCGCGAAATGATTACTCCATGGAGTACGAATGCCGTAGAGATAACTCAGAACATGAGCCTCCACGGCATTTCGCGTATTGAGGAGTACTTCCCCGTAAGCTCTAAAGATGCAGAGCACGACCCGATGTTGCAGCGCATGTACGAGGGTCTTAACCAGGACATCTTCACAGTGAACCACGAGCCGGAACCTATCAAGCGCGTGGAGAACATAGAAGAATACAACGAGCAGGAAGGTCTGGCGCTCTCAGCTGAGGAGATTGAGTATCTGCACAAGATTGAGAAGGAACTTGGCCGCCCACTGACCGACTCTGAGATTTTCGGTTTCGCACAGATCAACTCTGAGCACTGCCGCCACAAGATCTTCGGCGGTACGTTCATCATCGACGGCAAGGAGATGGAGTCGTCACTGTTCGCTATGATCAAGCAGACAACAAAGGAGAACCCTAACAAGATTCTCTCTGCATACAAAGACAATGTGGCTTTCGCGCAGGGTCCGGTTGTGGAGCAGTTCGCACCGCACGACCAGTCGACATCCGACTACTTCCAGGTGAAGGACATCGAGAGCGTCATCTCGCTGAAGGCAGAGACACACAACTTCCCGACAACCGTAGAGCCGTTCAACGGCGCAGCTACCGGCACCGGCGGCGAGATTCGCGACCGTATGGGTGGTGGCGTCGGCTCATGGCCTATCGCCGGAACAGCCGTATACATGACAGCTTACCCGCGTCTTAAGGACGACGATAACCTCACACGCGACTGGGAGGACATCATGCCCGTACGCAAGTGGCTGTATCAGACACCGGAGCAGATTCTCATCAAGGCATCTAACGGTGCGTCTGACTTCGGCAACAAGTTCGGACAGCCGCTCATCACCGGTTCGGTGCTCACCTTCGAGCATCAGGAAGGCGCCGAGAAGTACGCTTACGACAAGGTAATCATGCTCGCAGGCGGCGTAGGCTACGGCACAAAGCGCGACTGTCTGAAGAAGGAGCCGCAGAAGGGCAACAAGGTTGTCGTTGTAGGCGGCGACAACTACCGCATCGGCTTGGGCGGTGGCTCTGTATCTTCTGTTGATACCGGCCGCTACAGCAACGGCATCGAGCTGAACGCCGTGCAGCGTGCCAACCCGGAGATGCAGAAGCGTGCATACAACCTCGTTCGCGCTCTGTGCGAGGAGGATGTGAACCCTGTAGTTTCTATCCACGACCACGGTTCGGCAGGTCACCTCAACTGTCTCTCTGAGCTTGTTGAGGAGTGCGGCGGCGAAATCGACATGACAAAGCTGCCTATCGGCGACAAGACACTTTCTTCGAAGGAAATCATCGCCAACGAGAGCCAGGAGCGCATGGGCTTGCTCATCGACGAGAAGCACATCGACCACGTACGTCGCATCGCAGAGCGCGAGCGTGCTCCGCTGTACGTTGTGGGCGAGACAACCGGCGACGCTCACTTCTCGTTCAAGCAGGGCGACGGCGTGAAGCCTTTCGACCTCGACGTGGCTCAGATGTTCGGTCACTCGCCGAAGACTATCATGCGCGACGAGACCGTAGAGCGCCACTATCGCGACGCTGAATATACACACGAAGAGACTTCGGAGAACGGCAAGGACGACGTTCTCGACAAATACGTAAGCCGCGTGCTGCAGCTTGAGGCTGTGGCTTGCAAGGACTGGTTGACAAACAAGGTAGACCGCTCCGTAACCGGTAAGATTGCACGCCAGCAGTGCCAGGGACAGATTCAGTTGCCGCTCTCAGACTGCGGCGTCGTAGCTCTCGACTACCGCGGCAAGAAGGGCATCGCTACAGCTCTCGGACACGCTCCGCAGGCTGGTCTGGCTTCGCCCGAGGCAGGCTCTGTGCTCTCTGTTGCAGAAGCGCTCACAAACATCGTTTGGGCACCGCTTGCAGACGGTCTGAACAGCCTCTCACTCTCAGCCAACTGGATGTGGCCCTGCCGCTCGCAGAAGGGCGAAGACGCTCGTCTGTACAGCGCCGTTAAGGCTCTCAGCGAGTTCTGCTTGGCTCTGAAGGTGAACGTGCCGACCGGTAAGGACTCGCTGTCGCTCAGCCAGCAGTATCCGAACGGCGAGAAGATCATCTCTCCGGGTACAGTAATCGTGAGCGCAGGCGGCGAGGTATCAGACATTCGCAAGGTTGTTTCGCCGGTACTCGTAAACGACAAGAACTCATCTCTCTACCATATCGACTTCTCGTTCGACGAGCAGCGTCTCGGCGGTAGCGCATTCGCACAGAGCCTCGGCTTTGTAGGCGACGACGTTCCTACCGTAAAGAACCCGGAATACTTCGCCGACTGCTTCAACGCAGTTCAGGAGATGATAGAGAAGGGCTGGATCATGGCTGGTCACGACATCTCTGCAGGCGGTCTTATCACTACATTGCTCGAGATGTGCTTCGCTAACACAGAAGGCGGTATGCACGTAAACCTCCACAGTCTCGCTGGCAACGACATCATCAAGATGCTGCTTGCTGAGAACCCGGGCGTTGTCGTTCAGGTTTCAGACAAGTACAAGGAGGAGTTCAAGGAGTACATGGAGGAGAACGGAATCGGCTACGCAAAGATTGGCTACCCCACTCCGGCAGAACGCACTATCGTCATCAAGAAGGACGAGTACACACATACATTCGACATTGACGCACTGCGCGACACATGGTACAAGACATCGTATCTGCTCGACCGCGACCAGAGCTTCAACGGCTGTGCTGCAAAGCGCCGCGACAACTACAAGAAGCAGCCGGTTGAGATGCAGTTCCACCCGTCGTTCAAGGGCTCGCTCGAGAGCTATGGCATCTCTGCCGACCGCCGCACAGCGTCGGGCATCAAGGCTGCCATCATCCGCGAGAAGGGTACTAACGGCGAGCGCGAGATGGCTTACTCGCTCTACCTCGCAGGCTTCGACGTAAAGGACGTTATGATGACCGACCTTATCACCGGTCGCGAGACACTCGAGGACGTGAACATGATCGTCTTCTGCGGTGGCTTCTCTAACTCGGACGTTCTCGGTTCGGCTAAGGGCTGGGCAGGTGCATTCCTCTACAACCCGAAGGCTAAGGAGGCGCTCGACAAGTTCTACGCTCGCAAGGACACTCTCTCGCTCGGTATCTGCAACGGTTGCCAGCTCATGGTTGAGCTCAACCTCATCAACCCCGACCACGAGAAGCGCACACGAATGCTGCACAACGACTCGCACAAGTTCGAGAGCAACTTCCTCGGCGTCGAGATTCCGCAGAACAATAGCGTGATGTTCTCATCACTCAGCGGCGACAAGCTCGGCATTTGGGTGGCTCACGGCGAAGGCAAGTTCTCACTGCCTGAGTCAGAGGACAAGTACAACGTGGTAGCTCGCTACAACTACGCTGAGTATCCGGGCAACCCGAACGGTTCTGACTACAACGTAGCTGGTATCTGCTCGGCTGACGGACGCCACTTGGCTATGATGCCTCACCTGGAGCGCGCCATCTTCCCGTGGCAGAACGCTTGGTATCCGGCAGACCGTCGTCAGGACGACGTTACTCCGTGGATTGAGGCGTTCGTAAACGCTCGCAAGTGGATTGAGAAGCAGTAAGGATACTCTTCAACTCTATAACGTTTCGCTACGGCGGAACAAATAAAAAACTCCCGCAGGATTCTCGTAATTCTGTGGGAGTTTGTTTTGTATTGTCTTCGATTTGCACTATCTTTGCACATGACATTTTAAACAATAATATGCAGAACTTTTACATATCAGCATTCCGAGTGTTCTTCAAGATAGGACTCTTCACGCTCGGCGGTGGCTACGCCATGATTCCGCAGATAGAGGCTGAGGTGGTAGACAAGCACAAGTGGATGACACGCGAGGAGTTTCTCGACCTTATCGCTGTGGCGCAGTCGTGCCCCGGTGCTTTGGCTGTGAACATGAGCGTGTTCATCGGCTACCGTCTGCGCAAACTTCGCGGTGCTGTCTGCACTACGCTCGGCGTTTCGCTGCCCTCGTTCCTCATAATCCTGCTCATCGCGATGTTCTTCCACAAGTTCCAGCACAACGCCGTAGTTGCATCAGCATTCAACGGCATTCGCCCGGCGGTGGTGGCTCTGATTGCTGCCCCCGTGTTCACACTGGCTAAGTCGGCACGCATCGGACTCACCAACTGCTGGATTCCCGTTGCAAGCGCATTGCTGATATGGCTCGTAGGCGTAAACCCGATCTACGTGCTCGTTGTGGCAGGAATGTGCGGGTATCTCTACGGACTTCTCATCAAACCTACAGAATAACATGATATTTCTCCAGCTATTTTTCACGTTCTTCCAGATTGGACTCTTCGGATTCGGTGGCGGCTACGGTATGCTGTCGCTGATACAAAACCAGACTGTGTACAACCATGCTTGGCTCACATCGGCTGAGTTCACAAACATCGTGGCGATAAGTCAGATGACGCCCGGTCCGATTGGCATCAACGCAGCCACATACTGCGGCTACACCGCCGTACACAATGCCGGCATGGGCGAATGGCTCTCGATATTGGGCAGCGCTACGGCAACGCTTGCGCTCGTTCTGCCGTCGTTCATACTGATGATTCTCATCTGCCGTGTGTTCATGAAGTATATGAATACGCCTACCGTGCAGAACGTGATGTCGGGTCTGCGCCCCGCCGTGGTGGGCCTCATCGCCGCAGCCGCACTTCTGCTGATGACGCCCGAGAACTTCTCGTCGCCGAAGATCAGTCCGTGGCACTTCTGGGTGAGCATCGCTATCTTCGCTGCCACATTCGTAGGCACAAAGTTCGTAAAGGTAAACCCTATAAGGATGATATGTTGGGCAGCGTTCGCAGGAGT
>ERZ1031954.358-NODE-358-length-19291-cov-6.524121_pt1 | contig 19291 bp, 18 predicted proteins | sample MGYA00516701_ERZ1031954 | MGnify/ENA primary metagenome ERZ1031954 (study PRJEB33719, sample SAMN04261284) | wastewater metagenome | biome: rural village; feature: human; material: feces | host: Homo sapiens | place: El Salvador | collected 2013-01-07 ...
CTTGTGAGAAATCCCGGGTGCAAAAGGTCGGGCTCGTAGACATCGATAAGCGTCGCGGCTTCCTCGTTTATGGTGGCAGCCAAGGTCTCAAGCCCGACAGGGCCGCCGCCGTAAAACTCGATTATGCTGCGCAGCATCCTGCGGTCGAGCGAGTCAAGGCCGAGCTTATCGACCTCCAGCCGAGACAGCGCCATATCGGCGACTTCCTTGGTTATAACGCCGTCTGCCCTTACCTGTGCAAAGTCACGCACACGGCGGAGCATGCGGTTTGCAATTCTCGGCGTGCCTCTCGAGCGTGAGGCGATCTCATACGCCCCTTCCCTGTCGATCTCAATACCGAGAATATCTGCCGAGCGCTCGACTATCCTGCGCAGCTCGTCGGGCGTATACAGTTCAAGTCTCAGTGTAACGCCAAAACGGTCTCTTAAAGGAGCCGTGAGCTGGCCGGAACGGGTCGTGGCGCCGATGAGCGTGAACTTCGGCAGCTCGAGGTGCAGCGAGTTTGCCGAGGGACCTTTGCCGAGAATGATGTCTATCGCATAGTCCTCCATCGCAGGGTAAAGTATCTCCTCATACGCTCTGTTGAGCCTGTGTATCTCGTCAACGAACAGTATATCACCCTCATTGAGGTTCGTGAGCATGGCGACAAGGTCGCCGGGCTTTTCTATTGCGGGTCCGGAGGTGATGCGCATATTGACGCCCATCTCATTTGCGATAACGGCCGCAAGCGTTGTTTTGCCAAGCCCTGGGGGGCCGTGCAGCAGGACATGGTCAAGTGGCTCGTTGCGCATTCTGGCGGCATCAATGAACACGCTGAGGTTGTCCTTAGCTTTTTCCTGACCGATGTATTCACTTATAGTCTTGGGGCGCAGACTGCCCTCACCGGCATCCTCGGGTAAGACCGAAGAGCTTGTGACCATGGTTTGATCTTCAAGACCGTCGGAAAAATTTATGCTCATATGACGCCTCCTTACATAAGATTTTTAAGCGCAATTTTCACTATCTGCTCGGTCGTCATTCCGCTCACATCCATTCGGCGCAGCACGCCGTTTATTTCGGGGGCGGAGTAGCCAAGCACCATCAGTGCGGCAACGGCATCGCTTCTTGAGTCGCCGTCTGCCGGGGTCAAAACAGCAGGCATTTCGGCTGCAACGACATTAGCTTCCTTGCTGACCTTGTCCTTGAGCTCAAGAATGACCCTCTGCGCTATTTTTTTGCCGACACCCTGCGCAACGGTTATCGCCTTTTCGTCGCCGTTCATTATCGCCATCGCAAGCGCTTCCGGCGTGCTGGTCGACAGTATCGCCTGAGCAGCCTTCGGGCCGATTCCGGACACGGTAAGCAGCATTTCAAAGCAGCGCTTTTCGCTCAGCGTCGCAAAGCCGTAGAGGTCAAAGCAATCCTCCTTGATATACTCGGATATATAAAGCTTTGTCTTTTCCTTGACCTTGAGCCTTGACAGTGTGTTTGCGGTAGTGTTGACTGCATAGCCCACGCCGCCGCAGTCGATGACTGCAAGGTTTATATCAATATCGGAAACTATACCTTCTAAATGGTAGAACATATATCGGTTACTCCTTTGCTCAAAAGTGATGTGGAGCTTCGTGCGTGACAAATTGCGAGTGCCACGGCATCGGCCGCATCGTCAGGCTTCGGCGCTGCGGGAAGTGCAAGTATTCTGCGAACCATATCGATGACCTGAGTTTTCTCTGCTCTGCCATAGCCGACAACGGCCTGCTTGACTTGAAGCGGGGTATATTCAAAGACCTGTACTCCTGCCCTGTACGCAGAAAGAAGTATCACTCCTCTTGCGTGAGCGACAGCTATGCCGGTCGTAATATTAGTGTTGAAAAAAAGCTCCTCAATTGACATGACATTCGGGTCAAACGACGATATCAGTTCGTTCATGTCATCAAATATCCTGTCCAGCCTGCTTGAGAGCGAGGTATGTGCCGGGGTGCTTATCACTCCGCAGGTCACGAGCTTCATTTTGCTTTTTTCAACATCGACTATGCTGAAGCCGACTGTCGCAAGCCCGGGGTCTATGCCTAATATCCGCAAGATCATCACTTCCTATCAGTAAATTTTAACACACTTGAATGCTGTTCGCAACAACAAAAACTCCCCACGCTCGGTGGGGAGTTTGACGCTTATTTTGCTCTCGGATGAGCCTTGTTATATACATCCTTGAGCTGCTTATTGATAAGCTGCGAGTAAATTTGCGTTGAGGATATATCCGCATGTCCGAGCATCTCCTGAATGGAATGGAGGTCGGCACCGTTTTCAAGCAGATGCGCCGCAAAGGAATGGCGCAGCGTGTGCGGAGTTATCGTCTTTTCTATGTGAGCCTTTTGCTGATAGGACTTGATTATCTTCCAAAAGCCCTGCCTTGACATTCGCTCACCGCTTACATTAACAAACAGTGCCTGCTCATTTGGCATTGCTATCATCTGCGGTCGGATAAACTCAATGTACTCGGAAAGCGCTTTTATCGCAGTCGAGTAAAGCGGGATAAAACGCTCCCTATCCTTGCTTACGCAGCGGATGACACCGGCAGAGGTGTTGACATCGTTAATATTGAGCGAGATAAGCTCGCTGACCCTGATGCCAGTTGCGTAAAGAAGCTCGAGCATCGCCCTGTCTCTATAGCCTTTTGCGTCCGTGCACGAGGGCTGCTCAAGCAAAAGCTCGACTTCCTTGCTCGTGAGAATCTGCGGAAGCTTCTGCGCTGCCTTATCGGGAACGAGCTTGGCGGCGGGGCTTTCTTCGATATACCCTTCTGTCACCAAAAGTCCGTAAAAGCACTTGACGGATGCGATAGCACGGCTGACGGTGGCAACGGATTTGCCATTTCCCTTGAGCCAGCTTATATAATCAGACAGCTCCTCCGCGGTGACCTTGTCGAGGCTGTCATCCACATGAGCCTCCATATACTCGCTCAACTGCCTGATATCTCGCAGATATGAACTGAGGGTATTCTGTGAACACTTTTTAACTTCAGTAAGGTACTTGTTGAAAATTTCAAGGCACTCTGAATTAAGCATTCAACCGACCCCCTTTCTAAAAGATCTTATTTATGTCGGAAACTCCGATAACTGACAAGATAACAAACGCAGTAGCAAGTACAAGCGTTTTGATAAGCTCCGCCTTAAATCTTCTGTCGCCCCGCATTTTGCCGTACAGCCTCTTGGCGGAGGCAGCGGAGCTGCACGAAAGAGCCAAGACAGAAAAAATAAGCACCAAAACGGCGGAAAAAGCTTTGGCGATAAATATAATGCTCAGCTTATCGGCCGGCATTATGGTAGCTAGTGACATAGCAAGCACAAGCCCGAAAGCGAAGTTCAGCACCGGAAGAATGACCGTCCCGATGACCGAAAATGCCGTTAGCTGCACGAGAAGCAATAATAAAATGCAACCAAAAACACGGTAGTCAAGATCGACTATCGAATACGCCCCGTTCACCGTCAGAGGGAACGAAGGTTTCATAAGCACATAAGTACCAAGCCCAATCATAAAAGCCAGGCACATCAACAATAAACCGGAGTTATCAACACGAAGATGACGAGCCGGTTTATTAAGCAGTTCAGTTTTCATACCGTTACCTCAAATGCAGCCTTGTGACCGCGAGAATAACGGCTAAATTTACATAACAACTTAGGTAAACTAAATATAATACAAATTCTCGTTGTAATCAAGGCTTTTAAAGAAAAATGATGATTTTTGTTAATTATGACCGCATATTATGTTAACTGCGTTATGTTAACCGAGATACCTGCTGTTCCCGCGCGCTTGAACTCACAGTAATTTTTCACTAGATTTCGTAATCAAGCGCTATTCGCAGCACAATATGTAGGTAATCATTTCGAATTATGTAAACTCACATAGTCGTTTACAAATAGTTATTGAAAATTCATGATTTGCGCTTTTTGCGTAATTTTTTGTTACTTTTAGCTAAATTGAGCTTGCACCCGATGAAGCTGCTTACCAGCGATATGGCTAATATTTTGCCCATTGCCGCTGCCTGCGGTGCCTGCATATCAAGCAAAAACGCAACTAGAATAATAAGCCCGGCATACGCCAAGCCTGCAAGAAGTCCGTTTAGGCTCCCCCCTTCCCTACCGGATGAACGAGCCGTAATGCCGCATGCAAAACCTGCGATTATGTTAATTGCGATGAGTGCGGTGCCTATGCTGCTCTCACCGAGCTTGCCGCTTTGCATAAGTGCCGATGCCGCCAAGAGTAAAACTATCGTCACCGCCAAGCCCACTATCACCGACAGCACTATCGCACCGCCGTTTACCTTTACCGTTTTTGATGACTGCAAAAAAATCCCCCCGAACTAAAGATGTTTGTACATCTTATTAGCTCAGGGGGATTTTAATGCTAAGTTTTACTTCTTTGCATTTGCCTTGGCTTCGGCAGCTTCTGCTCTGACATTGCTGCTGACAGCCCACTTCTTGAACTTGATGCGGACCTTGTCTTCGCCGGTCTCGATGGTGAGGTTGTCTTCGGTAACATTTACAACAACGCCCATGATGCCGCCGATGGTAACGATCTCGTCACCGACAGTGAGTGCATTGCGCATAGCCTCGATCTTCTTCTGCTTCTTCTTCTCGGGTCTAATCATGATAAAGTACATGATGAGGAAGAACACAACAAGAATGAGGATCATCTGAAGATTGCCGCCGCCTGATGTAGAGGTTAACATTAGTATACTCCTTAAATATAATTAGTTTTTATTTTACGAGGAATATTATACATATTAAACACTATCTTTTCAAGTGTTTTATATCCTCGTATCCAACAATTTTGAATATTTGCCCCTAAACTCGCCGAAGCTGCCGTCTTCAAGCGAATTTCGGATGTTTTCCATAAGCTTGTTATAGAAATAGAGATTGTGCATTACGGCAAAGCGCATGGCCAGCATCTCGTTTGCTTTGAACAAATGCCGGATGTACGCTCTGTTGTATCTTCTGCACACCGGGCAGTCACACTCGGGGTCAATGGGCTTATCGTCGGTAAGATACTTTTCGTTTTTTATATTGATAATTCCGTTCCAAGTGAACAAATGCCCGTGTCTTCCGTTTCGTGCAGGCATAACACAGTCGAAGAAATCAACACCACGGTAGACGCTCTCGATGATATTTCCGGGAGTGCCGACACCCATTAGATAACGGGGCTTGTTCTTGGGCATATACTCCTCGACTGCCTCGATGGTGTCGTACATTTCCTGGTGGGTCTCCCCTACCGCAAGACCGCCGATGGCATAGCCCGGGAGGTCAAGCTCGGCTATCTTCTTCATGTGCTCTATTCTAATATCGGCAAATGTTGTGCCTTGGTTTATGCCGAACAGCATTTGTCCGGGATTTACCGCATCGTCCATGCTGTTGTATTCGTTGAGCGCCGCCTTGCATCTTGCAAGCCACCTATATGTGCGGTCGCATGACTTTTGAACATAGTCACGGGGGGACGGTATCTTTATGCACTCATCAAACGCCATTGCGATATCCGAACCGAGGTTCGATTGGATCCTCATGCTCTCCTCAGGACCCATGAAGATATGTCTGCCATCGATGTGGGAATTGAACTTCACGCCCTCTTCACTTATTTTGCGCAGGCTTGCAAGCGAAAAAATCTGAAACCCGCCGCTGTCGGTAAGTATCGGTCTGTCCCAAGTCATGAACTTGTGTAGTCCGCCCATGGTCTTGATTATCTCATCGCATGGTCTTAAATGCAGATGATAGGTGTTTGATAGCTCGATCTGACAGCCGATGGTTTTAAGATCCGCCGCAGAAAGCGCACCCTTTATCGCCGCTGCCGTGCCGACATTCATGAAAACCGGCGTCTGCACAGTTCCGTGCGGGGTCTCAAACTCGCCTCGCCTGGCGTGGCCTTCCTGCTTTTTTAAAGTGTACATAGTTTCCTGCCTTACAATTTATTCGATCATCATAGCATCGCCAAAGGAAAAAAATCTATACCGCTCTTTAACTGCCGTGTTGTACGCATTGAGGATATTCTCTCTGCCTGCCAAGGCGGACACGAGCATGATAAGTGTGCTCTCCGGCAGATGGAAGTTTGTTATCAGTGCATCGATACTCTTAAACTTATATCCCGGGTAAATAAAGATATTCGTCCAGCCGGAGGTCGCCTGAAGTGTGCCGTCCTCGGTCGTGAAGCTTTCAAGCGTGCGGCATGAGGTCGTGCCGACGGCAATGACCCTGCCCCCTGCCCTTTTGACTGCGTTGACACTCTCGGCAGTCTCGTCGGGTACGATGCAAAACTCGGAGTGCATCTCGTGATCTTCTATCTTGTCCGCCTTCACGGGTCTGAAGGTTCCGAGACCGACATGCAGCGTCACATAGCATATCTTAACGCCCATGTCAGCTATCTCCGCCAGCAGCTCCTTTGTGAAATGCAGACCAGCCGTCGGTGCAGCTGCGCTGCCGAGCTCCTTGGAGTAAACGGTCTGATAGCGCTCGGAGTCCTGCAATTCCTCCTTGATATAAGGCGGAAGCGGCATTTTGCCCAAGCGTTCGAGAATTTCAAGGAAAATGCCCTCGTAGCTGAACTTGACTATTCTGTTGCCGCCCAGCGTCACTTCCTGCACGACTGCGGTCAGCTCACCGTTTCCGAATACAAGCTCTTGACCGGGCTTGGTCTTTCTGCCCGGGCGGCTCAGGCACTCCCAGCGATTATCGCCGAGATCCTTTAGCAAAACGAGCTCAACTGCGCCGCCTGTAGGCCTTGCGCCGATAAGTCTTGCGGGCAGCACTCTCGAATCGTTGAGCACAAGGCAGTCACCCTCACGGAGATACTGCTTGATATCGTAAAAATGCTTATGCTCAATTTCTCCGGTCTGCTTGTTTAAATGCAGAAGGCGTGATGTATCTCTTTTCTCAAGCGGAGTTTGAGCTATCAGCTCCTCCGGCAGGTAAAAGTCAAAATCTGATTTATTCATCCTAAATATGCTCCGCTAAAATAAAAATCTATTATATCTTCGCAGCTTGCGCCCTTGTTCAGCGCCATTGCGTATGCGCCCCACTGGCTCATGCCGCAATTATGTCCCCAGCCGCTGCCTTTAAAGACCCAAATGCGCTCCTTTAGGTTGTTTTCATAGCTTGAGACATCGTATCTTAGACTGTTAAAGCCGGTAACTCTAAAACAGTCCTCGCCCAAAAGCGTGACTGTTTTGCCCTTTGTGTCACTAAACACCAGCTTAATTACATTGCCCATATCGGACTTTGTGACCTTGATATCGGCTAGATCAGCAAGCTCATAATCACTCATTGAAAGCCGGTACAGGACATTTGCGTCATAAAGCTCGGTTTTCCACGATTTGTTGTAGTATTCAATGTCCTTTTCGTTATCATCCTTAACGCCGCTTAGGTAAGCACGCTTTTGTGAAAAGACATTTGCACTGCTGTCCGTAGCTCCGCCGTCGGACGACATGTAATATACCTTGCACACTGAGCCTCTATAGCGCACAAACTCGCCTGCAGTTGCGGCGGCTGCCTTATTCGTGCTATCGACTGTGCCGGTAACACCACGGTAAACTTGACTGTATGTATCGTTTCTTACATCAAAGCCACGGTCGATGTATGCGTTTATGTTGTTCAAGGCATAGGTTCGTGCGCAGGCACCCTGCGCTTTCAGCGCCTCCTGCGGCCAATCGCCGTGCATCTCGTACGGCAAAACGCCCATGACATAGGCCTCAAGTTCAACATAGTTTATGACCGTGAGTGCTCCGCCGGAGCGAGTGTACTGGAAATCGCCGTGATAGGCATTCCCGTCAAACCATGTTTCGACTTTTTCAGACTTCGAGATCGGTCGGACTGCCAAGTTTGTGCCCTCGCCGACATCCAAGAGAAATTGCAGCTCCGAGGTATCGGTCTCGGCTGCGAGTATGGAATATTTGCTGCCGGTAAAAGGCTTTGCGTCCATGCTGCGGCTTTTTATAGCCGAAAGTGTTTTTGCTTCATCTGCATATGCCCCGACGAGAACTTTATATTCTCCGTCGATATATCCGGGAAAGCCGCCCCAAAGCGTATCGGCGTAATTCTTGGCAGAAAAAAAGTCGTTGAATTTTTTATTCAGCACCATATGCCACGGGCCGACGACCATGCCGTCGGGCAGCGTAAATCCGCTGTCGCCACGCATGGAAAGCGCAGTGACCTCGGTCTTGCCGAGCTCGTGAAACTGCCGAGCATAGTCAAAATAGCCGAATAGATAACCGCTCCCGACACTGTTTAAAAGCCTAGCCTCGTATACGGCAGAGCCGCCGGAGCGCAGTCCGACCTTTATCTTATCAACAGTCACGGGAAGGTCAAAATACGCCGGCGCAGGCGCAGCTGCTTCGTCAGCGCTTGCAGTCGGTGCAGCCACAAAGGTTAGACAGGCTGTCAGTGCAAGCGCTATTAATTTTTTGACCGTGTTTGACATATTGCCCGTTCCTTATCTATATTTTGCAGAATTTCATTATAATACGGAAACGCTGGATTTTCAACGGTTATATATCATACGCCGATATATAAATGAATATATTATTGTCAGCGATTTGTGATCGGAGGATTGTTATGGTCAAAACACCAATTTTTAAGGGCTCGTGCACGGCGATAGTCACACCGTTTGACGAGCACGGCATAAACTTCGAGAAGATAAAGGAGCTCATTGACTTTCAGTACGATAACGGTACGGCGGCAATAGTTGTCTGCGGAACGACAGGCGAGAACGCAACCATGACCCGATATGAGCACGAGGCTTTGATAGAATTCGTGTGCCGCTATAACGAGGGGCGCATGAAGATAATAGCCGGTGTCGGCAGCAACGATACAAAAAAGGCGCTTGGTTTTGCGCAGTGCGCCATGAGATGCGATGCCGACGGCATTTTGATGGTCACTCCCTACTATAACAAAACAACGCAGAAGGGACTGGTCGAGCACTTTACATATGTCGCCGACAGGGTCGATATCCCGATGATAGTCTACAATGTCCCAAGTAGAACGGGCATCGGCATCAAGGCTGATACATACAAAAAGCTGTCTGAGCACCCAAACATCAACGGTGTTAAGGAAGCATCCGGCGATTTCAGCCTTTTTGCAATGACAAGAGCCTTATGCGGCGACAATCTGTATCTCTGGAGCGGCAACGACGACAACACCGTGCCAATGATGGCGATGGGCGCACTCGGTGTGATTTCGGTCGCATCGAACATTGTCCCGGGCGCAGTGGCGAAGCTGTGCTCTCTGTGTCTTGAGGGGAACTTCGAGGATGCACAGAAGCTTTATTTTAAGTACGCTGCTTTATTTTCAGACCTGTTTATCGAGACAAATCCTATCCCTGTCAAGACCGCAATGAAGCATATGGGTCTGGATAACGGCAAGCTTCGTCTACCGCTGACAACTATGTATCAACAGAACGAGGAGAAGCTTTTAAAGTCAATGACCGACTGCGGCATTAAAATTAAGTAATAAAAAAGGACACCTCGTGTCCTTTTTTATCGTTTATTCGGGATAGTGAGCTCTTACGCCGCCTATAAGCTTGGGTCTGGTGTAGGCTGCATTTATGCTTGCGCAGCCGATGGTTTTGACTGTGAGCCGCAGCGGAACGGCAACATCCTTAAGGTGCATGCCGATAAGTGTGCAGCCGATATCAAGTCCGGCCTTGGCTTTAACATGCTCGACAACAACGGGGTCTTTCATGTTATCATATACCGCTGTTGCAAACGAGCCGCCGGCCTTGGGCATCGGCCGAACGCAGACCTCTTCTAGCATGAACTTTTCCGCCGCTTCCCTTTCGATTACAAGTGCACGGTTAAGGTGCTCGCAGCACTGGGCGGCAAGAAATATACCCTTTTCACTTAAGACAGACAGAATGGTCGTTGCGACCTCAACGCCGGTTTCGGGCGAAGACCCCTTGCCGATGTGTTCGCCGAGTATCTCACTGGACGAGCAGCCTACGACAACAAGGTCACCGGCTTTGAGTTTCGACTTTTCAACAAGCTCGGTTATAGCGTTTTTTGTATCTAAAGAAACATTCATATTATCATCTCCGTAGCTATATTAGCATAGATTTGAATATTTGACAACAGGGCTATATCGTAGTATTATTATATAGCAAAATTCTACTGAATGCGAGGTGTTTCGATTTGAAACGATTACTCTCACTTCTTCTGTCTGTCTGCTGTGTGTGCATGCTTTTTACCGGCTGCAACAAGACGGAAGATACCGGCAAGGCTCCCAATGTGGACACTGACGGACTTGCCGTAAATGAGGTCGTCACCGGCCCTATCAATCCGCTTACCGGTGAAACCGTCGAGACGGATACAAGCTCCGCCCGTCCTTACTGTGTTATGATAAACAACCACCCCAGCGCCCGCCCCTGCAAGGGCCTTGCCAATGCAAGCATTGTTTATGAGGCGCTTGTTGAGGGTGATATTACCCGTATGATGGCCGTGTTCACCGATATAAGCCAAATCGATGTCGGCTATATCCGCAGTGCCCGCCCCTACTATGTCAGCCTCGTTCAGGCATATGACGCAATTTATGTGCATTGCGGCCACAGTGACCAGGCAAGAGCCGATATCAAGCAGTACGGCGTCAGCGACATTGACGCTACCTTCGGCGAAGGCGGCAGCGCATGGGTCCGTGATAAGAACAGAGTCGGCCGTGTAAGCTATGAGCACACCCTGTATGCAAAGGGCGATAAGATTGCAGAGTACGCTGCAAAGAAGTTCGACCTCGAGCACTCTGACAGCTTCGACACCAAGTATGGTCTCATCTTCAGCCCCGACGCAGCTTCTCAGTGCGATAAGGAATCCAAGGAGTTCACCATCAAGTACCTCAGCAGCACAGCAACCACTCTCAAGTATGTTGCTGACCGCAATTGCTACAACGCATTCATCAGCGGTAAGGAATACACCGACGGCGACAGCACACATATCGACTTTGCAAATGTTATCATTCTCAATGTCGGCAACAGCGTTGTTGATAAGAAGGGTCACCGTGAAATGAACCTTGTCGGTTCCGGCACAGGCTTCTTCTGCAACGGCGGCAAGTATGTTGAGATCAAGTGGGAGCGTGCAGACCGCAATGATAACTTCCACTACACGCTCACTGATGGCACTCCCCTTGCCCTCGGCGTCGGCAAAACCTTCATAAGCATCGCTCCGCTGGACAGCACCGGCAGCGTTACTTGGTAAACCGAATATAGTTTAAGCTCCGTAATGCAACGCATTGCGGAGCTTTTTCATATTATTTTTTTCTCGGAATTATAAGCAGTCTGCCGACTATATTGCTGTCCTCTTCTAATTCGTTTAGGGCAATTATCATGTCTATGTCGGAGCTATAGCGTTTTGCGATGTCCCAGAGGTCGTTTGTCTGCGCCATGCACATGTACACAGACGGAGTCGGGGTGTTCGCTTCAGGCTCGTTGACAGTCACGGAGCTTACGATTTGCAGCGTGCGGCACTGCTTTAGCTGTATCTGCGCTGCAACGGCCGAGGTGACGGTCAAGTCTTTGCCGTTGATGTTTGATTTGAGGGATGAGATGCATACCGAGATACTGTCTATAGTCTCGTTTTCCTCAGTCTCAAGCTCAAAATTTGCGTTTCCATGGAGTTTGACTGAGCGTATCTGCTCATCGACCGATGCGCAGACAGCTTCGACCGTCAGCGGCACGGTAAGTTCGTTGTCAGACAGCTTCGGGGTCCCGATGATAGCGGACATGTAAAGCATCTTTTCGATATCAAAGTCGGCGGTATGAGTAAGCTGGGAGCTTTCGGTCTCGCAAAGCATCCTTTCACTTATGCAGACAGTCCTATCCTCCTCTTCAAGGGTCGTTTCGGCACCGCAAACATATGCATCCTCAACGAACTCGATCGTTTTCGTCTCGGTGCAGACTATCTGCATTACGGCGTGTATCTCAAATGAGACTTTGCCGTCGTTTAGCTCGAAAAAGTCACCTGTCGGCAAAATGCTGACCGTGTAGTCTGGCACGATATCCCGCTCGGGAAGCTCAAATATCTGCGAAAAGCTCTGCGTTGTCTCGGCGGTTTGAATATTTGTTCCGCTGCAAAATACCGTCTTAATGTCGGCGTGGCCTTTAACTATAAGCTTTGACCCGACAGCCTCAGCTGAGTCTGTGCAGAATGAAACGGGGGCTGAAATAAGCTGCGCCCCATCATCAATGCCCACCGTCGCAAAGTCGTTTTCCAGTGAAAAGGTCTTTTCGGAAACAAGATCAATGAGCCTGATATCGGCGCTGCTGTTCCTAAAGAATGTATTCTTCGGGGCTTCCGCCGGTGCGGTGTACCAGCTGAAATCGCAGTTGCAGTAGCATTTTTGGCTTACGCCGACTTGGGCGTTTATCATGACCTTTCTCGGGTTAAGTATCCGAGTATCGACCGAGATAACGCTAAGCTCGGCAACGGCCGCACAGCCGCTGTCGGCGGAGCTTACCTCGAACTCGCACTCAAAGGGAATGTCCGTGTTTAGTGTGCCGAGCCCCTCTCCCGATTCGGGGACATATACGGCGGTCACTTTAAGCTCACCGTGCACCACTACCCTGCCGGCCTCAACATCCTTTGAGCGTATCGAATACTCGGCGTTTGTCATTATAACTCGGAGGATGTCCTCTTTAGTGTCGGGTACAACGATATCAGAGCTGATATCGCAAACCTTTTTGCCGCTGCCTATCAGCTTAAAGCTGCTTAAAAACCTTCGTTCCAGTGAAATATCCATAAGCGTCTCCCTTGCCATTGTATTTGTACATCATATGTGGCCAAGTTTAGCAATATTCGCTTATCTGCACCTGTTGAGCCATATCCCAAACGAGATAAGGCCGGCCGCCAAGGCAAACCACCAAAATTGAGACGGCAAAACGAGGGATAAGATTATGACTATTCCGAGCAGTATTGCGATCATGGCAATGATCGAATGTCCACCTTTATGCAAAAAACCGCCTCCCTGCATAGCGTTACTAAACTCTATGCGGAAGGCGGAGTAATTATTTGGTTTCCCAAAAGTTATTTTGAGCGCTCAGCTCATACAGGCGCTTGTACGACTGATAGCGGCTTTGAAGTATCTCCCCTCTTTGCAGCGCCTCGGTCACGGCGCAGCCGGGTTCTTTCAAATGGGCGCAGTCGTTAAAGCGGCAGCTGCCGAGATATTCTTTGAACTCTCTGAAATCGTGCTGCAGTTCCTGCTTATCAATGGTTTGCATCATCTCGATATCAAAAGAGGCAAAGCCCGGGGTGTCGGCAATATAGGTGCCATCACCGATGTTGTACAGCTCAACATGGCGGGTCGTGTGCTTGCCGCGGCCGAGCTTGTTGCTCACGGCGGCGACCTCGATGTTGAACTCGGGAACTATCGAGTTTAATATGCTCGATTTGCCCACACCGGAGTTGCCGGTAAAGGCGCATATCTTGCCCTTGAGCGCCGCTTTAAGCTTGGGAATGCCCTCGCCTGTTGCTGCGCTGGTGCGCACCGTTGTGAAGCCGGAGCCTGTGTATATGGCGTAGAGCTCATCGGCGGGGTCAATGTCGACCTTATTGATGCAGACAATGAGCTCACATCCCGCTTCCTCGGCAATGACCGATACACGGTCTATAAGAAATGGGTCAGTGACGGGGTTCGTGTTGGCGGCAACAAAAACCAAAGCATCAATATTTGCGACGGCTGGTCTTATAAAGCTGTTTTTTCGATCAAAAACCTTTTCTATAAAGCCTTTTCCGTTTTGATCTATAGCAAAGCTGACCTTATCACCAACTAGGGGTGAGGTGCCGTCGAGTCTAAACTTGCCCCTTGCTTTACATTCGTATACATGCTCATCGCAGCTGACATAATAAAAGCCACTGAGAGCCTTGACTATCGTCCCCTCCATGCATTAAGCCTCGTTGCCGGTCTTGCCGGAGGATATCTGAATGCTGATCTTCGTGCGGGCTGTGACGCTCTTTCCGGCCTCAAGGCTCTGCCAAATGACGGTTCCGGCCTCGTATTCGCTGTCGACAGTCTCAACAGAGCCGACGCTGAGCTTGCTGCTTTCTATCTTATCGATAGCTGCTGATTTTGACAGACCGACAAGCTTCGGAACAACTGTCAGCTCCTCCTCTGGACCTGTGCTGACGGTTATGGTCACAACAGAGCCTGCCTTGGCAGACTCGCCTGCTGCCGGACTTGAATATATAACATAGTCCTTGGTGATGCTGGGCGACGGGGCTTCGTTTACCTCGTACTTAAACCCTGCTTTTTTTACGAGTTGTATAGCCTCGTTTAACTCCTTGTTGACGATATCAGGGACGATCTTCTCGCCGTTTACTTCATCGGGTACCACATCGCCGGCAACAACAAGCTCGACATCTATCCTGTCATCCTTATTCTTTATGGTCTTGCTCTCGCCCTCGCTCGGGGTCTGCTCAATGATTATGCCGGAGTCGTGATCGGGGTCAACCTTGAAGGTGACGGTGAACTTGAACTTGCTCTTATAATCGGCGTCATTGGTCACATCGTCGCAAACTCTGCCGATGAAATTCGGCACTTCGACTTTGTCGGGTGTGGAGAACAGATCCTTGATAAAATATCCGTTAACGAACACGAGCACAAGAATAATGAGTATCAAAACTGCGATTACACCCGAGCCAAGGGCAAATTTGCTCTTTTTCTTGGGCTTTTTTCTGCGCCTGCCGGTCTCCTCAACTTCGATTTTTTCCGTATCGATACCCAGAGACGATACATCAGGCTTTGTCTCGGAAAGATGCTTTCTGAACCTCTCAAGCTCACCGAGCAGCTCGCCCGCCGACTGATAGCGGCCGTTAATATCCGTTGCCATAGCCTTGAGGCAAATACGCTCAAGCTCCTCGGGAATTTCGGGAACGATGGAGCGTGGCGGCACAGCCTCGGTGTTCATGTGCTTGACTGCGACCTCAATATCTGACTTGCCGACATACGGCAGCCTGCCGGTCATCATCTCGTACATGACTATGCCGAGCGAGTATATATCACTTCTTGCATCGGCGGCTGCGCCTCTCGCCTGCTCGGGTGCGATATAATGCACAGAGCCGACGGTCTCGTTGGTCGATTCCTCAATGTCGTTCTGCAATGCGGCAATGCCGAAGTCGGCAACCTTTATAAGTCCGTCCTTTAAAAGCATTACATTCTGCGGCTTGATATCACGGTGGATTATACCCTTGCTGTGCGCATGCGCAAGCGCCCGTGCGATCTGGATACTGAAATTGAGCACCTCATCGGTGGGCAGAGCACCGTGCTCTTTCATGTATTGCTTCAAGGTGATACCGTCAACAAGTTCCATGACGATGTATTCAATATTCTCGTTGTGGCTCACATCGTACACCGAAACGATGTTCGGGTGCGACAGCATTGCGACTGCCTGCGACTCGGTCCTAAAGCGCCTTCTGAAGCATTCGTCCGCCGCAGTATCGTCACGCATTATCTTGACCGCATCGTAACGGTTTAGCCTGTGACACAGTGCCTTATAGACATTTGCCATACCACCCGTCCCAATGAGCTCAAGTATCTCATACCTGTCATCGAGTATCTTGCCTATATATTTATCAGTACTTTTTTCCATAGCAGCACCTACAAATATCAAATCTTAACGAGAACAACGGAGACATTATCCCTTGCGCCCCTGTCCAGAGCGAGGTTCAGCAAATAATCGCAGACCCGCTCGGGCGTGCTATAGCGTCTGAACGCATCGAGCATCTCAGCATCGGTTACGATGTTGGATAGTCCGTCCGAGCAAAGCAGAATCCCGTCGCCCATATGAAGCGTCTGCTCATAATAGTCAGCCTTAACCGATCTGTCAACGCCGAGTGCCTTAGTGATTATGTTCTTTTTAGGATGAGTTCTGGCCTCCTCCTTCGTGATCGCACCCATTGCGACAAGCTCCTCAACATAAGAGTGGTCCTTGGATATCTGTTTTATCTCACTTTTCGTAAGATAGTACGCTCTGCTGTCACCGACATTGACAAGAAAAGCCTTTCGTTTGGTGATAATTCCGCCGACAAGGGTCGTGCCCATGCCGTTGTAGTTCGAATCAAAGCGTGAGTATTCATAGACGACGCCGTTGGCATCGTCGCAGCTTTCCCGAAGCAGCTTCTCCTGATTGCCGACAAAAAATCTCGGTGCAACAAGAGCTTCAAATACTCTGCTGACAAAGGCCTTGCTCGACAGCTGGCTTGCAAGGTCACCGGCTTTTGCACCGCCCATACCGTCGCAGATGACTGCGACAACGCATTTTCGCTTGTCGCAGCGTTCAACTATATAGCTATCCTGATTTTCGCTTCTGACTTTACCTCTATCGGTAACACCAAAACTGTTCATTAGCATTCCTTGCCCTTCTGAATTCTTCTTCGCAGCTGACCGCACGATGCATCGACATCGCCGCCGAGCTTTCTTCTTACCGTAACATTAACGCCGTTATCCTCAAGTATCTTGATAAATGCCTTCATGTGTCCCGGGGTCGACGGTCGAAACTCACGCTCATCGACATGGTTCATGGGTATGAGGTTTACGTGGGCGCACACACTTCTTGCGTGCTTTGAAAGCAACCGTGCGTGATACTCAGTGTCGTTAACACCGTCTATCATTATATACTCAAACGAAATTCTCCGTCCGGTTTTCTCGTAATACCTCTTGCAGCATGTCATGAGCTCTTCAACGCCACGGCCACGGTTGGCAGGCATGATTTTTGAGCGGGTCTCATCGTCAGGTGCATGGAGCGACACAGATAAGGTAAGCTGCAAGTTAAGGTCAGCCAGCTCATCAAAGCGTTCGGTTATGCCGCAGGTGGAAAGCGATATATGCCTCATGCCGATATTCATGCCGTCGGGGTCGTTAACAAGCTTTAGAAATCTCACGACATTGTCGAAGTTATCAAGCGGTTCGCCTATGCCCATCAGCACGATATTGGATATCTGTTTACCCGAGTCTATCTGGGAAAACAGCACCTCATCGAGTATCTCCGACGGCTCTAGGCAGCGAACAAGGCCGCCTATCGTCGATGCGCAGAATGCGCAGCCTTGCCTGCATCCCACCTGCGACGATACACAGACGGTGTTGCCGTGCTTATAGCTCATAACGACCGTCTCAACGGCGTTGCCGTCATGCAGCTCCCAGAGATATTTTATTGTACCATCAAGCTTGGATACCTGCTTTTTTATGACCCTGGGCTTATAAATGGTGTACTGCTTTTCGAGTTTTTCTCTAAGTGACTTTGGGATATCGCTCATCTCATCGAACGAGCCGACGCCTCGGGTCAGCCACTTGTACACCTGCTTTGCCCTGTACCTAGGCTCGCCAAGCTCGGCAAAATCGGCTGCTATCTCCTCTGGCAGCATTGATTTTATATCTTTCATTGTTTTCTCCTGAGCTTGCATACAAAAAATCCGTCCGTACCGTCGATATGCGGCCAAAATGTGTACATTCCGTCGGCAGTATTGCCGGTAGGCAGAGTAAACCGTACTGTTTCAAAATTGGGGTGTCCGGCCAAAAATCGGCTCACAACATCCTCGTTTTCCTCACGAAGCACCGTGCAGGTGGAATATATGAGCGTGCCATCCGGCTTTAGCGCATTTGACAGATTATCAAGTATCGCATACTGAATATCCGGCAGCAAAAGGCGGTCTGTTTCAGACTTAAAGCGAATATCCGGCTTTTTGCGTATAACTCCGTAGCCCGAGCACGGGACATCGGCGATAATTGCATCAAATTTATCATCTATCGTACTTCTTGCATCCCGAGCCTGAGTTGTAATAATTCCGATGCCAAGCCGCTGTGCGCCATGATTTATGAGCGACAGCTTCTTTTCATGCAGATCGCAGGACAATATACTGCCCCTATTTTGCATATCTATAGCAGCGGCAAAGCTCTTGCCGCCCGGAGCTGCGCAGGCATCAAGCACCTGCATGCCGGGCTTTAGCTCCGCTATCGTAACCGCCGATCTTGCGGCAGGGTCTTGGACATAGAATAGTCCCTCGTCAAAACCATTGAATGTCGTGACATTTCCCTTGACTATCAGGCAATTTTCAAGCCATGGGTGCGGTTTTGCGTCAACTCCGCTTTCGCTGAGCTTTGCAAGCAATTCCGGGGCTGTTGTTTTCAGCGAATTGACCTGCACAGTCGTCTGCGGCTCACGGTTATCCTCGGCGAAAAAGCACTCGGCAAACTCATATCCGTGGTGCTTAACAATGTACTCGCAAAGCCACAAAGGATGGCTATACCTTACGGACAGATACTCCGGTTTACCTCTGTTTCCGACATTTAGTGCCGCCTCTCTGTTCAAGGAAATTTTACGCAGCACTGCATTCACGAATCCGGAAGCCCTTGAATAACCAAGCTTTTTGCATTGCTCTACTGCTTCGTTGACTGCGGCGTTTACAGGTATTTTGTCCATAAAGGCAATCTGATAGACCGCACAGCGCAGTATGTCACGAACTTTGGGCTCAATCTTGCCCTTTGATGTGCAGGCTTTATCGATGCAGTGGTCAAGCAGCAAAACATTCTGCATAACGCCAAGAAAAATGTTTGACGCAAGGGCGGCCGACCTTAAGTCAAGCTCATATTTAGTTATCACGGAATCAAGCACTGCCGATGACCACGCACCGCTTCGTCTGCATCGCTCCAACGCGGCCAAGGTGGCCAGTCTTGCATTGTCGGACATGTTAATCCTCTACTTTTATCGGGTGGCCGAGCAGATAGTCTGCGGCCTTCATTCTCTTTTTGCCGGGGGCTTGCAGCTCGGTAATAAGTACCGTTTGTCCGCCTGCGCAGGCGATCTCTATACCATTTTTACCGGCAGAAACTATGCTGCCCGGGGCTTTATCGGTCTTAGTCTCGGTGTATGCTGCGGCGTAGACCTTGAAGGTATCGCTGCCAAGCTGCATGGTTGCGACCGGCCACGGCTGCAAACCGTACACCCACTTGACTATCTCACGGGGCATTTTGCTCCAGTCTATGGGGCTGAGACTCTTGTCAAGCATCGTAACATAGCTTGCATCGGCGTGATTTTGCGGCATTCTGGGCGCCGTTCCGGCTTCGATATCGGTCAAGGTCTTGTGCAGGAGCTCCGCTCCCATGACCATGAGTCTGTCAAACAGCTCACCCGAGGTCTCAAACTCGCCTATCTCGGTCTCGGCAGTGTAGATTACATCACCTGTATCCATTTCGGAGGCGAGGTACATCGTCGAAACTCCGGTGACCTTATCGCCGTTGAGCACCGCCCACTGGATGGGCGCAGCGCCACGGTACTTCGGCAAAAGCGAGGCATGGACATT
>ERZ1031954.360-NODE-360-length-19203-cov-4.834970_pt1 | contig 19203 bp, 23 predicted proteins | sample MGYA00516701_ERZ1031954 | MGnify/ENA primary metagenome ERZ1031954 (study PRJEB33719, sample SAMN04261284) | wastewater metagenome | biome: rural village; feature: human; material: feces | host: Homo sapiens | place: El Salvador | collected 2013-01-07 ...
ACCGCGGGAGAAAAAAAGGAGGGTGTGCCGTAAAAGCCAATTACGACACACCCCCACATTTATAGCTGACTCACATTCTAATGTGAGCTTATCGACACAATGCCAGACCACTGACAAGTGTTTTGTCGTAAGCCTGAACCGTGGATTTATTTTGAATGTCGGATCTTTCACACCTCCCATATCTTGTCCATCACTTTGTCATAACCCTTGACTCCGTACCTGCCGATTTTCAAACCATAAAATCTGGTGCCAAGGGCCTTTTCTTTGCTGATTTTATCCATAGTAGCAACTACCGGCACCGGGAACTCGAAGTCTGAGATAATAAGCACATCTGCCATCTCATAAGTTCCTTTTTGCAAGACTCGTATAGCATCGGCAAGCATCTGCTCTCCGTCAGTGCCACCACTGAAACTCTGCTCCAGAAATTTGTCAATTCGCCCCCAGTTACACGGTTTGGCAAGGTCAATAGATTTCGCCCTTACCGAGAAGCTGATCAGATAGCATGAACGATTCTGTTTCTTAGCCATCCGAAGCAACTGCTTAAGCAACGAGAAAGCAATCCTTTGAGGTTGCCCCGACATCGAAACGCTGGTATCGATACTTACGATAATCGGACCTTTTGTCAGACGAGGGTCTTTGCGATGTTCTTCAATCTTTCTCGGTTTGTCTTTGCCGGGACTTGAAAACTGCTGAAGCTCCTTGGTGGCATATCGCTTGAAGAAGAGATCTTCAGGCATTGACAATTCAACAGGCAATACACGCTCCAGATTGTCGCCAGACTCCACACGGTCGATTTCTTCAACCGAACCGTTTTTTACAACACTGGTTGGCATGAAACGATACACAACAGTATCCTTATCTTCTTTCGATGAATCCTTATCACGCCCGATCATATCCAGAATCTCCTTTAATTGCGGATAACGATGGACATAGTTTTCAACCTTCTTTCTATCTTCATAATCTCCTGTACCGGCCTCTCGACAGACTTGCTCAAACTGCATTTTCGTACGATTCAACATCTGACGTATTTTCCGGTCAAGTTTTGCTTTACAAGCATTTTCCCAATCGCTGGTCAATGCCGAAAATACAGCATCTTTGTCGTCAGTCTTGAACTGAGCAGTGTATCCGGGAAGATTTACATCGTATTTTGAATACCCCACTTCAATTGTGCCACGCACTTCCGACCACATCATACGTTTTTTTTCGATGGGGGCTTCGCAGAACATAGCAATCATGGCAAGTTCTTTCATTGCCTCAATCTGCATTGCCCGGAACTGTTCCAGCAAAGCAGCGAAGAATGAAATCAGATCGTCTTTCAGCACTTCGATCCATGTCGGGTCCGAGCCGTCAAGCTGAGGATTATTGTCAATGACCTCTTGCATATATCCGGCGAGGCAATCATCGGGCGGCATGGAGGGTGGCATCTCTCCATACTCCATGTAAAAGTCAAAAGCCTCGCTATATTCTTCAAGTTTGGCGTCAACGTCGGTATAGTCAATCATTTTATCATCATAACAACGTTATTGAGTTTGATCTCAATAGTCTTTATCTGTTCATTGACTTCTTTGAGCATCTTGTTTACCAATGCAAGGTCATTGGAAGAAAGGAAGATATTGTCGCAATCAGTCCAGTTTGACATGATTGATGCCTCCCACTCTTCAACGTAGGTCTTGAATAAATCCTGAATCAAAGAGACGCGCTGATATACCGGCAAAGCCTGTAAGGATTCAGGACCGCTTGCTGATTGAGCAGTCTTCCTTCGGAAAGCGTAAGGAGTGCCGTCGATTATAGCACCATTCTGGCATCTCTGAATCCTGACCTTTATCAGATTTGAAGCGTTTTGAGATTTGGCATCAAACGGTCTGCTCGGCACAAGTGCATGTATGATAATCTTCTTCCGCTTGCTGTCATAATACCGCACTCCGTCGCGTGGCTGATTCGTGAGAGAGGCATAATCCCATTTTGAGAAATATGTATCTCCATCCGGATAATTCTCAACGAGATAGTAGAAGTAATCATACTCGGCAAAATCATTGCTGTCAGAATTTATTCGTGACGGAGCTGATTGTTGTGTAGTCTGCTGTTGTGGAGTCATAAGCTGACGAATTGATTTGTCTATCTTCGTCATACCTTTCAGCACCGAATCCGAGATACTCGAAGTAAAAGCCTTGAGAACATTTGGAATGCACTCCACGTCATTCCAGAAGCTATGTATTAGCAACAAATAATCAGTAAGATTTATCTCGCCCCGTCCATTCAGATATGCCGAGGTCTGCATCAGCCTAAAGGCTTTTCGCCAACGGCGGTCAGATGTGTAATATCGCAGCTGATTGCCGTCTTCTTTCTCCAAGGCGGCGAGGCTTTTACGCAATGCTTTTATGGCATTGACAACCGAATCCTGAATGCCGACAGTCTTCGATTCGTTCTGCCAGACGGAATATCTGTCATCAGTGATATATAACGATTCCGGCAATTCCGACATGTCAACCCCGACACCCTTTATCATTTTGAAGAAAGAGCTATCGTTCTCTATGCAGTTTGAGACCATCCGCACAAGGAATCGGTCCCACAACGCTTCAAGACCCTCGTCCTTTGCCGGGAGTTCGTTTGAGGCAGCGATAAGCACTTTCATGGGAGTGTGCATTATCCGTCCTCCGTTATGGAAGATATGTTCGTTTATTACGGTGAGAAGTGTGTTCTGAATCGACGGGCCTGCCTTCCATATCTCATCAAGGAACACCACGTCCGCCTCCGGCAAATATCCGGCGGTAAGTCGCTCATACCGGTCATCGTTCTTTAATCGGGAGATAGAAATAGGACCGAATATCTCATCCGGAGTGCTGAACCGCGACATCAGGTAATCAAAAGACTTGCCATCTTTGAATACCATTTTCAAACGACTAGCAACCATACTTTTAGCTGTTCCGGGTGGTCCGAGCAAGAACATATTTTCCCCGGCCACAGCACACAGAAGCGCTACGGCTATAATCTGCTCCTTTTCATAGACACCCTGCGACATCCATTCTATCAATTGACGGATATGCTCTTTCGGAGTTGACGGAAATAGTGATTTAGTTCTGACTTTCTTTGCCATAATAAAAACGAGACCAATTATGCTCACTGCAACGGCGGAGCCCTAGCGAGTGAGCCGAGAGCGCAAGTCGGCGCAGACGGTGTGCGGTGGCACAGCCACTCGGACTCACCGCAAAATTAGCTCCGTCATGTCGCAGATTTAGATACAGGTCATCTTTTTCCTATAATTTGGTCAACAAAATCATCCGATGCTTTCTTTAACTCTTTCAGCACAGGAAACATATACTTGTGTTGGAGTGCGAATCCGATTACAGCACCGATAATTGCTTTAATCAGGGCTGAATGAGGCGGCCCGATAAAGCAGGCTATGCCCCCCTAATATTCCGGGTAGTATGGCAAATTTAAGTAGTGCCAACTGTTTCTGAATTACTTTATCCATTCTCCAGTTCCTTTCCGGCGGCAAGTATCGAGACTTTTATCTCTTCATCTTTTATACTCTCATCGGGATATACTGCCCAAATTACATCAATGCTTTCAGGCAGTTCACTAAGGAAATCGGTCAATGCAGTCATTTCTTGCATGACCAATAGTTGTTTTCCCTCCTTATTGAAATACAAAAAAATTGAAAGCCTTTCGATTTTATTGAGCAGAGATGAAGCCAATGTACTTTTAATGAACCCTATAGATTCTGCAACTCGCTCATTACCAGGCCCGGTTGCTGACTTTATAAAGAAATGCTTTGCGTCAGCAAGAGCTGTCTGCAAATCATTGAAGTCATAGGCAATCATGCCTTGTGTCGCAATGGGCTGTAGGAGGGCTTTTATTAAGTCAGGGTACTCAGTGCAAGAAGTTTCTACCACAACAACGTCATAACATTCCAAATCGGCATTGTCAAGCAAACCAATGGTCAGGGCTCCGGCTTCATGGAATGTTTTTGCAATACTGTTCGCATGATCTTCGTTGTCTTTCGCCACAATGATTACCATCTTATCCTCATCGGTTGGGACACATTCAAATGGTTCGTTTAATACTGTGGCGGACACACAATCGTATCCGTATGACTTTATTGTCTCGATTATTTCTTTTGTTGCCTCCCCGATTCCAATTATGCGGAAACTGGTGGGCAAATTCGCAAATGCAGATTGGTCTAATAAAATTCTTCATTCATCTTGTCCTGATTATAACATCTGAAAATGTAATGCAGTGATAGCTAAGGGTTGGCTATCACTGCATGGATCTGTTTGCAAAGTTAGAGTTTCTCTACTTTGAGTTCGTTGCCGTTCATGTAGCCAACGGGGAAATCCACGTTGTATTTCATCTTGAACTGGCGCTGAATCTCAGCCTTTACGGTTGAGTTGGCAAAAGGAAGTGTGCTTCCATTGAAAGAAACTTCGGCAGTCATGCCGGCTTCGAGTCGCTTGCCTCCGCTAAGAAGGAGACGTTTAGTGGTTACTTTGAAGAGTGCCATATCTAATATTTTTAATGGTTACACTGCAAAGGTAGAACCGCCGTGTATCAGATTTGGTGACACCCAAAAGATTTTTTAGTCTTCGTCGTAAAAGTCCTCTAAATCAAAACCGTCTTCAAAATCTTCAGAATCTACATCTTCATCCGGATACATCATCTGCATAATCTCACGCTCATCATATCCGGTTATTTCCCTACGTAAATTGACAAGCTTTTGCTCAATACGATTACTTAATTTCTGTGCTTTACGACATTCTTCAGCTTTCTTGACAAAATAATTCGGGTCTTTATCGCCGGTGTATAAATGATCCTCGAAATGAAACAACTGCTCATTTATTTCTTCAAGTTCCTCTTTAATCTCATCTAAATCGGATAAAGCTTTATCCTCATCTGATGAGTAGTTTTCCTGCATTTCGTCAAGACGTGAAAGCAAGGCTTTTAGTCTGAGTGTAAAAGACTCGTTTTGTCTCATATTATATCTGATTTATTCAAACGAATGATTAAAGTAATTTCAACGCTATAGCAGCACAAGCCTCGGCATCACAAAGCGCATGATGGTGGTTTTCCATATCGTAACCACAGGCAGCTGCCGACAAATGTAGCTGATGGCTCGGTATGTCAAGACAGCGACGGGAGGCGGCAAGGGTGCAATGAAATTCGTAACCGGGATATTCCATATCATACTCCTCAAATACTGCCTTCAAGCAACTCTCATCAAAGGGACGGTTGTGTGCTACAAGCGGCAGGCCTTTTATTTTGTCTGCAACCTGCGCCCACACTTCCGGGAATGTCGGTTGTCCGTCAGTATCCCGACGGGTGAGTCCGTGGGACTCAGTAGTCCAATATGTATAATAATTTGGAGAAGGCTGAATCAGACTGTAGAATCTGTCAACAATCACACCGCCACGAACTATTACGATGCCGACACTACACACGCTGGAGCGTCGGCCATTGGCTGTTTCAAAGTCTATTGCTACAAAGTCTTGCATTGTCAGTCATTCTTATACAGTTCATACATCTCTGAAATCCAGCCTTTCATTGATCTGCGCAAAGAAGCCGGACTAATGACCTCTATCATCGCGCCGACATGGAGCAACTTCATTATGAAGTCATACGTCGGCGAGAGGTAGAGTTCAAAGTCGGCGTACTCGCCATAGTCCTCAATAAGTCGCTGACTATGATGCAGCGGAAGGGTTTTCAGATAGTGTTTGTGGTCTTCGTTGGCACGAATCACAATTCTCTCCGGCTTGACATCATATCCAATGACCACGCCGAATTTTGTCGAGAAATACTCTGTAGCATCAAAATCCTTTGGCAACTTGAAGAGCGTTGATGTCGGTTCTACGCTCTCCAGACGGTCAAGGGCGTAAATCTTTATTTCATCGCGATTATTGTGTCCGAGCACATACCAGCGGTTATCGAACAGTTTCACGCAATATGGCTCAATGGGGAATGTATAGTTACGTTCCTTCTTGAAAGGGCGATATGTGATATTCACGACCCGGTTCTCCTTCATCGCCTCAAGGATTGTGGTCAGATGATCGCGGCCCGAAGGGATTTCGTCAACCAATATGCGGCCTTTCAGAGAGAGATTCTCTCCGATTATATTGCCAACTGCAAAGGAGTCGAGCATCCACTTTTTGAGTTTGTCCTCGTCAATATCCTCCGGATTTGAGATGTAATACAGATAACCGCCAACTTTTTGACAGTCAATCATTATCCCGAACTGCTCGTATATTGCATCGCGCCAGCGGTTGAATGTGGCGCGATGAAGCGGCTTGCAGTCGCTCAAATCCTTGCAACGCTCCCAGCGGTCGGAAAGATCCTTATGAGAAATCTTCCCTGCACGGCGGATTGTATCAATCAGCCAAGTGTATTTTTGTAGTTGGTTCATATCGGCTTGAGTTTTTACACTGCAAAGATAATAAAAACCTGTATCATTTCGCAATACACCTCTCAATAAAATGAAAAATCCAGCCAAGGAGAGTAAACAGAATTGACCGATGCATGGTATTACTCTATGCGGCTCTTACGAATCCTATGCACTATACCCTTATGCTCTTTGCTGAACCGAGTACTATGCAGGCGTCCCGTCAGCTCAAAGGGTCATGACATTTCGATGCTGATAAAATCAGCGAAAAGCATCGCCTCCAAATCATTCACTCCTGTTGGCTGGATTATATTTATTTTTTTAATTCTAAATCAATTCAGTTGACCATCCAAGGGCTTGAATTTTTAGGTCAAAGTCTCTTAAACGTGCTGCACTTTGATCATGAATTTTGCGAAATTCCGCTGCGTTTACCATTCGCATGTATTTTATTTCCATTCTGCCATAGCGCTCCTCTTTTTCAGTCAGATGTTTAAGACCGTCATACAACGTCTTTGTGCGCATGGACAACGTATCTCGCTCCGCAAGTAGCGAGGTTAGATTACGTTCATCTATGACGGCGTTTGTGTTGGTCATGTTGATACGATAGATGAGATTTCGGAGTTCATCGAGTGTCTGGTCCAATTCAGTGATTACCTTGTCGACGTCTTCCGTCGGCTCATCGCCCTCTTGAATTTTGATACAATCCTTTAGACGAGAGCGGAGTTGCTGTGATTTCTCGATAAGAGCCGACCTGCGGCTCAATGCTTCTGCGAGTTTCATACTATATCTTTTATGTTTCTGTTGCAAAATTAAGATGTCATTCTCTCAAATATCGAGACAACCTTTCTCAAATATCATAATATAGAATCAACAATCTTAATCTTCGCCATAATTATGGATTGAAGTCAATATCTCATTATCATCAGCTTCATATAAACTAAAGATATTCAAATAGGTATTTGCACACGTGTCATCCTGCCAAAGTATTACTTCGCTGACTGTAAGATGACCATCTGTGTTGGGAATTACAAAATACATTTCATATTCTCCATAGTCCAGCCACATGTAAAGATAAACATAATCTTCTACACGGGTCAAATCTGTTCCCAATAAGGCGAACCATTCTTCTTTATCCTTTGCAAAGTCATCTAAAGAAGAATATGACTTGACAATGTCATTAAGGAACGCATGGCGCTTTCGCATCCAGTTGAAACGCTCCGCATTATTCATTGCTATTAAATCCATGCACCATATAGTTCCTCGGGGTCATCATCCGGACGGTCATTCTCCAGTGTCGTTCTACGAGCTTCCGCCAACTCTTCTTCTGTCGGTGGAGGCAGTTCTACCATAAAGACATTGCATGGTCGCTGCTTCATCCCGGCTTTATGGCGGAGCCAAAGATTTTCCATCAGGAGAGCCACTCCTTCGGGGAATTGTATAGTTTTCATGCTCATAGTAAATTGTTGTCGGTTTTATATGTTCCGCAAAATATACATGGTGCATCAAGTGACGCCCACTGTAAATCCTTAACATCTTTCTCTATCCACAAAAGCTCTGCATCCTTCTCTTTACGCAGTTCCACTGTTGCTTTCAGCAAAGGGATAATTCTTGGCAAGCTGGCTTTTATTTCCTCCCACTTCCCATATAGAGAATAAGATGAAACATACGCTACTCGCAGGCAGAGGCGAACATATTGTCTGTCTGAATAATAATATACCACAAACTCATTATCCCAACCTAAATTTTTCAGGACAAGAGCTGCATCAGCCATAAGTTCCTTTGCGATAGAACTTGTGCAATAACAAAAGTTCCCTATATAAACAGGAGCGACAAAATCTCTCCGCCTGTTGATTTTTGAATAATTGTCAATAATGTTCATTTTGATGCCTTGAAATTAAAGATTGGACGGATGATTGTGTCTATGGTGACTGTGTCGCCGATGTTGGCTATGATCTCCTCAGCCGGTTTATAGACCATCGGCGACTCGTCACGGGTGAAGTCGTTGACGGACTCCGAATAGATGCCTTGCATGGATGCCTCGAAGTCTTCCATTGTGATTTTCTCGTAGGCCTGAGTCCGGCTCAAAACTCGTCCTGCCCCGTGTGGCGCTGAACAGTTCCAGTCAGGATTACCCTTCCCAGTACAGAGCAACGAACCATCGCGCATATTCAGCGGTATGATGCAACGCTCGCCTTCGGCGGCTGAGATAGAACCTTTGCGGATAATATTCTCATCGCTGATATAATTGTGGACGGATTCAAATTCCTCTTTTACATCCACGCCGGGGAAGAACCGCAGAAGCAAAAGCGATATAAGTTTACGGTTGAGTACAGCCCATCGCTGACAAAGACGCATATCGTGGAGATAGTGCTCACGCCCTTCACCCTCGACATAGCAAAGAGCGGCGGGGAGGCGTGGTTCCGCTTCCTGATGTTCCTTGCGCATCTTCTTTATGACGCTCTGCAATTCAGACCGACGACCTGCTGACTTGTATTCCTCAATGGTGCGTTTGATTGTTTCCTCAAACTCGTCGGCACCATCGGTAAGGTGCTTCACCGCTTTTGCCTGATAGATGTCAGCCACCTGCTTGCCGAGATTGCGCGAGCCGGTGTGGATCACAAGGTAAACATTCTTCTCATCGTCCTTGTCAAGTTCGATGAAATGGTTGCCGCCGCCGAGCGAACCGATAGCCTTGTTGATACGCCCGGAGTCTTTAAGTTCACGGTAGCAGTGAAGTTCGGTCACAAGTTGCTTTGCCTCACGGTATATTTCCATTTCCTCACCGACAAGCGGCTTGAAACCGAACCTATCTTCGCGCACAATCATTCCCGAAGGCACATTGCCACGGATATGCTCATGGAATGCGTGAAAGTCAATTTCGGAGAGTTTGCCGAGATTGAGGATGCGCATACCGCAACCGATGTCGACGCCCACTATATTGGGAATGACCTTGTCGCCAAGGTCGCCGGTGAAACCAATGACGCAGCCTGCCCCGGCGTGTACGTCTGGCATAATGCGTATCTTCTTGTCGGAAAACACGTCAATCGAGAGCAGCTCCTTGATCTGTTCCAAAGCATTCTCCTCGATGTTGTCCGTAAAAATCTTTACGTCATATCCTTCTATCTTCTTCATATTCTATTGTCTTTAATATTTCGATGCAAAGGTAGAATACCGCTGCGCAACCATTTTGCGCATTAAAAAAGAAACACGACATTCTTCCTTGAACGCAAAATTACATCCAAGGTGACGCATTTTGCGATACAGTATAAACCTTAGGCTTTTTGTTAAATATTCTTAATTAGTAAACCGCTGTAGTATAGCCTATACTGTAGCACTAAAAAAGAATTACGACATATAAATATGGCAAATTTAACAATTGTTTGCATTTGATTAAAATCCTTCATCGTATTAAAGAAGAGTACCAACACAAACAGAGAAGTATGAAATTAGCAATCGTTGGCACTCGAAATCCGGGTGTAACCTATCAGGAGTGGGAGAAGCTCTTGCTCGACAAAATCAATCCCGACGAGATTCAGATGGTAATCTCCGGTGGCGCAAAAAGAATTGGCACTTTCGCCAAATTATTCGCGGCCCGCCATCACAAACCCTACATGGAGTTCGCTCCGCAGTATGACGTTTATGGACGATATGCGACTTTGAAGCGTAATACTCAAATCGTAAAAGAGGCATCAACCGTTATCGCGTTTCCTTCCGCTGAGTCCAAGGGAACTTATCATACCATCAAAGAAGCCCAGCGACTCGGTCGATGTGTTATAGTCGTAAATCTCTAAATTTTTTGTGGTGTCTCGAAAAATGGGACACCACATTATTAACTTTGTATCGTGATTATGGAAGAACAATACAGAAAAGAAATAACATGGTGGTTTGCCGAGCTTGGATTAGAGAGCGAGGTGGACAACTATCTTGCATTGTTTCCTGAGCTGAAGAGCCGCCTGTCAAAATTTGCTATCGGTATTTTGAAATGGAATCTTGCGGGACTTATCGACATCAACAATCCCGATGATGTAAGCCGTGTGCGACTTATTCTAAAGGTCCTTGATCAAACACCCGGTTTTGACTTTTTCGACAACACTTTCAATGAAGCTACCCCTGAAACGGTTTGTAAAATCATAGGAATGGCACCTATTACTCCAATTGAAGAGCCAGAGATCGAATTTGAATATACAGTCAGTTATATTGGGAGTTATGCTGAGGCTCGTCAATATCTCGATATGACATCTTGGTGTATCGTTATTTCAGAAGAGTCATTCAATGCCTATACTGTCAATGGCAACCGTTTCTACTTCTGTGGTAACGGAGATTGGTGGGACGTTCCTTGTATCCCGGGCAACGGTTTCCCCATGACCGCTTCGGTTATTCTCTCATCGCCGTTGAACTCAGTCCTGAAAACAAAATCGTTTCAATCACTTCGAGATGGAATACCTGTGCCGGAGACACTGGCAACTTCATCACCGAGGATGAATTAAAATCAATCCTCGGCATGGAGAATTACAACAAACTGTTTTGTAAACGCGCTGAAAATCACTAAATTTGCCAAAAATATTTTCCAGAAGATGAATAAATTGGAATATCCCAAAGTAAGCCTTTATAAATTAAGATTGCTTTCAAAAGGAGAAGAATCGCTGATTGTGACACGTCGCGACGAAAAACAACATTTCTATAATGTTTCTCTTGATACGATTGGTAAATATTATTCTCTTGAAGAAGCAGAAGCAGCCCTTAAAACTCATAAGGAAACTGACAAAGACGTGATTGTCTATCAGATTATCGGACCGGAACACGGACATGTGAATTCTACATTCGTAGAATCTGAAATAGATGGCATTCCGGACGAGATATTTGAAACAGAGGATTACGATGAATCCCCGGAATTTCAAATGGTATTCAACGCCAACCGCGAATTTATATCGTCATATTTCTATGATGCCAATAATCCGGGAGGTGCAAGGCTTGAAAACGAAAATACTTTCAATGTCGGAGATATGGCCTGGATGTCCGGCAGCTGTTGCTTTGAGGAGGAGGAACTTAATGTCCTGATACCGGTAATAATTGAAAGTATGGTACAGAACAAACATCGGCTTAACATAGAATCGGATGGTGTCAAAGTCAAGCCATTGGTTACAGTAAAATGTAATTGGGGCGAATATCCGGATTCAGAAGGTTACGAGATCCCAAGAATTGACCTGCTGCCTCATAATATAATCAAGCAATAAACTCAAATTGAGTGAAAGATTGGAGTAAGTATGTTTGAAAATCCGGTGAAACTTTGTGATTGTCCATCCACTTGTCCGTCTCAAAAATGATTGGGAGGATACGGGCGGTCCCGAAATAGTAAACCATGTATATATTTTCCCGTACAAAAGATATCAAGTATGACAAATACTCAGAAAAACAAAATTAAAAAAATTGCTGAGCATTTCAGGAATTCATTGAAATTCCCCAAAGTCTTGTCAAAAAGTGGCGCAGAATTACTTTTTGATAACGACTTATTCACTGCCTTGTTCCGAGAGCGTTTTGGAGTCTCTTCAGAAAATAAGGAAGCATTTAATGCCGCTTTTCAAGCTGTGACTGAAGGTGTAGGACAAGAGATAACTAAAATCAATTCAGTAGTTTCCTCGGCTCTTCTCCCATTGCTGGTATTCTACAAACTTTATATACCCAAAGAGGGAATCTCAATCATACTTAAAGTCGGAGGTGAAACAAAAAAGTTTACCAGAGCCTTCTTTGAGGTAAGAAACAAGGTTATTGGCCGTCCTTCGTGCGTTGATGTCGCTCTTGTAAGTAGTGACGGAAATACAATACTTTTCTTGGAGTCGAAACTCACCGAAATGTTTGAAGATGCCACGACTGAGAAAGAATATGGTTCGAGCTACAAGGACTTGTATATGCAATCGGGTATCAGGAGCGCCCTTAACAACAGAAGGATTGCCATTGTAGAAGAAGCGACAAATCTTATACTTAAATCTGAGCAGCCTCAATACCTTGAAGGGATAAAGCAATCTATCAGTCATCTAATCGGGTTGGTAAAAGGACCACAGGACACCCAAGACCAATCTGAATATATAAACGCTTACAATCATGCAGAGAGACTGATCTATACTCCGATACTCTATGATCCTACTCATATTCTCAGTAAGCATGACAATGAATATTCAAACTACCATTCTCTTTACTCCGATGTAATTGGAACTCACGGCAATGCTATTCTTGATGCCATTAAAAACTGGGCTAAGAAATCAAACGGAAAGAAGATAGTCATTGAGCAAAGACCTCTAACTTATCAGAAATTGACACAAGAGAATCCGGATTGGTTAGACGAAAGAGTAAAGACGTTCTATGGATTGTAGTTTGTGAATGCCGTATCGAAAATTGAGACATCTGAACGCTAACTTTGCCCGGAGTAAAAAACTACATAAAGACTATGAGTAAGACAATGATACTTGCAATCGGTGGCGCTGGTTGCAATATGGCTGAAACAATAATGCGCGTTGCCAATGCGCATTGGGTTAAGGAGGCTACATATCTTTTCGCTGATTCCGATATGGAACGCCTTTCAGAACTGGGTAAAAAGGGATTTGAAACGTTGAATCTCCTTCGTGATTCCGACTCATTCCCTAGTGACAAACTTAAAGGTGTTGAAAAGCTCTACATCCTTGCCGGTCTCGGTGGTGTGACAGGCAGCAAATTCGCAGTGATTGCAGCGAAGTCAGCCAAATCAGATGGTGTTGGCAATGTAGCCTTAATTGTAACACTTCCCTTCATATTCGAGGGAACAGGCAAAATGGCTAATGCAAGCGAGGCACTTAAATCCCTTTCAGATATACCAGTCAAGGTGCTCAATAACGAAGACCTTACGGAACGATATCCAGACCTAAACTTCATAGATGCCTTTGAATATTCCGACAAGGAAGCACTCAACGCAATGGAATCAGGACTTATTTAATGAATATACTCCATCTTTCCGATACTCACAACTGCCATCATCGGCTTCGGGATTTACCCGAGGCCGATGTGGTGGTACATTCCGGCGACTTCTGTATGGTCGGAACCGAACAGGAAGCCCTTGATTTCTTCAACTGGTTTTGTGACTTGCCATACAAACACAAAATCTTTATCTGCGGTAACCATGACGATTGCCTCTATGGAGCCAGCATTGAAGGACTGGATAGTAACGTCCATTATCTCTGCAACTCAGGCGTTGAGATTGAGGGTGTGAAATTTTACGGTGTTCCGATGTTTATGGGCGATTGCATAACCGACCGCCAGAGCTGTAACTATGCCAAGATACCATCCGATACCGATGTCTTGATTACTCATTGTCCGGCTTATGGCATACTTGATTATGATGACGGTATCAACTACGGCTCCGAAGAGATTCTCATGAAGTTATCCGACCTTAATCTCAAAGCCCACCTATTCGGTCATATCCATGCCCAACACGGAATCAAGGAACAAAACGGCGTCATATTCTCCAACGGCGCGATTGTGAACGCAGATTACACCATTCTCAATACCTCTAACATAATCATAGTGGAAAATGCCTAAACGCAAACGACATCAACCGGGCAAATATAAGCCGAAGCCCGAGACTGGTCCGAATTTTACCGGCACCAAACCTCTGACTCTTTTCCAAGCCGACAATGGCCTATGGGGAGTGAAGGACGGCAATAGCAATGTTGAAATATAACCCAAATATCAGAGAGTAGAACAGACAGAAGATGACAAGAAACTGGGAATTGTCAGGCTAATAGCCTATGATCATGCCCTTTCAGTTTCTCCCAATGATTGGGACTTACTCGCGTTTTTCTCGCCGGACTAATCCTTATATTTCGCTGAGGCTATTCTGACGCTTTCGGCGATTCGGGCGCGGAACTCCGGCGGGGCTATCACTTCGGCATGGCCACCGTAGCCGAGAATGAGACGCTCCAGCTCGTTGTTTATAACCACCTTTAGCGAGAGCTGAACTGAGCCGTCGCGGAAGCGTTGCTCCACTTTCTGCGATTTATGAAATGGCTTTGACTCAACGTAAGGAGCCTGCTGGCGGTCAATCTTAATAACGACTCTCCGCGCTTTGTCATGGATTCCCTTGGTCACACCGATAGTGTCATCAAAGAAATGCTCCGGGTCAAAGTCAACGCATTTCTTAAACGGATGTTCTTTGTCAAGCGCAACCGATTGTATGCGGTCGAGGGCAAAGATATTGACCTGTGGAACGCGATTGGAGGCTTTTTCGCCGATTAGAAACCAGCGGTTACGATACTCCTTTAATAAATAAGGATATACTGTCAATGCCTCCGATTGACGGGCCTTGAACGACTGATATTCAATAATGATTGTCTGCTGTTTGCGCACAGCATCATATATGTCGCCGATAAATTTTGCTCCTTTATATCCTGCCACATGCTCCATGTCCATTGCCGGTACCGACGAGCCGGTGTGTCGAGAGATCTGCTCGTTGAGTTTGCTTATTGTGTCGATTGATGAAGCCAACTGCGGAAAACCCTGCAACTGACGCAATATGTCGAGAGCCGAGTTGAGAGCGTCAAGTCCCTCATCGTTCAGCGGGAGATGAGTGATACTGTAATCCGGGTCTTCGTATTCATAATACTTGTTTTCCCTGACTACTATCGGGGCATTATAGCCCAAGCGGTCGCTGCGCATCAGCGCAAGGTCGTTCTGGAACGTGCGACGGCTCACAGGATTGCTCCGGCCCTCAAATTCAGCCAAAGCATCAGTGCAGGCGTCGATAAGGTCGTTGATAGTCCAGCGGCGGTAATGGTTCTGAAGACACTTGTCGATGGTGGATATTCGTATGAGAGTGGCGCGATTTATGGGCATAATCAGATTTTTTACAAAAATAGCAATTTTTTTAATAGTGCGCAAATCCATTGCGCACCACCATCTCAGCTTTGCGCCATGATTATAAATGGACAAACAACATCGGCTGAAATTTTCACCGATAATATAGAACAATCAGCTCTTGACTGGATAACGGAACTCTGTAACCACCCGGCAATGGATGGCGTGCCTATAGTGCAGATGCCCGATGTTCACGCCGGGAGTTTATGTAATGTAGGAACAGCTTATCCAATCAGAACGTATGTCAGTCCCGACCATGTCGGCGTTGATATCGGTTGCACCATATCCATGCACAGATTATCGTGCAATGTCAATCCGGAAGACTACCTGCTGCTCGACCACCGCATCCGCGAGGCTGTCCCGACCGGTACGGAGATATGCCCTAAAAACTCACTCAATGAAAAGGAGCTGTTCCAATTCCTTAACTCGCAATATCAAAAAGCTCGCTCAGCCGCACCGGACCTTATCAATGAAGCACCCCGCATAGACGCCCGGCTCATCACAGATTTCTGCCGACGCATCAAACTCCAGGAAGGAATTTTCTACAAAAGCCTCGGCACACTTGGCGGCGGCAATCATTTCATAGAATATGGCGAAGACACCGAATCAGATGATGGTTGGCTGACCATTCACTGTGGGTCTCGGAATCTCGGAGTCAAAGTTGCTAATCACTGGCGTAATATTGCGCATAATCCCAAACGTGCGAGACACATTGGCTATCTTTGGGACGATGCTTTGCGCGGTTATCTCTCGGATATGATAATCGCTCAGGCATACGCTCTGTATAACCATCAAATAATCCGTGACCGAATTCTTATCATTCTCAAAAAACTGTATAAGACAAAGTGCATTGAATCTATCTTTACAACACACAATTATATATCCGTAACAGATGACGTGCCAATGTTGCGAAAAGGATCAATCGACGCTTCTGAAGGTCGTAAAGTGGCAATCCCATTTAATATGCGCGACGGAATCGCCATCTGTATAGGGAAAGGAAATGAGCAGTGGCTCAGTACCGCGCCGCACGGTGCAGGACGCATCATGAGCCGCGCCCAAGCCAAAAAGCAAATATCCATGAACGATTTTCAGGCATCAATGAGTGGAATTTACTCGTCATCTGTCTGCGCCGGTACTCTTGATGAATCCCCTATGGCATACAAACCTACAGAGGAGATACTCAAGCTCATACAGCCGACAGTCGAAGTAGTCGCCATGATTAAGCCCAAACTCAACATTAAAGACAACGGAGAATGAAACACTATGTACAAATCACTGCCGGTCGCGGTCCGGTGGAATGTGCCAGAGCCGTCACGCTCGTTGCCCGCGAATTGCTAAAGGCTTTCCCTTCGCTGCAACTCGCCGACTGTGAGCCTCACAATCAGGCGGATGGGTGCTTCATGTCAATGACATTCGCCACCGAAGAAGCAATCCCACAGCCTATTATTGACGAATGGCAAGGTACAGTACTTTGGCGTTCAACCAAGAATCCCTATCGTCCGGGACACAAACGCTCCAACTGGTTTGTCGGCATCAACTTTGTTGATGAAGTGGAACTGCCGCATATTGATGAATCGGATATTATTTATGAATCCTGCCGTTCCGGTGGCAAAGGGGGACAGAATGTCAACAAAGTAGAGACCGCAGTGCGGGCAACCCATATATCAACCGGACTATCAGTAAAATGCTCTGATGAACGCTCACAGTCGCAAAATAAGTCACTTGCAAGAGAACGACTGCTGTTGAAACTCCGTGAGATAAACGAAAAGACTCTCGCCGATTCTCAGGCACACCAATGGAACAATCACGACAACCTTGAACGTGGCAACCCCGTCAAAAAATTTTCAGGACCGCTGTAATTTTTATATGTTGTATCGGCCTTTGATACAAGTGGGGTGTAATTTTGTACCGTAAATCAAAGAAATATTAAGCAATGAGAGAATTAGACCTTCATAAAGCAAAAACCGCCGACACATCAAAACAGAAGAATGATGCAAAGAATGCTAAGCCTAAAAGCGTTCTGGAGGCGTTTGAATATATCGTTGAACTTGCCGAAGATTCTAATCTCGACAAGGAATTTATTGAGAAAGCCTCGACTCATATAAAATATGCAGTCCGCAAATTAAAACTGACTGCCATGCAAGTGGTTTTACTCGCCATGTTTGTTGACAGAAGCGAGGATAGCCGCATCATGATCTCAGAAATTGCCAAGTATGCCGGTTGTCGCACTACCAAGATACTGCGACTTTCCGATGACATAGATATTCTTGAATCCAAGCATTATCTTCGTGCATCCCGGTGTCGTAAATCGTTAAGCTACCGTGTTCCCGGAGCCGTTCTGAAATCCTTGCGCAAGAATCAGCCATACATTCATGAAGAAGAGCCTGTGGCTGATACTCAGACTTTCTTTGATAGATTCGACAAACTAATGAACGAGAAAGATGATGATGAACTGACCCACGATTCCTTGATGGAGCAGACAATGGAAATGCTTGTGGAAATCAAGAGCACCAAGTTTGCCACAGAGTTGCGTCGTTGTGGTTTTGGCGATGAAGACACTCTGTTGTTTGTCTTTATGGCTCATTTGTTTGTGGAAAATAGCGATGACAATATCGGGTTCCATGACATTGACGACATATTCGACGACAATGAAATTCCGAGTTGGGTAAAATGGGAATTTCGCACTCGTAAATCAGAACTCTTTGAGAAGGAGTTTATAGAGAATGTCAATGAAGACGGCATGGCTCGTTCTGATGCCTTCAAACTGACTGATAAAGCTAAAGAGGAACTCCTTTGCGAGCTTAATATCAACGAAGTAGGCAAATCAGTCAAAGGACTTATAAAAGCGGAGACTCTGGCAGAAAAGAATCTGATATACAACTCTTCTGAATGTGAACAGATAACCGAGCTGTCATCTATTCTTTCAGACAGCCGGTTCAACGAGGTGCAGACCCGTCTTCGCACAGCAGGCATGAGACCCGGATTCTGCTGCATCTTCTACGGCACTCCCGGCACAGGTAAGACCGAGACTGTCTATCAGCTTGCACGGCAGACCGGTCGTGACATCATGCGCGTAGATGTCGATAAGATTAAGAGTTGCTGGGTAGGAGAAAGTGAGAAAAACATCAAGGCTCTTTTTGACCGCTATCGCAACATCTGCAAGAACTCAAAGCTCGCACCGATACTTCTTTTCAATGAGGCTGACGCTGTGTTGGGTGTCAGAATGGAGGGGGCAGCACGCGCCGTTGATAAAATGGAGAACTCCATTCAGAACATAATACTTCAGGAAATGGAAACGCTCGAAGGCATTATGATTGCCACCACCAATCTGACCACCAATCTTGACAAAGCGTTTGAACGTCGTTTCCTTTACAAGATACGCTTTGACAAACCATCTGTCGAATCACGGGCAAAAATCTGGCAGACAATGCTTCCTGACCTTTCCGAATACGATGCTAACACCCTTGCATCACAATTTGACTTGTCCGGTGGAGAAATTGAAAATATTGCCCGCAAACATTCGGTCAATGCAATTCTGGAAGGCAATGATTCTATTGATGTTCAGGAGATAATAAATTCATGTCGACATGAAAGACTATCTCAGAACGATCGCCCTAAAATCGGTTTCTAATATTTATAACACACAAAAACTCCCGCATAATCAACATGAATTATATGGGAGTTGTCTTTAGGGGACGTAAAGAGCGGCAAACTCCGTCAATTTTCTATTACACAACCCTTTATGCCACTTGCCTTTGTAGCGGCAGTGGGAGTTGTAGGCTTTGAAGATATTGCGGTCTCCGCGTTTCAGCTTTTTCAGGACGGTGGATTTGTTGACGACTCCGGGCCCGCAGTTGTAGGCGAGTGCGCCGAGATGAACTGAGTCTTTGCCGTATTGGGAATAGAGGGCGCAGAATTTGGCGAGGTCTTTGCATATGTGTTTTTTCATAATA
>ERZ1031954.378-NODE-378-length-18880-cov-14.099070_pt1 | contig 18880 bp, 21 predicted proteins | sample MGYA00516701_ERZ1031954 | MGnify/ENA primary metagenome ERZ1031954 (study PRJEB33719, sample SAMN04261284) | wastewater metagenome | biome: rural village; feature: human; material: feces | host: Homo sapiens | place: El Salvador | collected 2013-01-07 ...
GTCCCGGGTGTGATTATATCAATCCCGTGGAGACCTTGTAAGCATGGATTGTACCATTTCGGATGCAATCAAATGTTTTATATAGGTCTCTTAACGGTATCGGTTTTCATATCGGCGTGGGCTCTGACGTTGTCTGTTCGACTTAGATAGGCAATGCAAGAGCCTCAGTTCGTGGAATAGACAACAGGACGATTCCACGCTTTTTTGTGCCAAATAGTTGCTAATTTAATGCAAGACATAAAAACGATATGAACGCATTGATTAATGCGCATACCCATCGAGGTCGAAGCAGATCTCCTTACGTTGGACTTACCTCCAATGTCCTCCCCGAAGCACAACGCTCACATACAGGGGTGTCCTCGGACTATGTACAAAAGGCAAATCACGAATGGTTCGTGTTGCGAGTTACATACAACAGAACCCAGAAAGCACATGGTATCATATCAACCTCTGACGTTCAGTCATATATGCCTATGCATTATGTTATAAAGAAGGAGATTGGGAAGAAGAAGCGAATTTTACAGCCTCTTCTTCCCAATCTTCTTTTTGTATATACTACAAGGGAAGCAGTAAACTCCATTATCAAGAAAAAGGGAGATGAAACATCGATATTAAAATTTTATCTTGATAAGACAAAACCATTGGAGGAAAATGGCAAACATCCTCCTCTTACCATTCCATTTACAGCAATGATAAACTTTATTAAAGCAACAAGTACCAGTAATGAACATGTACGAATAGTATCATCAGAGCAATGTCATTACAAAAGTGGTGATATCGTTAAGGTGATTGACGGAGAATTTGAAGGTGTTACAGGGAAAGTTGCGCGCATTGCAGGACAACAACGTGTCGTTGTGGAAATATCTGGTTTATGTTTGGTGGCAACAGCTTATATTCCAACAGACTTTATCAAGTTTATCAAATAACGCCGCAAGGCAATATTGTTTATTTTAAATTCAATTCATTATGGTAAAAAATGAAAAGAACGAAGAACTTCAGTCAAGAAGAGAGTTCTTCAAAAAAGCTGCCAAGGGAGCTTTACCGATTTTAGGAGCTGTAGTGCTTGCGAGTGCCCCAGGTCTCGCTAATGCTGCAGAAAGTGCAGTAGAGATGGGTTGCAGTACAAACTGTAATGTACGTTGCTCGGGTTGTGGAACAGCATGCTTCAAAGGTTGTTCTAATGGATGCTCTGGTGGTTGTACAGGTTGTCTTAACCGCTAACAAAAAGGAACGTGCAAGAGTTCTCTTTTGCACGTTCCATTTTACTTGAATATGGCTAAAGAAAGGACGATAACATTCATTGTCACAAAAGATTGTCAATTGGTGTGCAAATACTGCTATTTGGTCGGCAAGAACCCCAATGAAAAAATGACATTAGATGTGGCAAAAAAGGCTGTTGATAAAATTCTCGAAAATTCTTATTTTTTTAATGAAGAAAGAGTTGTTTGGGATTTTATTGGTGGTGAACCTTTATTGGAAATAGACTTAATTACCAATATCGTTGATTATATTGAAATGCGATTAGAAGCATTATCTCATCATTGGAAAAATAATTACGGAATAAGGATTACGACAAATGGACTTTTGTATAAGTCGCAAAAGGTTCAGAATTTTATTTCTAAATATCAGAATATCTTAAACTTAAGTATTTCAATAGATGGCACCAAAAGGAAGCAAGATTTAAATCGTGTTTTTCCCAACGGAAAAGGTTCTTATGATATTGTATCGAAATCTGTAAAACTTTGGTCAAGACAGTTCGGTAATATTGCAACAAAAATGGTAATATCTAGTGAAGATTTACCTTTTGTAGCAGAAAGTGGCATTCATCTTCTTGAATTAGGAATAATTAAATTGGATATGAACCTTGTTGTTGAAGATGTTTGGCATGAGGGTGACGATCTAATTTTAGAAGAGCAGTTGATAAAATTTGCAGATGAAGTTATAGATAAAGGATTTTACAAAGATCGTAAACTATATATCTTTGAAGAGTGTATTGGGCATCCTTTCAATCCAAATTTTGAAAGTAATCCTTGTGGAAGTATGATGTTATCAATAGATTCACATGGTAATTTTTACACATGCCTTCGCTTTGCACAATATTCTCTTCGTTCTAAACAAGCACGATATATAGGGAATATAAAAGACGGTATAAATTATAATTTATTAAGGCCTTTTTATATTATTGACGAACTATCCCAAAGCCCATTAAAATGCCAAATGTGTGATGTCGCAACTGGATGTAGATGGTGTCCTGCGGAAAATTACGATGCTTCTTCTACCTCAACTATATTTGAGCGAAGTACTGCCATTTGTAAAATGCACAAAGCTCGTGTAAGAGCCAAAAACTATTATTGGAATAAATTAAAATACAAGAAAGCATAAATGGAACAAGAAATTAAGCAAATTGACCGTGGATGGTTAGAGGGGGCTGCCAAAACAATTACATTCATAGTTACGAAGGATTGTCAATTAGCATGCAAGTATTGTTATTTAGTTGGCAAAAATGAGAACGAAAGAATGTCTATTGAGACAGCAAAGGCTGCTGTAGACTACATTCTTGATACAAGAGACTTTTTTAATGAAGAATCTGTTATATGGGAATTTATTGGTGGCGAACCTTTTCTTGAGATAGATTTGATAGACAATATTTGTGATTATATTAAAACACAAATGTTTGTAAAGAATCACCATTGGTTTAATTCATATAGATTTAATTTTGCAACAAATGGTATAAATTACAATTCTTCTAAAGTTCAAAATTTCATCAAGAAAAACTGGACTCATCTAAGTATAGGTATAACAATAGATGGAACCAAAATAAAACATGACCTGAATAGAGTTTATAAAAATAGTGAAAAGGGGTCTTATGATGATGTTGTCTTGAATATACCTTTATGGCTCAATCAATTTCCGACCTCTGGAACCAAAGTAACAATTAGTAGTCCTGACATTCCTTACATTAAAGAAAGTGTTTTACATCTTTATTCTTTAGGAATACATGAGGTTAATATCAATGTCGTGTATGAGGATGTGTGGAATGAAGGAGACGATATGAAATTTGAGGAGCAACTATTGTTGTTGGCAGATGAAATCATAGATAATGGTTTTTATAAAGACTATGTATGCTCTTTCTTTTCTGAAACAATAGGCAAGCCTATGGATATTAACTCTGACAACAGAAATTGGTGTGGCGCAGGAAGAATGCTATCTATTGATGCTGCTGGAAATTTTTATCCTTGCACTAGATTTGCACAGTATTCCCTACGCTCCAAGTCTGCAAGAGTCATTGGTAATATCAATGATGGAATAGATAAAAACAAAGTACGTCCATTCATTGTTCTAGATAGAATTGTTCAAAGCAAGCAAGAATGCATTGAATGTAATGTTGCAAGTGGTTGTGGATGGTGTCAAGGAGAAAACTATGATATATCAGAAACTGGCACAATTAGTCAAAGAAGTACTGCCATTTGTAAGATGCATAAGGCTCGTGTTAGAGCAAATAATTATTATTGGAATAAATTATATCGGAAGTTAGAAATAGACGGAACGCCAAAAGATATAATAAAACGTGTAAAAAACAACCCTTCATTCTGCTAATATGCTACAATATCTAATAATTCAATTGTGCGATACAAGCACATCATTTTGTCATTATACAAATGACAAGACAAAAGCCAAGTTAATAAGTCTTAGCAACTTAAAGCTTGGAATTAAATTCGCAATGAAACAGAATCTAATGATTCTTTGCTATGGTATCAAAATAATGAATCATATAAAACACGATAGAAAATATATAAAAGTATGAAAGAGAGGTGTATCCTATGATAGGACCAGATAAGAAAAAACTATATCCAAATGAAAACATAAAAACTGTTTGTTATTTAAGTAACCTACCGAAAAGACCCAATGTTGAGATTGGAGATTACACCTACTATAGTGATCATAAAAATTCACCAGAGAAATTTTATGATAATATAGAGCATCATTATGAATTTCTTGGAGATAAACTGATAATAGGCAAGTTCTGCGCAATAGCAGAGGGTGTGAAGTTTATTATGAATGGTGCAAATCATAGAATGGATGGAATCACAACCTATCCCTTTAATATCTTTGGCTGTGGATGGGAAAAGGTTACTCCTACAATAGAACAACTTCCTTTTAAGGGAGATACTGTGATTGGTAATGATGTCTGGATTGGTCAAAATGTAACCATTATGCCAGGTGTTATAATTGGTGATGGTGCGATTATTGCCGCTAATTCAACAGTAGTGAAAAGTGTTGAACCCTATTCAATATATGGTGGGAATCCAGCTAAGTTTATCAAAAAACGCTTTAGTGACGAAAAGATTGAATTCTTACTAAAGCTAGAGTGGTGGAACTGGAGCGGAGAGGAAATATTTGATAATCTTGAAATTCTAACATCCGAAGCAGGGTTAGAGGAATTAATGAATAAATATTCGAAAAGAGATGCAATAAATTAAGGAGGTTTTCTAATGAACAAAGTAAATATAAAAGATAGTCAAAATTTTATTACTTCAAAATATCACATAGAAAAAATAATGAATTGCATAAGTTTAGATGAAAAAGATAACATCTTTGAAATAGGTGCAGGGAAAGGTCATTTTACTGCTGAATTGGTAAAGAGATGTAATTTTGTTACGGCGATAGAAATTGATTCTAAATTATGTGAGGTAACTCGTAATAAGCTCTTAAATTATCCTAACTATCAAATAGTAAATGATGATATACTGAAATTTACATTTCCTAGCCACAATCCATATAAAATATTTGGCAGCATACCTTACAACATAAGCACAAATATAATTCGAAAAATTGTTTTTGAAAGTTCAGCCACAATAAGTTATTTAATAGTGGAATATGGTTTTGCTAAAATGTTATTAGATACAAACAGATCACTAGCATTGCTGTTAATGGCAGAGGTAGATATTTCTATATTAGCAAAAATTCCTAGGTATTATTTCCATCCAAAACCTAAAGTGGATAGCGCATTAATTGTATTAAAAAGAAAGCCAGCAAAAATGGCATTTAAAGAGAGAAAAAAATATGAAACTTTTGTAATGAAATGGGTTAACAAAGAGTATGAAAAACTGTTTACAAAAAATCAATTTAATAAAGCTTTAAAACATGCGAGAATATATGATATAAACAATATTAGTTTCGAACAATTTGTATCGCTATTTAATAGTTATAAAATATTTAACGGCTAAAAACAATAGGCCACATGCAACTGTAAATGTTTAGTTATAGGTAGGGTAGCATAAGTTAAAATGCTATTCTGCCTTTTAAAAGTATGGTATACATTCCAGAGAGAGATTGGATATGTTCCCGTATACCGATAGTGCCAAAAGCGAAGTGGATATGTTTCCGAGAACGGACGTACTCAAATGACATTCATTCTGTCCTCTCAAGCCATGTGGAGACGGTATGTCTACTGTCACGGAACAAGTAAAAAAGTACAGAAATAGGCTTAAAATAAGGGATTCCGAGAGATTTGCCGATTTTGGCAGTCTCCTGGGATTCCTTTTTTCGTGTTTTGACAATAGCGTCATAGTCTGCCTTTTGATAGGTTGAGACAAGAAACTACTTTTTTGACGATTGAGACAATAGGACTATTGTCAGGTTAAAGTCCGTTTTTTGGTACAGATGGCTTGATATTATTATACTGTCCAGAGTAGCAAACCGATTGACCTTAGACTAAAAATAGGGTAAAATTAGTCCATCACTAGAAGGAGAATGGGATATGGATGAGAGAATATACTTAGACACCTATCTTTTGCAGCAGGACATGCGAGTTCGCTTGCCGAAGTCGGTAATCTCCAATTTAGGGGTCGAAAAAGGAAAAACAAAGTTTGATATTTATTTGGACTCAAAAGAGCATTGCTTAATATTTAAAATCCACGATGAGGAGAAGTCTGAAAATGAGTAAAAAACTTATAGCCGTTTCCCTGTTTACCGGAGCCGGTGGCATGGATGTAGGCTTTGAACGACCCGGGATTAAGGTTGTATTTGCAAATGAGGTTATGAAAGAAGCAGCTCAGACTTATATACTGATTGATTTCCGTGCCTTCTATGGCTTGGATAAATTTAGCTTGAAGCAAATCGACCAGTATGTTTGGCAGATCGGGAAGGATTACTTCCCGAAGAACTACGGAAAGAAAGTATTTTGTCTTTAATCGATAAAAGGAGTGTGTTCGTATGGTAGATAATGTAATTCAAATAGTAACAGAGAAATTATCTTCTTTGCCTTGCATAGAAGGCATTGTATTAGGGGGCTCACGTGCAAGAGGAACCCATACAGAGGATTCTGATATAGATATCGGAATCTATTACAATTCAGAATCATTTGACCTGACAGCGATTAATCAAATTGCTACAGAATTGGATGATGAGAATAGAAACGACCTTGTTGTACCTCCCGGAGCGTGGGGTGATTGGGTTAATGGCGGCGGATGGTTAGTTATAAACGGGTATCATGTTGACTTGATTTTACGTGATATAAAACGGGTGGAACAAATAATCAAAGATACGGAGCAAGGAATTGTTACTGCCAATTATCAGACTGGGCATCCCCATGGTTATATAAGTGCTATGTATCGTGGAGAATTGGCGATCAGCAAGATACAATATGCTAAGAATGAAAGCTTATGCGAATTAAAAAATCAGGCAGAAATTTACCCTGGTGCTCTAAAGAAGAGCTTGATAAACTTTTTTATATTTGAAGCAGAGTTCTCTTTAATGTTTGTAAAAGCAAATGCGGGAGCAGAGGATAAATATTATATTGCAGGCCATGTTTTTCGTATTATTTCATGCTTAAATCAAGTACTATTTGCATGCAATAATGCTTATTGCATTAACGAAAAGAAAGCTATAAAACTGCTTGAAACTTTTGAATATAAACCTGAAAAATATGCCGAAAGGGTAAATCATATTTTTGAAGTACTTGGTCTTTCACTTTTTGAATGCTACGATATGACCGAGAAGCTATATAAAGAAGTGAAAAAAATTGCAACGGAGATAAATAACTTTTTAAACGAGGGGGAATTCAGATGAAAGAAAACAAATATGATGATAATATATTTTTTCAAAAATACAGTCAAATGAGTCGCTCACAGCAGGGACTAGCCGGTGCAGGAGAATGGGAAACATTGAGAAAGCTGCTGCCGGATTTTAAAGATAAGCGTGTGCTTGATTTAGGATGTGGCTATGGATGGCACTGTATTTATGCGATGGAACACGGAGCGTCTTCTGTTGTAGGTGTTGATATTTCTCATAAAATGCTCGAGGTAGCCAAAGAAAAAACACATTTTCCACAGGTTGAATATAAATGCTGTGCTATAGAAGATGTGGAATTCCCAGAGGAGAGTTTTGATGTAATATTAAGCTCACTTGCGTTTCACTATGTAGCAGATTATGAGATTTTAGTAAAAAAGATATATAGAATACTGAAGTCTGGTGGTAAGCTAGTTTTTACGGTTGAACATCCTGTTTTTACTGCCTATGGAACACAAGACTGGCATTATAACGAAAAAGGAGAAATACTGCATTTTCCAGTGGATAATTATTATTATGAGGGCAAACGGACAGCTGTGTTTTTGGGAGAAAAGGTTACAAAATATCATAGAACACTGACCACATATCTAAATACACTGCTTTCAAATGGTTTTATAATAAATCATATTGTGGAGCCGCAGCCGCCGGAAAACATGATGGATATTCCGGGGATGCAGGATGAAATGCGCCGTCCCATGATGCTGATTGTATCGGCGAACAAAAAAGTGGATAGATAGAACTAAAACACCTATAAGGTATAAATGGAGGTAATTTATGTTTAAAGAAAAAATTATTATAGAGATGAAAGAAGTATTCAAAGAAATTCCTTTTGGCATAGAGCATACTCTTAAAGTTTTGAAAAATGCAGAAGATATAATGAACGGAGAAAATATCGGAGAGGAAGAAAAAGAATTCATCAGTATTATTGCTATACTACATGATATTGGTGCGGTTGAAGCACAAAAAAAATACGGTTCTATTGATGGTGTCTATCAAGAAAAGGAAGGACCAGCAGTAGCGAAAGAAATATTAAAAAAGGTAGGCTATAACAAAAATATTGATAGAATATGCTTTATAATAGGCAACCATCATACTCCATCTAAAATTGATGGACTTGATTTTCAAATACAATGGGAAGCTGATTTGCTTGAAAATTTAACGGTTATGGATAAAGAAAAAGAACAGGAAAAGATAAAAAAGTGTATAGGTGAAAACTTTAAAACAAACACAGGAAAAAGGATAGCTTATAATCGCTTTATTTTAGATTAGTAGTAGATTATTACAGTTATGTATTTTACTCAAGTTTCGGATTTAGGTTTTATGCAGTCTGAGCGATCAGTTGCATGGCCTTGAACCTGCGGTTATCCCGTATAATTTGCTCCATCAATTCGTTCTCGTCAATGGTAAAAATCTCAGCCACGATTGCTATTACATCAATAATGATTGACCAGATCTTTTCCACGACGGTGAGCTCGTGTACGCCTTCATATATATCGGCGAACAATCCTCCAATGGTCTCTTCACCATGCTCTTCAGGCGCTCAAGCTTGGATACGAAATACTCTTCCTTGCGTTTTTCGGTCTGGCAGTCTCTGTCACGCTTGCGGTTGTAGCGCCTCTCGCGCTGCCGGGCCGTAAGACCTTGTTCCTTGCCATCGACCTTCCCTCTCTCGCCGTGAATCGAGAAGTCCACGACAAATTGAGAGCGGCCGTCGCTCCAGCACAGGGCCAGCAGCTTGTAGCCGAGAATGCACCGCTGAAACACGTGCGAGAATATCTTGCCAATACACTCCATCCTCAATCCGGTCTTCGGCAGGTCGGAATCATCCACAATAAGCACTGCCGGAAGATGGCTCTTTTGATAGTCTTTCCTTATGGTCACGGCCTTGATGAGATGACAGGCGATGTGCCAGATGATGTTGCTAGTCTATATTGTCCTTGGCCATAAACGAATAGAGTAGGTCCTTCTTACCCCCGAACAGTTTCGAGATTGACGATCCGGCATAATGAGAAAAACCCGGGACGGCCATAAACGGCAGAATCAATATGATCTGGAAAAGTTGAAGGTTGGTAAGCTGACAGTTCTCACGTTTTTTCCCTCCGAGATCTTTGTCTGAAATCCTCATCCCCTCAAGGAGGGTCATAAACTTGGAAAATGCGGGATTGATTCGTTTTCCCGTGAAAAAGTTGCGGATCTCCGATGGAATTTTTGTAATTTTGCTCATGGCTTTGAGTGATTGTAATTAGTTGTTTGGGCACCTCTAAATTACTAAATTTCCGTGACATACGGAAATCCTCAAAGCCTTTTTTATGCCCAAATCTATCCTCTCAACCTAAATCCGAAACTTGAGTAAATTATAATTATGAGATGCTACGTGCTTTTGTTCAATATACCCTAAACGTCGATTTAAATGCGCCTGTGATAAAGGATTTAGTTGAAAAGTATAAGGATATAGAACAATTTAATAGGAGCATAACAGATAAATACGTTGCAATATGTAAACGCTTTTAATATTTGAATTTAGCCGTTTATGTAGAATGAAGGTGTGCAAACAAACAGACCCTGAAAAGGGTCTCACCCCCGTTAACCGCAATGTCAAAGACTTGCGGATGGCCAGATGACTCCTATACATCCGACCCCAACGGGGTCGAACCATATAATCTGTAGAAAGGTTCGACCTCCGTTGGGGTCGTGGATTGGGAAGGCACTTCGACCCGCACATTGTATCATGTGCGGTTACTTGAAGTTCGACTCCCGTTGGGGTCGATGGCTCGTCGTTATTCTGAATCTTAGCAAATCCTCTCTTTTTTAATGAACTGTGTGCTTGATCACTGAAAATAATCCTTATTTTTGCCACGAGAGTTTTACGAAAGATAAATAGATAAAGTATTGGAAAAGAAACATAACTGTCAGCAGTGCCCACTGAGGCGGCGATACGACCGTTCACCCAAGTCATTGTTGGGTCGTTTTTGGCGATGGCACATCAATTTCTGTCCGGGATGGAAAGCCTATTTCCTGTCGCTGAGCGAAGAGGAACGGCATGTATTGAGAAAGCAATACGCTTTTCATAAGCCTCAAATCCGCAACTAAGTCCTTCATCGTCCTATTTACGTGTACACGTTCTCTCATTACTGAATTATTAGATAAATTGAGGCTGAAATACCCACTTCTGCCTACAATACCCCCTTACCCCACAATGCGACTTGAGACAATACGCAGTATCATACCCATAAGTTGTAGTCGTCATCCAAAATCAGTCTGGAATACATCTGCGTAAGCATTATTACAGGTATAGATATTCAGCACATACCACCTTGATGTTCTGATCCATTTGGCTGGTACAGAGACAAATCTGAAGACAAACGCTTTTATGCGACTTGTTTTATTGGGTCCGAACCTCTTTACGTCAAGTCTTTGGATAATGACCTTGTAGAAGTTACGGATAAGTGCTGTAAGAAGAAGGAACACTGTGTTCTCTGCCATGAAGGATTTGGGCAATCTGGACCATCCGAAACCATTGTTCATGTCATCGAAGATGCGCTCCTTTCCTCCGCGGAGGTTATAGAACTCGACAATCTCTCTTACGGAAGGCTCGTAGTCGTTGGTCAGGATGCAGCGGTATGTGTATTCTCCTTCCCAGAGGTCAAGCTCACCGTCCATCCGTTTCCGCCTTTGAATCACAAGCCGGTATGTCTTGCCTTTCCACTTCTCTACAAGAATGGAATTCAGCTCAAACTCAATGCCGTTGATTTCTCCCCTCTTCCAGCCTCTGAGAGCGAAGAGGTCATTGTAGAGCGAACTACAGCGGTTGGCACGGATATAGAAGGTCTTGCAGTGGGTGGCAACCTCTTCCACGATCTCTTCAGAGCACGAGCCGCAATCAGCTCTGAAACGATTGATAACAAGATTGTTCTGTTCAAACCTTTCGAAGAATCTCTTCAGCGTGTCCTTCTGATGGAAACGGACGTTTGTGTTGCCGTCGCTGTTCTCAATGCCGACAATCAAATCTCCAATAACCGCCACACCTGGTCGATAACCAAGGAACTTCTTGTATGTATGCTTTGCATCATATTTCTCTGTTTCTATGAACTGGTGGTCGAAATCAACATCATACATCTCACCCTCTTTCAGCTGACCAGCTGCACACATACAATTGAGCAGTAAGGTATTGAGGGTGTCAGCCGTATTGAAATCGTAGTTCTTACCCGTATCTGACGTGTATGAAATGTTCTCCTGCGTCAGTTCCTTTATCGCTCTGAGGATAGTGTCAGAGCTGCAGGTACGAAGTGTCGGATGAAGCGAGAGATGGGGCATCAAATGAGTTGTGACATCCTCAATACATGAGCCGCCACAGAAGTAGATGCTCATGAGAGAACGGATGATTTCGCTGTATTGATAACCATACAGCCTGCATCTTAGACCGAGGGTTGTGTCAATTACATATGACAATGTGGAGTCAAATTGCTCCATCATTGCAAATATTCCTCCAAAAGGAGTGAGTTTCTCAGATTTTATTGCTTTCTTTGCCATGTCTGTCGGGTTTGATACATATTTTGATTTGCAACACTAAGATAGGTGAAAAATCTGACATGACAAAATCCTGAGCAACTTTTTGTTGCTCAGGTACTTAAAAAGTTATATTTATAATAGTGTTGCGGAATTAAGGGTCAATTCAAAATACAGGTGAGCCTGGCGCACCACCAACTATCAATGTGCGTGGTACGACCTCACCTTATCCTAATCTCACTACAAGTACCCTCAACAACGCACCGCTGTATGTAATTGATGGAATACCAATGTTTGTGGAAGCAAATTCACTCAATCCTTTATTGTGTTATTCTCCTACAGACATTGAAAGTATTGACATCTTAAAAGATGCTGCAGCTACGGCGATATATGGATCACGTGGTGCAAATGGTGTTATAATGATTAGAACAAAGGTAGGAAAGAAAAATGAAAAGCCACAAATATCTTTTGGGTATTCCTATAGCATTGCTAGACCAATAAAGAAATATAAGGTTTTAAATAATTCTCAATTTAGAACTCTATATTCAGAAATGATAAACAATAGCATAGACGCATACAACAAGGGATACGTATGGGATTATTCCCAATTGGAATATTTTGCAAATATTTCAACGTTGGGAGACGTGAATCCGTATACAGGTGGTGAGAGTATAAAATTTGAAGGATTAAAATCAGATGCTTTTGGCAACGAAAATATTGATTGGCAAGATGAAATAGAACGTACTAATGCAGGTACACATCAATATAATGTAGCTGTAAGAGGCGGATCTAACAATACAATTTATTCTGTTTCATTTCACGGTTCAAATAAAGAAGGAATATACAAGAATGATAATTTGAACACATATGGTGGACGTTTATCTCTAGAAACAGATTTGACTAAAGGTATAAAAATTGGAACAAATGCCAGTTACTCAGAATCAAAAAGAAATTTTTCTTTGTCAGACGAGTTTTATTGGTATACTCAACCATTCGTGGTTAGACCTGATTTGCCGATAAAAAATAGTGCTGGAGATTATAATAAAATTGATGAAATCGGTATGATGGGAGGAAACGGTTTATACTCCCCTAATCCAGTAGCCATGTTGAATATGAAAAATTCACATGAAAGTAGTCAATTATTAGCTAATGCTTATGCTGAATTTTCAATATACAAGGGACTGAAATTTAGGGCTGATTATGGACATACAAATTACAAGTATGAGTCGAGCTATTTCCGACCAATTATTACGCAGCAAGACCAATCTATATTAGGTGAATCACCAATTTCTACACTTACTCTTTGGAATGGAATATATAAAACATCTACTGCGAATTTTCAAGTAGACTACAAACTTGATACAGGGAAACACAATATTAATGCCCTATTGGGATATGGAACAGAACGCACAAGAAATGTTTTAACAACACTGACTTATGAAGGATTCCCCAACGATGAAGTTCTAAATAATGTAGCATCAGCAAAATGGAGTTCTGGACAAAACCAAATACTTCAAAAACATGGTTTAAACTCATGGTTCACTCGTCTAAATTACGGATATTTCAATAAATATTTCGCAGAATTTAGCTTCAGAGCCGATGCTTCATCAAAATTTGGTCCTAACAACCAATGGGGATATTTCCCTGCATTTTCTGCTGCTTGGGTAGCTAGTCAAGAGAATTTCTTCAAACATTTTAGATGGCTTGATAATTTAAAATTTCGTGCAAGTATAGGTCAAACAGGTTCGACAAATATAGATGATTTCTCTTATAGACAGTATTATAGTTCGAAAGGACAATATATTGGTAATTCTTCTATTGTGCTCAATGATATGCTACCTAATAAAGGCATTAAATGGGAGAAAACAACAGAAAGCAATTTCGGAATTGATTTTGCCTTTTTAAATAATCGCATATATGGTAATATAGACGTTTATTATCGTAAAACGGATGGTGCGTTAGCACCTGCACCACATATCGCAGAGTCGGGACAGCACTATTACTTTGGCAACATAATAGATTTAACCAATAAAGGATATGAAATTTCGTTTGGAGCAGATATTGTAAAGAATAAGGATTTCATCTGGAAAACGATACTAAATTTATCATCAAACAGGAGCGTAATAGACAAACTTAATGATGCGCAAATAAGTCCTGACTTACAAGAATCATTTATTGTAGGTTATCCTGTAGGAACAATCAAAGGATATGTCGTTGATCATATTGTTCAATCACAAGAGGAAATAGATGCATTAAATGAGAATGCGTGGAAGCTTTATGAACAAGAATATCAATCAACAACTGGAGTTGGCGACTACTTATATAAGGATATTAATGGTAATGGAATTATTGACGACAATGATAGAACTATTATTGTAAATCCAGAACCAACATTTTTTGGTGGATGGTTTAACCAATTCTCATATAAAAGGTTTACACTTTCATTTACGATGCAGTTTTCTTATGGAGGAGAAGCTCTCTATACACAATTACAAGAAGATGCCAATTCATTACTGGCGCATAGTGTAAGTCCTGAAATGTATGGAAACTTTTGGACACCAGAACGAAAAGAAGCAAAATATGCTAGATTGGCACCTGGCTTGTATAATATGAATAGTGAGGTTAACGATAGGTATGTTTTTAGTACTTCTTATTTGAGAATGAAAAATATAACATTCTCCTATAACATCCCCAATAAAATATTGCAAAGATTTCATGCCAATAGCGCAAATATATTTCTTACAGCAACAAACCTGTTCACGATTTGCAACTGGCCGGGGTTAGATCCAGAAACTTTAACTCCTGGAGCTACATATATGGGGCGTAATACAGATCCATACCCATTAAGTAAATCAATATCAATTGGACTAAATTTGCATTTTTAATCTAAAGCACATTTTACAATGACAATAAGAACAATAATATATAGCATTGCCCTATTTGCATTAACTTCATGTGAGCAGTTGGGGTCTGTAAACGACATTACTCCAGAATATGTCCTTACAGATAAAAATGTTTTTGTTGATGCTAATTCGACAGAAGCTTTTGTTGATGGATTATATCAGCATTGGCGTAGTGATGGGATAACCCAAATGAGAAATTGTATGTCTCTATTAACAAGGACTTCAAATAATTCATCTGTACCAAAAGCATATTGTCTTAAACGGATTTAGCTTGTCATGTTTTCCACCCCTTAAATTATCTGAAGATATGACAAAACGTAAAAAAGCACGAGTTTACACGGAGGTGTTTAAGCTAAAAGTTCTCCGTGATTTCTATTCAAGTGGTGAGAGCGCTTGGTCGATTGCTCGCAAATGGGAAATCGACCCCAATTCTCTATACCAATGGAAGAGACGTTGGCCAATTGGTTCAAAAGAGTTATCTTTGCCTGCTGAGACACTAGCAAAGATTCCTATGCCCAAGCCTACACCAGAAAAAACAGCCGAGGAGTTGCTTCAGGACCGCATAACGGCCCTCGAGCATGCCTTGGCGTTGGAGAAGATGCGCAGCCGCGCATTCGAGAAGATGATCGAGATCGCCGAGTCTGAAGAGGGGATTTCCATATTAAAAAAAGATGGTGCCAAACAGTAGAGGCGCTGCGTGAGGAGTACCCCGACGTGAGTGTCGAGGTCCTCTGCGGATTGTTTGGCAAGCGTCGCCAATGGTATTACGCAAGTCGTGGGCGTGTGGTTTCCGAGCGGCAACGTCGCAAGTTGTTGCTGGTGCATGTGGAGTACTACCGTTGGCGTTGGCCACGCCTAGGCGGTGTGAAGTTGCATGTCATCCTGAAAGAGGAGCTCGGTGAGGAAATAACCCATGGCCGCGACTCCTTCCTCCGCTTCCTGTCATCGGAGGGACTCACCTTGCCAAAGCTCAAGCGACGGCACACGACAGACTCCAACCATCCGTACAGGAAATACCCAAACCTTGTCATAGGCCTTGACATACAGCAAGTTAACCAGGTGTGGGTTTCTGATATCACTTACGTGTGGATAGCTGGTGACGTGCTGTATTTGCACCTCGTTTCCGACATGTACTCGCACGCCATCATCGGATGGAGCTTGTCAGAGACAATGGAGGCCAAGCATACGGTGGAGGCCCTGGAGATGGCCATACGGACAGCGGGCGGAGACAACCTTTGCGGTACGATACACCACTCCGACAGGGGCGCGCAATACGCCTGCAGCCAATATGTCGGTACGCTCGTGGAGCATCATATCCGCATCAGCATGACGGAGCGCTACAACCCAACTGACAACGCTTTGGCAGAACGGCAGAACGGCATACTCAAGACGGAGAACATATACCTGAACGAGATGTACCGGGATTATGGCCAGGCGAAGGCGGAGATCAGCGCTGCAATTGCGTTCCACAACTGGAAACGGCCACACATGAGCATTGGAATGAAAAGGCCCATGGAAGTGTACAGGGGCGAGGAGCCGGGAAGAAAACTGTGGAAGAAAAAGACGCCGAACTCTTGTGTGTATGGAAAATAACCCTTAACTTTGGCGTGCCGAAAACAAGGTGAGTGAGGGCTTTGTACCAGCACCACCAAAAGTCTAGCTGGGCATCGAGCCCAGCCAGACTTTGCCGAAAACAAGGCTCGTTCAGACATTACCCAGCATTTAGCATGAGCTGACAAGCTAAAACGTACGGTTTGCAAAGCGGTGTCAAGCCGTTTAGGACAAGTCGACATTTATTGACAAGCATTATAGTAAACCAGGGTAAAAACTGACAAGTGAAATCAGGAAAAGACATATGAATTTAAAATCAATGATGTTAGTCCACGTTCATCATTAGTATTTGACTACTATAGCAATTTATATTTGATAATAAATCAAGCTAATACCATAATTAATTATCTCCCAAAATCAACGCCTAAATTATTGAATGAAGAACGGAAAAAAGAAATAATAGGAGAAGCATATTTTAACCGTGCCATTGCATATTTCATGTTACTTCGTTCTTTTGGTGAGTTTTGGAACGAAGATTCGGCGCTTGGAGTCGTTATTTATGAGACTCCAGTGAGTGACAATATTGGTAAAGCAAGATCTTCAGTAAAAGACTGTTTTGAGATTATTAATAGCGACTTAGACAAGGCTTCTTTATTATTGGCTTCAAAGGAATTTAATAATTGCAAAGCGAATAAACTAGCAGCAAAAGCAATAAAAGCTAGAGTAAAACTCTATCAAAACGATTTTGAAAGCGCAAAAACACTTGCCCAAGAAGTTCTTACAGAAAGTGAAAAGATTTCTATAAAATTAGAGGAGAACTATGCAGATATTTATCAACATACGTATAATTCACCTGAATTGCTGTTCGCTATCTATACTTCATACCCTCAGGAAACAATATCAAAAGGATTATTTTTTGATTTTTATTATAATGGTTTTGGTTATACATTACAAACAATTGCTGACGAACTCGTTGACGGAGCAGAAGATGGTAATTTTGTAACAGGAGAAGGACTTGATTATAGGTATAAATCTGTCTATGTAACAGATGAATGGGAGGATGGGTCCGAAACCCTATGCAAAAAATACACAAACAATGTGAATGGAACAGATTGTAATCCGTATTATTTTATCAGATTAGCAGAAGTTTATTTAATAAAAGCTGAAGCTGAAGCAAGACTGAATAATCTGTCAGAATCTCGCAAATGTTTAAGTGTCGTAACCAATCGTGCAGGATATAAACCAAATTATACAAATCAGATAGAAAATAAGGATTTGTTATTACAAATATTTCGCCACAAATATATCGAACTAAGTGCTGAAAATAATGAAGAATGGTTCGATATGGTTCGTTATAACTGTCTAGACGGAATAGATTTCGTATCATATGGCTATTTGCGATCTTTTGCGCATAAAAACCTACCAATCCCTTACGATGCTTTGGCAGGTAATGCTAAATTGATTCAAAATCCAAGTTACATTTTTAGCAACAAAGATTAAGTATATGTTTTGATTGTACTAGGCTAAATGAAGTTTACGTTTATGTAAAATAAGTAATAATAAAATGACACATTTACTATTTGCAACACAGTTGCTATTTATTGGTTCTACTGAATTGCTGCTTATTGGTGGCATAGCCTTGCTCTTATTTGGCGGTAAGAAACTGCCAGAAATGATGCGAGGCTTAGGACAAGGAGTTCGAGAGTTCAAAAAAGGAGTCAATGACACCAAAGAAACCGATGAAAATCCTAATAATGAAAAAGTAGAAAAGAAGGAGTCAGAAGAGAATCCATCAAAAGATGAATTGAAAAATGACGAAAGAAAATGATTCTAATTTAATGACATTCGGCGGACATTTAGAAGTGTTCCGTCGAATGTTATTTCGCATTATTGCTGTTGCTGGCACGCTCTCTGTAATCGTTTTCTTTTGTAAGGAGACCACTTGGGGAATATTGTTAGCCCCAAGTGAATACAATTTCACCACATATACGTTTATAGAGAATATCGTATCGTTATGTGGTTATGATTTCCATTTTGAAAAATTCCATGTTGATTTAATCGCAACAGACTTGTCCAGTCAATTCATGACCCATATTACAACATCTGTGTATTTGGGGGTATTAGGAGCTTCGCCTTATATCCTTTTTGAACTATTCAAATTCGTATCTCCTGCACTTTATGAAAGCGAAAAGAAGTATTCGGTAAGCGTAGCTGTAATAATATATTTATTGTTTATAATAGGAGTCCTCATGAGCTACTATATATTGTTTCCAATTTCATTCCGTTTTTTGGGTACATATAGTGTTTCTGAAAATATTCGCAGTACCATTACATTGGATTCTTATGTTGAAACGTTTACAACTTTGACATTCATTATGGGGATTGTTTTTCAATTACCAGTAATTATGTTCTTTTTAGCAAAATTAGGATTCATATCTTCACAACTATTGGCGAGATATAGGAAGCATGCTTTGATTGTCATTATGCTTGTTGCAGCAATTATAACACCTCCAGATTTGATGACTCTTGTTTTGGTAACAATTCCGTTATACTTACTATATGAAGTTAGTGTAAGAATTGCCAAAATTGTTGAAGCAAATAGATAATTACCCAAAAAATAGATAAAGAGTGTCACGACATTATTTCTATATAATGCCGTGACACTCTTTTTTATTTGTCTAATTGGGCAGTATCCGTAATGTAGCCAAAGAGGAGTGCCTTGTGGAGGTTGTACTTCTCCTCCAAGTCACGGGTGATAGCCTTGCTCTTATGGTAGTTGTATCGGCTATCCAAACACTTGCCGTTTTCATCCACTCGGATGGTCACGATGTGCATGTGATGACGGTCGA
>ERZ1031954.380-NODE-380-length-18785-cov-8.415643_pt1 | contig 18785 bp, 10 predicted proteins | sample MGYA00516701_ERZ1031954 | MGnify/ENA primary metagenome ERZ1031954 (study PRJEB33719, sample SAMN04261284) | wastewater metagenome | biome: rural village; feature: human; material: feces | host: Homo sapiens | place: El Salvador | collected 2013-01-07 ...
TCACCAAAGAGATGCGCCGCTTAGGGGTGCCTCGCCGCCACTTATGCGAAGGGAACGTTTGGGGTGTGAAGAAAAGGTAAAATTGCTATAAGCGTTTAGACACAAGTGACAAAGGAACTACTACAGCACCCCTTGCTTACTACTGCGCATCATCTCCTGTGTTGAGCGCAAAGGTTTTTGTTTTACTTCAAATGTAAAAGTAGGCGAAGAGCCTTGTACTTTTACTTCACGATATTGAGGCTGCGCCCCCATCATTTGGTCGAAGAGATCGGGCATGGCTATCACCTGTTGTAGCGTGGCCTTAAACTTTTGCACGCCAACGGTATACGTGCCTGGCTGCGTAGGAGCTACAACATACTGATTCCATACGAGAGTGTAATAAAGGCGACCATTCTCGCGTGTACGACCAGCAGTAGCATTTCGATTTATATTCAATTTGCGAACACTGGCTTTCCCCTTCACGCCAAATGTAGTCGTACTTTCAGCTTTTGCTATAGGGTCTGATGCATACAACACCACAGATAGGAGTACACTATCACCTGCATATACCTGCTCACGGTCGGGTAAGATACGTGCAAACAGTTCTGCCTTACGCTCTGCCGACATCGGTAGGGCGAAGACTATTAATAGTAAGAGAGAGAGTATAAAACGATTCATATTTTATTCTGCATTAGTTTGTTCGTCTTCCAAATCAGCTAACCATGCTGTCGAATAAGCATCGGACGGCATGCGCCAATCTCCACGTGGACTGAGTGAACAACTTCCCACTTTAGGCCCGTCTGGCAAACAAGAACGTTTAAACTGCTGAGAGAAGAAGCGACGTATAAAAGTACGAAGCCACTTGAGTATAACTTCAGGAGCGAAGTTGGTACCATTACCCGTTCCGTCAAAAGCTCGACAAGCCAAGTAATAAATCTTTTGTGGACGGAAACCGAAGCGCAAGATATAATAAAGGAAGAAGTCATGCAATTCATAGGGGCCTACGAGGTCTTCAGTCACTTGCTTTATATTTCCTTCGTTATCCGCAGGTATGAGTTCCGGGCTAATCGGTGTATCAACGATATCGAGTAAGGTGAGACGACTTGCCTCATCAGCCATATTGCGCGCTGCCCAACTTACGAGGTGCTTTACTAATGTCTTAGGAATTGATGCATTCACACCATACATACTCATGTGGTCGCCATTATAAGTGGCCCAACCGAGCGCCAATTCACTTAAATCGCCCGTACCTACTACGAAACCGCCCATTTGACCTGCTGCGTCCATGAGGATTTGCGTGCGTTCGCGCGCTTGCGAATTTTCATACGTAAGGTCATGAACGTTTATATCATGGCCCAAGTCTTTAAAGTGTTGCGTAACAGCAGGCACGATTGATATTTCACGGATCGTAACTCCCAACTGCTTCATCAAGTTTATAGCGTTAGTATATGTGCGATCAGTTGTACCAAACCCTGGCATTGTTATACCTACGATGCCACGGCGATCACGTTCAAGTCTATCAAAGGTATGAACTGCTACGAGGAGTGCCAAGGTGGAATCCAAGCCACCACTTATACCGACTACTACCGTTTTTGCATGTGTATGTTCGATGCGACGAGCCAGTGCCTCACTCTGTATGCAGATAATCTCTTCACAACGTTCGTCTAACGCTTCTCCTTCTGGCACAAAGGGGTGAGCATCAACAAAGCGCGTCAGCGTGAATGGAATATTACTTGTGTAAGGTTCCAATTCTATTTCGCGCAATGGCTCGACTTTCTCTGCAGCTACCGCGTTGGCAAACGTCGTATTAGTACGGCGTTCTGCGCGAAGGCGCTCTACGTCTATCTCACTGCAAATAAGTTGTTCGCTCATCGCAAAACGCTTTGCTTGTGCTAAGACTGTTCCATTTTCAGCAATAAAAGCTCTACCACTGAATACAAGGTCTTGCGTACTTTCACCATACCCACTACCAGCGTACACGTAGCCCGATACAAGTCGAGCACTTTGATTCGCTATAAGACTTTTTAAATAGTCAGCCTTTCCTATTAATTCATTGCTTGCACTAAGATTGAATATAATGTCAGCACCCGCCAATGCAAGGTGATTACTGGGAGGAGTGGGTGCCCAAAGGTCTTCACATATCTCGATACCAAAGATGCAGTGCGAAGTCTTAAACAGTATATTCGTACTTAAGGGAACAGTTTGACCACAGAAGCGCAATTCTACACCTTGCTCCAACGTTTGCGATGAAGTAAACCAACGCTTTTCGTAGAACTCTTTGTAATTAGGTAAAAACGTTTTGGGAACAAGGCCACATACCTTACCTCGCTGAATAACCGCAGCACAGTTAAACAACATGCTATTATAGACAATAGGCACGCCAACAAGCGCCGTAACATTCAAGTTACGACTAAACTCCATAAGCTTTAGCAATGAGGACTCAGCCTCATCGATAAGTACTTGTTGTTGAAAGAGGTCTTGACACGTGTAGGCCGTTATTGACAATTCGGGTAGACAGAGTATCTCTATCCCCTGTCCTTCCGCGGTGGCCATTAAATTTTCTATTTGTTGAATATTGAAGGCACAATCGGCCACTTTCACAGAAGGTATTGCTGCTGCTACTTTAATAAAACCGTTTTGCATCGTATATACAATATATATATTGGTCTAATGAAGCCCATATTTGGCTTCACACGTAAAAACATAAAAATGGCTGTACCAGTGATGTGATGAAACTCCGAGTAAAATAAGATTTGAGCTCCAGCCCATCTTTGTAATCCGACCCTACGCAATGCGCATATCGGCACGCCATCGAAGAACTGGTTGACTCGGTTTTCAGTTTATTATTGATGAGTATCCCAATCTAACCGGTACAGCCTAAATGATGTTGCAAATATACAATCAAGCATTTTACCCAACAAGCGTTTTGTTGCATTTTTTTTAAGAATTTTATTTTTTCTCTATTTTACATAGAAAAGTGTAAGCATCTCACTTTTTCTTATTAAGTTTACACCCAAATGCGCAATAGTGCCATTTTATTTACTTCTTTAACTACAGCGTCTCATAAGGCACTCAACACTTTTATCATGAAAAACCTTCAATTCCACATTACATACCACACCTATAACGACTGCCATCCCGAATTAGTTTACTCCGTCGATGGGGGCGACACACAATATTTGCCTCTACAGAGCAACGACAATGCTTTATGGCAAACGAGCTTAAAAGTCGCACCAGCGAGCAAACATATAAGATATGCTTACCAAATCGTCAATAATGACAATCAATTGGTACGTATTGAACCTAACAATTGGCGAATATTTTACTTTAACCACCGAACTGATGTCTGCTTTTTCGATACATGGACGGAACACGCTATGAGTAGCATCTATCATAGGGAGGCTTTCGAAAAGTGCATTCTACAACCTTGCGGAGGCGAACGACTTCACATGGATTTGCTCACATCGCCCTACTTACTCCTCTTGCACGCGCTCCCCCCCACAGATAATCTGCGTTGGGCCGTTATTGGCAGTACGAAGCGTTGGGGCAACTGGCAAACACACGAAGCCAGACTACTACAACGCACTGGCACTTACGAATGGGCACTTCCACTATCACGCAAGGATTTCGAGGAAGACGTTAGCTATAAATACGTCCTAATAGACACTACACGTCCCGATACCGTCATTTGGGAACAGGGTGGCAACCGCGAACTCATCGGTATGCCTTACCCCGAAAAAGCTTCTGCCATTCGACAAGATGAGATGCCACAAATCGACATGCCTCTTTGGCACGGAGCGGGCTGTGTTATCCCAGTATTTTCACTCCGTAGCCAAACAAGTAGTGGCATAGGTGACTTTGGCGACCTTTGTAAGTTTGTACATTGGGCTGCTGAAGTAGGCATGCGCGCCGTACAATTGCTACCCATAAATGACACTACACGAACGGGGAGCTGGCACGACTCTTATCCTTATAATGGCATTTCGGTCTTTGCGCTCCACCCCATTTACCTTGATATGCGTGAGTGGAGTTCATCACAAGCATACGCCACCTATCAACATGAAGGAGAAGAACTTAATCTATTACCACAGATAGACTACGAACGCGTATTCCAATTGAAAACAAAGTTTGCCCGCGCTTTATTTAAAGAGAATGGTAAACGAACGATAGCCTCTGCCGCGTTTAAAAAGTTCTATCACGATAACGAGCAATGGCTCACAGCGTATACTTCCTTTTGTGCCTTACGCGACCTTTACCACACGGCTGACTTCCGTTCTTGGCCAGCCGATGCGCCCACGCCCGACACGATTGAACAATTTGTCCACGCTCACCCACAATTGGAAGAGGCGCGCACCTATTATGCCTACGTTCAATTTTTGCTCCATTGCCAAATGCAGCAAGCGCACGATGAAGCACGCAAATTAGGTGTCATATTAAAAGGAGACATTCCTATTGGCATTAGTCGTGATAGCGTCCCCACTTGGGTTGACGGCCGACTGTTTCACTTTAACGGACAAGCGGGAGCTCCCCCTGATGATTTTGCCGTACACGGGCAAAATTGGGGATTTCCTACTTATAATTGGAACGAAATGGCCAAAGATAACTATGCTTGGTGGCGCAAACGACTCCACCACATGCAGCAATACTTTGATGCCTACCGCATTGATCATGTATTAGGGTTCTTCCGTATATGGGAGGTTCCAACAAATCAGATTTATGGCCTATTAGGGTATTTCCGCCCAGCGTTGCCTTTCTCAATCAGTGAGATAGAGCACTTCGGATTTACCGAAGACGTTGCCTTACTTTGCATTCCACAGGTAAATGAAGCGTACTTACAACAACTTATCGCCGAAACCCAAAACGAGCATTTAGCCGAACAGTATTTTGAGCCACTCAATAATCATAGCTACACTTTAAAAGAAGGCTATCGTTCGCAACGTGCGCTCATGCAATTATTGCCTGAAGGAAAGACGCGACAAGCATTACTCAACGTCGCTTGTGAGGTGCTCTTCATTCAAGACCCTGAACGTCACGACTTGTACCACCCTCGCATTGCGGCTCAACTGACCCACCTCTACACTACTCTATCTGACCAAAATCGCGATGCTTTTAATCGCTTGCACGACGACTTCTTCTATCATCGCAACAATCAGTTTTGGGCAGACGAAGCGATGAAGAAGATACCCACCGTTACGCAAAGCAGCGACAATCAACACCCAACACTACAACTATATCCCCTGCAAGGAACGGGTATGTTGCCCTGTGCTGAAGATTTAGGTATGGTGCCAGCTTCTGTAAAGGGGGTATTAGAGCGTCTTCAAATTCTTTCGCTTGAAATACAACGAATGCCTAAGGAATATGGAGTACGATTTGGACATTTAAATAACAACCCTTACCTTTCGGTTACCACAATAGCCACACACGACATGCCTCCCTTGCGCCTATGGTGGCAGCAAAATGCTGAACGAAGACAGGCTTTCTGGAACGAAGCACTTCACCACGAAGGTGAAGCTCCTACTGAAGCCACTCCAGAGATATGCGAAGAGATTATTAAGCAACATCTGCAATCGCCTTCTATGCTATGCTTATTAGCTTTACAAGATTGGCTTTCTATCTCGCCCACCTTACGAAGCAAACACCCCGAAACGGAACAAATCAACGACCCCGCCAACCCCAACCAATATTGGCGCTATCGCATGCACTTAACCATTGAAGAACTCATGCAACAAAGCGGATTTAATGACAAAATTCGCGCTTTAATTGCATTGCGATAAATTACTCAAATTTCGGAACTTGAGTTATTTGATAATCGACAATTTGTCGGATAGAAACGTGTCTCCCCAGTTTGTTTGCGCTTCAGGAAGTTGGTACAACTACAAGACCTTGTTTGGTGCTTAATCTAAAACTGTTCCCGAAAACAGAACTCTATTAAAAACTTTTTGTACTTTTGCATAGTCAGTCCTAACATAGTCATCTTTAATGAAACTTGAGGACTGACTTATTTTATGAAGAAAGACGTTTGCTTACGTCTTCAACTGTACTATTGAAACCTAGGAAATTTCAATTCGAGCAGCAGAAGAAGATGGTGGCGAGCGTCTACACATACGTGTATATGCACGATAGCCACAAGTGTACCCTTATTCTTTTTAATAGGGGGTACATCTTGTGTGCCTATTATATAAAGGTGTAGACGTTTCTGATGCTGCTGTTCTTTCCATGGTGCTCAAGGTTATTCCTAGGACCTCAATAGACCATGGATTGAAAACGAGCGACAGAGACTCTACGCCTTTCCTTTTTATAATAGTCCTTCTCCCCTTCCCCACTCTGCTTGAGAGTCAGCAGAAAGAAGTAGACATTGTTATGGACTCTCAATCTCCCATTCTCAACAATCCATACGAAGAACCTCGTTGGCATTACGATGCCGACCTTGAAGGCAATCTCGACTACGGCCATGTACTTGATGGCCGTCGGCCCTATAGTGCCAACATCGGCATCACCCCCAACAAAGCTAAGCCTGCGCTTTTTTCAAATGACCAAATGTCAGAAACTGAAGAAAATGCGTCATTTATCAATACCATACGTACAGAGGTAAAACGGTGGCGCGAAGCTGACTATCCTCACGTCACTCGCATCACACGCCAATTGCTCCATTATTGGTTCGTCAATCCAGAACGACAAAATTTCCAGAAACTCTTCTTCTGCCAACGTGAGGCTGTCGAAACGGCTGTCTATCTCAACGAGGCCGCAGCGTTCGACCCCAACATAGGTCGTGATCTCCTGCGTCAACTTGATGAGCGTTGTGCTTCTGTGTCTGACCACCACGAATACGTTCTGCCACGCACCGCCTTCAAAATGGCAACTGGTACGGGAAAGACCGTCGTGATGGCCATGCTCATTCTTTATAATTACCTCAACAAGCGCGAGTCGGTGCAAGACACTCGCTTTGCCGACCACTTCCTGATCGTAGCTCCGGGCATCACCATTCGCGACCGTCTTGGTGTGCTTTTTATTGACGAACAAGCGACACAACATAACCAATATGATGATAGTGTAACCGACTACTACCACAAGCGCGGACTCATTTCCCCTACTTTTGAGCAACAGTTAGGCGGTCTCAATGCGGCTATTACCATTATCAACTATCACCAATTTGAACCTAAGGTATATTCGGGCAAGAAGCAAAGCCCACTCGACGGAAAGATGGTCTACCGAAGTGGCGAGGGGATGGTCAAGCAGAGCGACAAGGAGGAATATAGCAGCGTGATCTCGCGCATCTTGGGACGTATGCCAAAGAGCAAACGCATTCTTGTCATCAACGATGAGGCGCACCATTGTTACTTGCCGCGCACCTCTTCTGCCAAGGTTTCTGCTGAGGATAAGACTGAAAATGCCAATGCCATGGTGTGGTACGAAGGACTGCGCCAACTCAAACTCCTTGGCTACAAGATGCAACACGTCTACGACCTTTCGGCCACGCCTTACTATCTGCGAGGTTCTGGCTATGCAGAATATTCGCTCTTTCCTTGGGTGGTGAGCGACTTCGGGTTGGTCGATGCTATAGAAAGTGGGCTTGTAAAAATTCCTTTCCTGCCTGCTGCTGACAACACTAATGGACTGACCGACCCCGTGCTACGCAATATCTATGAGCACATCTCCAAAGATTTGCCCAAGAAAGGGCAACGCCGTGCCAGAGCCGATGCTAAAGCCAAGGGCTCTCAAGCTACCGATGTCGAAGAAGCCCCCAACCTCCCCTCGTTGCTCAATGTGGCCATTGACCAGTTTGTCAAAGACTACGAAGACTACGAGCGAGGCATTCGTGGCGAAGGTGAGACTGCCATGAACATTTTTAGCACACCACCCGTATTCATTGTGGTGTGCAACAACACTTCGGTGTCGAAAGAGGTGTTTAAGATGATGGCAGGTTATGAAAGCCGCGACGCGGAGGGAAATACTATCTATGTGGAAGGAAAATATCCCATTTTCTCCAACTACCGCGACGGACGCCCCCTGACAAAGCAGCCTTCGCTGCTCATTGATAGTGCCGCCATCGACGATGCAGGGGCGGTGGTGAGCGACGATTTCAAACGTATCTATGCCAACGAGATAACGCAATTCAAGCGCGACTATGCCGTGCTCCATGGAGCAGGCTCGGCCGACAAACTGACAGAGGGCGACATTCTGCGTGAAGTTGTTAACAGTGTGGGCAACCCCCAAACGCTGGGTGCGCACATTCGATTGGTGGTGTCGGTATCAATGCTCACCGAAGGTTGGGATGCCAATACCGTAACTCACGTGTGTGGTGTGCGTGCCTTTGGATCGCAACTGCTTTGCGAACAAGTGGCGGGGCGTGCCTTGCGCCGCCGCAGCTACGAACTGCTGCCTTACAACCTCAAGGGCGAACTCGTCGGCGAAAAGGAGGTGCGACGCTACAAGGCTGAGAATATCGTATGGAAGTTTCCTCCCGAGTACGCCCATATTATTGGTGTGCCGTTCAAGACGTTCAAGGGAGGGGGCAGCGGTGTGCCGCCCGTGCCCAAACCCAAAGTGCAGATTCATGCCTTGCGCGAGCGCAACGAGATGGAGATTCGCTTTCCCAACATCACAGGCTACCGCAGTCACACCCTGCAAAATCGCATCACGGCTGACTATACTGATGTGCCGCACTTCCGACTTAACTTTAACGAAGTGCCCACGAAGACTACATTAGCCTCTGCGGTGAGCGGAGATGGCATTGTGCTCAAAAGTGATTACCGCGAGCTGCGCGATGCACAGGTCATCTACGAACTCACGCGCCGACTCATCAACGAGAAGTTTACCGACCGCGAGGGCGGCCACCAGTTCCAGCTCTTCGGCCAACTCAAGCAGGTGGTCACCGAGTGGTATGACCATCAGGTGGAAGTGTTGGGTGGCAATGGTGATGCCGAGCTGCGTCGTCTCGTGGTGTTCTGGAATCAAAAGGAGGTCAATGCCAACATCTACGAGGGTATTCGTGCTGCCTCGCAAGGCGAGGAACGCATCACGGCCATTCTTCATTACTACAATCCCGAAGGCTCTACCATTCACGTGCATGGGGTTACAAGCAAGGAGGTATGGCCCACGGAGAAGAGCCACGTCAACTATGTGGTGGCCGACACCAATAGTTGGGAACAGATTGCGGCAAAGACTTTGGAACAAACGCCTGAGGTGGAGTGTTACGTGAAAAACCATTTCCTCGGTTTCCAGATTCCCTACATGGACGGGGCGAAAGAGCGCACGTATGTGCCTGACTTCATCGTGCGCATTCGCACGCCACGTGGTGAGGTGGTGCATCTCATTCTCGAAATATCGGGCTTTGCCTCCGACCGTAATGCGCAGAAGGACGCAAAACGTTACTACACCACCCACTACTGGCTGCCTGCAGCCAACCACCTCGACACGTACGGCCGTTGGGACTTTCTCGAAGTGTCGGACATTGACAATATCAAAGCCATCTTAAACCAGAAAATCAAAGAATTATGAGCATAGAAAAAAGACCCGTTGACGCCATCAAGCACGGAAAGGATAAACGTGTGCTGATTCCTACCACCGAACTGGCGGGCGAGGAGAAGATGGCTGCTGAGCAGACTAATGGCAAAGCGTGCTACCAAGCCTTTCGTCACGACTTCGACCGCGGGCGCGACCCAGAACTCTATTGGTTGGGCAAGTATCGCAACGACGACAATGCTACGGCTGATGCCGAGATTCAAATCGATACGCGAAGCCTTTATGTACACGAAGACATTCAGCCAGAACGGCTCATCAACAATCTCTACCGACTGCGCGAGGAGCGCCATGCGCCGATGCTTTTCTCTGACGAGGAATTGGGGCAGACGGTTGTGGAAGATGAGTTGGAGCGCGTTGCGGAATACTATCATCACAAGCAGAAGTGGAAGAACCGTCTTATTCAGGGCGATTCTCTGCTCGTGATGAACTCACTTCTGCAGCGTGAGGGTATGGCGGGCAAGGTGCAGTGTGTCTACATTGACCCGCCCTATGGCATCAAGTTTGGCTCGAACTGGCAGATGAAGCTCAACGACCGCAACGTGAAGGACAACGACGAGAGTCTTTCGGGCGAACCTGAAATGATCAAGGCTTTCCGCGATACTTGGGAACTGGGCATCCATTCTTACCTATCTTACCTCCGCGACCGCCTCGTGACGGCGCGCGAACTGCTTTCGCAAAGCGGCTCTTGCTTCGTGCAGATTTCTGATGAGAACGTGCATTTGGTACGGTGCCTGATGGACGAGGTGTTTGGAAGTGAGAATTTTGTGAGTCAGATTATTTATAAAAAAACGAGTGGAGCTACATCTGGCACATTAGCATCAACGGCAGACTTCATCATCTGGTATGCAAAAGATTTACAAGAAATCAAGTGCAGAAAGCTCTATTTCGCTAAAGAATCAGTTGGTGAAGGAGTAGAAGGGTATAACTATGTGGAAGAAAATGGAGTAAGACTTTCTGTAAAAGAATGGGAAACTAAAAACAAAGTAAAACTTGACAAACACTCTATTCAAGAAAATAGGCTTTTCCGTTTATCTGATTTAACTTCACAAACAGGAGGTGATAGCACCCGTTTCCCTATTGAAATGAATGGAATCCAATATCGACCAAGTTCAACTAGAGGTTGGAGGACAGGAAAGGAAGGAATTCAAATTTTGCTTAAACATAAAAGAATTATGGTTAGCAAAAACGTTCTTAGGTTCGTTGATTATATGGATGATTTCCCATACGTTGAATTAAATAACTTTTGGTCCGATACTTCAAGCAATCTTGGTGCTGAAAAACTCTACGTCGTTCAATCAGGTATCAAGCCCATCCAGCGCTGCATCCTCATGACCACCGACCCCAGTGACCTCGTCCTCGACCCCACCTGCGGCAGCGGCACCACTGCTTACGTGGCCGAGCAATGGGGACGGCGATGGATTACGATTGATACCAGTCGCATTGCCTTGAACATTGCCAAGAAGCGACTGACCACGGCACTCTTCCCCTATTATGAACTATTTGACGAGGAAGGGAAGAACATTCGCCAAGGATTTAAGTACAAGAAGGTGCCGCACATCACGCTCAAGTCCCTTGCCAACAATCTGCCACCCGCTGAGGAAATACTCTACGACCAACCCCTTGAAGACAAAAGCCGTATGCGTGTGAGTGGCCCATTCACCGTTGAGACGCTCCAATCCTACAATGTGACTTCGCCCGATGAGTTGGACAATCAAGCTGATGAGGAAGAAGAAAACCGACTCTTTCAAGAACGCATCTTTGCCCACCTACAAGCCAACGGCGTAAGGAATGGCGACCGCTCGCAGCAGGCCGTGTTCCATGGCATGGAACCCGTGGCAAGTCCTTATCTCAATGCCAAAGGTTGGTACACCGACAACGAGGGACACGAACGGTTGGCCTACTTCATGATAGGCCCGAAGTTTGGCACCGTGAGCCGCGTGGCCGTCAACCAAGCCATCAAGGAATTCCGCTCCATGGGGCAGGCTGACGGGGCTTCGTGGCTTGTGTTGCTCGGTTTCTCCTTTGAAGACAGCATCAACGAGGCCGACTACAACCTGGGCACGTTCACCGTGTCGAAAGTGCGCATGCACGACGACCTAATGCAGGACGGACTCTTGAAGAAAGACCGAAAGGCTGGTTCGTTCATCACCATTGGCGAGCCCGACATAGCCCTCGTGCGTGACGAAGACGGAGTGCATTGCCACGTAGAAATACGCGGCCTCGACATCTACGACCCCATCAAGGACGATGTGAAAGCCCGCTCGGTGGCCGACATTGCCTATTGGGAACTGGACGACCACTACGACGGTTGCCAGTTCGTCGTGACGAGCATGCACTTCTGCGGTGGCGACAAAAAGGAATTCAGCGACTGGCGCAAAGGCCTTGACAAAATGGCAAAGGCCAGCACCAAGACCAAGAAGAAGGCTGAAAACACCCTACGCCTCGAACTAAGCGACGAACTCTGGGACACGCTCTACGACTACCGCAGCGAACCAATTCCCTACGAGTCAGGCCGCAAAGTGTGCGTGCGCGTTGTCAGCCAATTCGGTGAGGAATCAAGTAAAGTACTCACTATGCAATAATAAGAGTCGCTGCTACAATGCAATTTAAATTGTTCATACATACTAATAACGCGAGTGCGCAACTATTTTGCGCACTCGCGTTATTTTAATCCGATAAAGTCTATGTCACCTCCAAAGTATCATTCGTTGCATATATCTCACTGATACAGTTTTAACTAACTCATGTTCCGAATTTAGATAAACTGCAATTTGTCGACCTAACCTGGGGGCGACAAATTGCAGTTTGCCTAAATCCGAAACTTCAGTCACTAAATACTGTCACCAAGCCTCGCAGAGTATTTTTTATAGCTTATAGCATACCCCTTAAACGAAAAATGCCTAACTTTGCCACGCTCTCTGTATATGCTTGTGCAAACGAACTCTTTGATTGCCTTATAATTAGGCCGCAGCATATAGCTATTATATTTAAGCAAAAGTTAAACAAAAGCGATAAAAACAAGATATGAAATTTACCGAACGCAACGGACTTAACCTCTTTGAGGTGAACGAAGATGTACTCAGCAAGTGGGACAAGCAAGACTTATTCCACAAGAGTATGAGTGAACGCGAAGGTTGCCCTTCATTCGTATTTTTTGAAGGTCCTCCCTCTGCTAACGGACATCCAGGCATTCACCACGTAATGGCACGTACTATCAAGGACGTATTCTGCCGTTACAAGACCATGCAAGGCTTCCAAGTAAAGCGTAAAGCTGGTTGGGACACACACGGACTTCCTGTCGAATTGGGTGTTGAAAAAGAACTTGGCATTACTAAAGAGGACATCGGTAAATCTATCTCTATCGAAGACTACAACGCGCGTTGCCGTCAGAACGTAATGAAGTTTACGCAAGAGTGGACCGACCTTAGCCACTTAATGGGCTATTGGGTTGACATGGAACACCCTTACATTACCTACGAAAACTCTTACATCGAAACGCTTTGGTGGCTTCTCGGACAACTTTACAAGAAGGGACTTCTTTATAAGGGTTACACTATTCAACCCTACTCTCCGGCAGCTGGTACGGGACTTAGCTCACATGAGTTAAATCAACCTGGTTGCTACCGCGACGTAAAGGATACGACCGTTACCGCCCAATTTGCTATTCTCGACCCTAAACCTGAGATGACAAAGTGGGGCAAGCCCTATTTCTTGGCATGGACTACGACTCCTTGGACATTGCCTTCTAACACGGCTCTCTGCGTTGGTCCCAACATTACTTACGTAGCTGTTGAGACATTCAATCCCTATAATGGCGAACCTATGACCGCTATTATGGGTAAGGATCGCTTGGCAGCTTACTTCAAAGCTGAAGGCGAAAACGCTGACTTCGACGCTTACCAACAAGGCGACAAGGTCATCCCCTACCGCGTTGTTGGCGAATGGAAGGGTAGCGAACTCGTAGGTATGCACTACAAGCAACTTATGCCATGGGTAAAACCTACCGAAAAGGTGGAAGACAATGCTCCTGTATGGGTGAAAGAATACGCAGCTAATCACGCTGACAAGTGTTTTACCTCAGGCATTGACACGTTTGTTGAACTTGAAGAATTAGCCTTCCGCGTAATCCCTGGCGATTACGTTACCACGGAGGATGGTACAGGTATCGTTCACATTGCCCCCACCTTTGGTGCTGACGATGCCAAGGTGGCAAAAGCTGCTGGCATTCCTTCGCTCTTCCTCATCAACAAGGCTGGCGAAACACGCCCCATGGTCGACCTCACGGGTAAGTATTACCTTATCGACGAACTCTGCGATACGTTTGTGAACAAGTGTGTTAACACTGAGGCTTACAGCCACCACGCTGGTGACTACGTGAAGAATGCCTACGCACCTGAGTTTAACAAGGACGGAAAGTATGACGAAAAGGCTGCAGCAAAGGCTGAAGACTTGAACATCATCATCTGCCTTGAAATGAAGCAAACGGGTGAGGCATTTAAGATCGAAAAGCACGTACACAACTATCCACACTGTTGGCGTACGGACAAACCTATCCTCTACTATCCACTCGATAGTTGGTTCATTCGCAGCTCTGCCTTAAAAGAGCGCATGATGGAACTTAACAATGGAATCCTTTGGAAGCCCGCCAGCACAGGTTCGGGTCGCTTCGGCAAATGGCTCGAAAATCTTAACGATTGGAATCTGAGCCGTTCACGTTATTGGGGTACTCCTCTACCTATTTGGCGCAATGCCGAGACACGTGAGGAAATCTGCATCAGTTCGCTCGAACAACTTTACAACGAAATAGAGAAGAGCGTTGCAGCTGGCTTTATGTCGTCTAATCCCTTGAAGGATAAAGGCTTCGTTCCTGGCGATTATTCTACTGAGAACTACCACCGCATCGACCTCCACCGTCCTTACGTTGACAACATTACGTTGGTTTCAGCTACGGGCAAACCGATGAAGCGTGAAACGGACTTGATCGACGTTTGGTTTGACTCTGGTTCTATGCCTTACGCTCAGATACACTATCCGTTCGAGAATAAAGAGGTTCTTGACAATCGCACCGTCTATCCTGCCGACTTCATTGCCGAAGGCGTTGACCAAACGCGCGGTTGGTTCTTTACACTTCACGCCATTGCCACAATGGTATTTGACAGCGTAGCCTTTAAGGCCGTTATCAGTAATGGCCTCGTACTCGACAAGAATGGCAACAAGATGTCGAAGCGCTTAGGCAATGCTGTAGAGCCTTTCGGTGCTATTAAGAAATATGGTTCTGACCCCTTGCGTTGGTATATGATTACCAACTCTTCACCATGGGATAATCTTAAGTTCGATGAAGAGGGTGTACAAGAAGTAGCACGCACTTTCTTTGGCAAATTGTACCAAACGTACTCTTTCTTTGCCATGTACGCTAATGTAGACAACTTCAACCCTGAAACAGCACAAGTTTCCTACAACGAGCGTCCTGAAATCGACCGCTGGATTCTCTCTGAACTCAACACGCTCATTAAGAATGTTGCTGCCGACTATGAGGACTACGAACCTACCAAGGCGGGCCGCTTGATTCAGCAGTTTGTCATCGACAACCTCTCTAACTGGCACGTTCGCTTGAGCCGTAAGCGCTTCTGGGGCGGCGGTATGAACACTGATAAGTTGAGTGCTTATCAAACGCTTTACACTTGCCTCGTAACCGTAGCAAAACTTATGGCTCCTATCGCTCCCTTCTATGCCGACCGCCTTTACAGCGACTTAACGCAAGGTATCTGTGGTAGCGCAGAGAGTGTACACTTAGCTACTTTCCCTAAAGCTGACGAAGCTTGCATTGATAAAGCGCTTGAACGTCGCATGGAATTAGCACAAGTCGTTTCTTCTATGACACTTTCTTTGCGTAAGAAGGAACATGTCATTGTACGCCAACCGCTGCAGTGCATCTCTATTCCTGTTACTGACAGTCAATTGCGCGACGACCTTGAACAGGTTAAGCAACTTATTCTCGACGAAGTTAATGTCAAGGAGTTGCGCTATGCCGATGCCAATATGTTGGAGAAAAAGGTAAAGTGTAACTTCCGCGTAATGGGTAAGAAGTTTGGCAAGTTGATGAAGGCCGTTAATGCTGCCGTTACAGCACTTAACCAAGACGATATTAATCGCCTCGACGCTGAAGGTAAACTTTCGCTCACAGTTGAGGGACAAACGATTGAAGTAGAACGTACTGACGTTGACATCATCAGCGAAGACATGCCGGGGTGGACGGTTGCTAACGAAGGCGCACTCACGGTTGCGCTCGACCTCGAAATCACTCCTGAACTCAAGAACGAAGGTATCGCACGCGAAATCGTAAAACGTATCCAAACCTTCCGCAAAGAAAGTGGATTCGAAATCACTGACCGCATCAATATTGTGTTAGAAGAGAACGAATCTACTTCTGCTGCAATCAGCACGTTTGGCAACTACATTGCATCACAAGTATTGGCCGACAGTATCTCGACAAGCAATACAGTCGACAATGCCAATACTACATTCGACTTTGACGACTTCAAGCTCAACGTTTCTATCGTTAAAGCATAAAATGACATTATGAGAAAAGGTATGAGCGAGAGGCATTCGTAATAAACACAATGTGCATCTTGCTCATGCCTATTCATATACCCCACTACATCACAAACCTATAACTAACAAATGCCATGACTGAAAAGAAAAGATACTCTGATGAAGAACTTGAAGAGTTCAAGCAAATCATCTTAAAGAAATTAGAACTTGCTAAAAGTGACTATCAGCAGATGATGGACACATTGAGCAACAAAGGGGGCAACGACGTCGACGACACCATGCCTACCTATAAGGTACTTGAAGAGGGTTCTCTCAACCAAACCAAAGAAGAACTTACCACCATGGCAGCTCGCCAACAAAAGTTTATTCAATCTCTGCAAGCTGCTCTCCTTCGCATCGAAAATAAGACATACGGCATCTGCCGCGTAACGGGCAAACTCATTCCTAAAGAGCGACTCCGTGCCGTGCCTCATGCAACACTGAGCATTGAAGCTAAACAAGCAAGATAACCTATTGTTAATGTGCAAATGTGAGAATGTGAGAATGATTTGATGTTTTAACAACTGAGCATACAAAGGCAACCATTCACACATTTGCACATTTGCACATTCGCACATTATATTACATTTCTCCTCTGACCATGCGCATAAACAAACGCTATATAGTAGCAATACTCATTATATTGGCTGTGATTATCATTGACCAACTGATTAAAATCGAGATCAAAACGAACTTCATGCTTCACGAAGACTATCGCGTAGCAGGTGATTGGTTTCACCTTCTCTTCACCGAAAACCGTGGCATGGCTTTCGGCATGCAATTCGTTGGCACCATGTTTCTCGCCCTCTTCCGTGTTGTTGCTATCGGCTTTTTCTGCACGATTCTTAATAAAATTATCCGACAAAAAGCCCCTTACGGCCTCATCGGCTGTGTTGCTATGATTATAGCTGGAGCCGCCGGCAATATTATAGATAATCTATTCTATGGTCTCATCTTTACCGAAAGCACTCCCTACTCCTTAGCTCAACTTGTACCTTTTGGAGAAGGATATGGTGCTTTTCTCTCTGGTAAGGTGGTTGATATGTTTTACTTCCCTCTTTTCACATGGCCCGAATGGATGCCTTTCGTAGGAGGCAACACTTTCTTTGGCGCTATCTTCAACTTTGCCGATGCTTCTATCAGTTGTGGTGCCGTAGCTTTAATCCTTTTTTATTATAAGAGCATTGCCAAATTAGGCATTTTCAACACTGCTAAACAAAAATAGTTTCGATTCCGATTTCGACCCGATAAAAGTCCGTTTTATGTCAGTTATCACTCGCCTATCATTCCTCCCTGCTCTTATCCTAACACTTTTTAGCCTCTGTTCTTGCCACTCTGACCCCATACCAGAAGACGTAATCGAAGCTAATAAGTTAGAAAAGATACTCTACGATTATCACCTTGCACAAAGTTTAGCACAACAATCCGCCCCCGATAGTATCAACTATTATACGCGACTCTATCAAGCAGCGGTATTTCAAAAGTATGGCATAACACAAGCTGAGTTCGACCATACGATGCAATGGTACGAAAGCCATGCAGATAAACTCAAAAAAATCTACGAGCACCTTTCAGCACAATTAGGAGGCGATGAACAGTCACCCACTTCTCCTGCACTATTAGCAAAGAATAGTCTCACTTCCAACGATACGCTTAATATATGGCACGGTCCTTCAAGCCTATTGCTCAACTCTCAAAGCACGAACCGATTTAAATATACGCAACGTGCCGACACTGCTATTCAAGCTGGCGACGAACTTCAATGGTGCTTCAACGTTGACTGGTTCTACCACGACGGCGAACGACGCGTTGTTGCTTGTGCCGTTATTCACTATGAGGGCGACTCTACGGCCGTGATGCAAAAGTTTGTTTACACAAGCGGACCTCAACAAGCTAATATAACGATAGGTAAACTTAAGGTTCAGCACATTGACTGCTTTATCTATCAATGCACCTCTTGGGCTGACAGAGTGCGTATTGCTTCTATCACCAACATGCGCTTATATCGCTTACGCTCTAAGAACAAAGCTACTGAAGAGAATACATCAGATCATCAATTCAACACCGATAGTACGCAGCGTAAATTAAGACTCAACAATCCACAACTACGCCTACGCGATAGCCTAATAAAGGAAGAAAAGAGCAACGAAACGAAACCACACTTTATCTAACAACAAACAATATATCGGATTTAGCACCCTAAGCCGTGCTAAATCCGATTTTTCAAACTATACTCAACCTCATGCTTCACAAAATAGCCTACGCAAGGGTTGTACTTCCCTCTGGCAAAACGCTCCACCGCGAAGTCATCGTCTTTAACGACAACAATGAAGTTATAGACCATTTTCCTTTAACTGAAGAACTTCCTTTCGTAGAGTGGAAAGACGAAACCTTTCGTCTATAATAAATGTTTGGAACGCAGCAAGTGGAAGGCCCACCCCCACTTGCTGCGTTTCAAACATTTTTGGACTATAGGGTTATAACGAACAACAAAAAAAGGAGAACCATTAAAGATTCTCCTATGTTTAACGTGGGCGTTGACGGATTCGAACCGCCGACCCTCTGCTTGTAAGGCAGATGCTCTGAACCAGCTGAGCTAAACGCCCTCAAAATATCTATGAGGCTTATTTGCAAATATTTGTGGGCGTTGACGGATTCGAACCGCCGACCCTCTGCTTGTAAGGCAGATGCTC